>ENA-OROD01000211-OROD01000211.1-human-gut-metagenome-genome-assembly--contig:-NODE-211-length-59218-cov-8.810033_pt1 | contig 59218 bp, 59 predicted proteins | sample MGYA00242123_ERZ509038 | MGnify/ENA primary metagenome ERZ509038 (study PRJEB26280, sample SAMEA2338719) | human gut metagenome | biome: human gut; feature: human-associated habitat; material: faeces... | reverse complement strand
ACTACAAGGAGGGCACGAAAACCATCACCTTCGCGGAATTGCAGGAAGCTATCAGTAACAAAAACGGTTCGGATTTGGATTGCCTTGCTGCACCATAGAAGGACTCCAATTTGGATACAATTAGGGCCCTTCTTTTTTGCACCCCTCCCAGGCGAAAAAGTCCAGACAATCTGGGCATTTCCGGCTTTTCGCACACGATATGCTGTCGGGAGTGCGTCCGGAACGTCAGCTTATTTACCGATTTTCCGCGTTTTCCAGCAAAAATCCCATCCGCGCCACTTTGAAATCGTATGCGAGATGGGGTAATCGTGTGCAAGATGGGTTAGCCTACACTTTATCTTCTTTTTTGCCTATGGCTACATGTCGAATAAATCAAAAGATGGCTTTTGAAAGCGATCGAATTTCTGCCCTGTTGTTTCCATAATATCTGCCAAGCCAAAGAATAACATTCCAAATTCATCTTGCTCGATTTTCGGTAAAGCATTCCATGCACTCGGCTTGATACAAATATTTTCCGCAATTATAGGGATTGTATTGTTAATATAGTTGCGCTTTTCATTATCTGATGTCTTCATCAATCGTTCTTTGATTGAACTAAACAGGGAATCATATTGCTTAAGCCAAGCAATTATAGCATAAGTCTTATCGTTTTCCGGGAAAACACTTAAAAAAATGTGTCTCGCAGGAACGCTTGGATTCATCAGATCCTGGATAAGATTGTTTTCATAATCGCGAGCTGGCGCTTCACCACCTGAAGCTGCAAAGTTGGAAAATCCATCGAATGTCCAAACAAGAGAAGTCAGCACATCATACTTCCGATTTAATAAAGCATCATCAAAGATGCGTTTTTCTTCTTCAAAATCATTTACAGCCATCTCAAAACCTGTTTTCCCATCAACACGGTCATTCATGCTAATAATTGATGGCTTTTGAGAGAAGAACTGCTGCTCCATTCGAACAGCTTCTCGCTTTTTGTGGTACTCTAATGCGAATGCACGGTATATGAACAAAAACACTTGTTCCTGTGTTCCAACAAAATCATGATCTTCTATCGGTTGGAAAACAGTCTTATCATGATATGCGCAAAAGCCAGTAAAAACAGATGCTTCTTTTCTTCCATACTCTTTTTGAAGTTGGAAAGATAAATCATTCCTTGGGCAGGGCATATAGACTTTTCCACAATCAGAGATTTTTGTGAGTATTTTATTATTCTGAATCGAGTGGGCTCCTACAATCTTTTCAGAGCATAGTGTATGATCTGGATAAATACACGTCTTAATCCTTGCACTTTTTCTCAAGTCTTTATATATCATAGGGAGGTTATTAATCTCAGAGAATAATGGGTTATCCGCTTTGTTCACACAGCATTTCTTGTATTTTTTCCCACTCCCACACGGACACGGATCATTTCTCCCTATATGTTGTTTCAAAAGGCACCTTCCTTTCTTTTTATGTTATTTTAGTACGATTTAGAGAATGTTTTTATATATCATCAGCGTAAAGAATATATTATTTCGCGTTATTCTTAAGGACCTCGAAGGCTTGCTTTATCTTTGCCGCCATCAGCTTCCTACGCTCGATCAGGAAGTCTTCATAGGGCATGTTCTCCCAACCGTGCGGGAGCGCGTTTTCTTCCTCCATCCTCTGGATTTCTTCAGGGCTGCAACCCTCACAAACGACGGGATAATAAATGGAAGGAGCCTCATCGAGTATCTCCATATTATCTTTCCAATCGATGAAGGCGTAGTTAGCCATCTGATTGATCTTGGCATCGTTATACCCCAGTGTCTTCAGATAAGCCTTCGGAAACAGGTGATGCTTCTCCAGAGACTTTCTCTTACCGTCGGTACCGGGCTCGAATAGTTTACTGACAAGCAGATTACTCTTCGAGAACAGGATTTTTGCATTAAGAATGTTCAAGGCGGCTACATAGGCATTCCACGCATTATTGCCTCGGCCCGATACTGCCAGCCCCTCAGAACCAATAAGGGTAATGTCGAAGTAGTCGTTTGTAAGCCGCTCCTCAACTCTCGACAGGATGAACCGTTTGTATTCTTCCAGCGACGTAAGCTCCTTGATAGAATTCAGATGGTTTTCTACCGTGGATTCAAAAGACCCTGTATAAAGCGATACCAGAGACGCATAAAAGAACCACAGCGAGGTCAAATGCATATTCTCGTTGTAGGAAGCATTGAACCTATACTTGGCGATGAGGTAGAACGCATAGGTGTAGTAGATTGCATTTCCCGAAAGAATCAGATCCCCGGACAAATATCCAGCATTCATAATAGACTTCAAGAACTCGTGCCAGTTATGGACGTTGAGGACATCCGGAAGTTTGGCCTTCAGCACATCAAAACGCAGATCCCGGAGGGCAATATCGACCGCACCTTTTTTATCAAAGTCAGCTCCACGAAGCAGTTTATACCCATATTTCAAACGGGCTCTGTCAAACGCATAAGCCATGACCACACGAATGACATCCTGCGCGGTGACCTCGGTGAGCTGGTTGTAAGATGTGGTTTTATCCTTGGAAGGATATGTTGACTCCATGCTGAACTGCTCGATCTCTTTTCGGCCCTTATCCCAATAGAGCGAGAGGAGCGTCAGAATAAAGTCATTCTGCTTCAAAGCAACACCGCCGGAATTGACACGAACAAAGATCTCTGAAACATCCTCTTCCTCAGCGTTGGCCTTGATATCAAATACCGGAAGCGTGTGTTGTTTCAAATTTGAAAGCGCAGTGATGTTTTCGGAAATCAGATCTTGTTCCTCGTCGCTCAGCGTTTCACCTTTGGAGGACCGATATTCATCCAGCCTCTTGGTAAAGTTGATGATCAGCTTTGTAATATTCGATGTAGTGAACACTTCGCTGATGTTGTAGATCCATTCAGGGTCTTTTTTCGTCGCCTGATAACCAACCTCGAACTTATTCTTCACCGGGCAGTAGGAAATCACGATAGACTTCTCGTCGTATTTTGAATTGATGACCTTTTTCCCTTTCATAACGGCATAAAGGGAGGTCAGTCTCTGCTGGCCATCAATGATTACCTGCTTCGGAGATTCATAGTTGTGGGTGTCTGTTCCGATGGTTTTCTTCTTTTCAAGCGTAGGACACTCCCACAGCATCAAATAACCGATGGGGTACCCGCACATCATGGAATCGAACAAATCACGCACCTTTGAATCCTTCCAGATAAACGGCCTCTGAAGTTCCGGAAGGCCAAGTTCTCCTGTATCGATCTTTTCGATCAACTGATTGACTGTTAAAGTCGTGTTGCTAAATATCTGTTGCATTCACCGTTCCTCCTGCTTAATCTACGAATAAGTTCGGGATATCGTGTAGTCTATCTTACTTTTACACATTACCGCTTTCAGCTATAAACAGCTCCGGCATGTTGTATAGTACACTCGACGCCTCTGTTCGAGCGTTAGTATTTGAGCATTCAAGCAATGCCGTGCTCAGATGCCATTTTCCATCCGGCCCTTCGATAATAAACTCATCCTTGTTGTTCCGGATATATGTGGATACCTCACGAGAGAATCCGTTCCGCTGAAGAAGGATTGTTATTGGATTCGTCGTTCCGTATTCTACAAATTCGTACCAGTTGTTATCAAACTCCTTCAGCTGATGGACCGTCTTATACTCATTCGAGAAGCGAAGGAAGTAGTTTGAAATACTGAACAGCACAATGTTATCAATGACCTCCAAGGTGTCGGCAAACACGATATTGCGGTGCCGGAGTCCATCGTCATAGTATTCTTTCTGGCCTCGGTTCACCCAGAAGTTATCCCGGTGCTGCTGCCGGTACTCCAGTGCCTTTTTCATGATATTGCTAAGGCCAGTACCTTCCATCCATTGAATAAGAACAACCGCATACCAGCGCAGGAGCGTCGGCTTTCCGAGTGTGGAGGCTTCATACTTTCCCCATTTGAAGATCCGACTCAGCTTTTCAAGGAAAGCCAAAACGTCGTCATAGTTGAACCTGCCATCTACACGGTCAGGGTATTTCAAGCCCATTGCGATAGCGGCACGTAGGTTTTTCGTCTGATCCACCGAGGTGTTGATATCATCATCCGGTTCTGTGAACGGATCAGTAAAGGCTTCTCGTATTTTCGCTTCGTCCTTGGGTGTCAGCAGATTAGAGAACTCACGCCTTACAAGGCTGTCGTTGTCCTGCATAATATCCCGTAAAAGAATGAGGGCAAACTTACGCATCATTACATAGGCTTCCTCTGACTGTGCGTCATTTCTTTTTACGAGTTCAATATTGCCCTGCAGTAGTGCCTCGACGACATATTTCTTTTCGGCGTTTGTTAGGCTCTTCGGTCCAGCCTCGATAGAAAGCGTTTGCTTCGGGACCTCTTTCTTCAAAAGGTCCACATAGTCTTCCTGTTTCAGCTTTTCACCCTGCGAGACGAAGAATACATTCCCGTAAAGGTTGAAACGGATGCGTCCGACACGTCCTATCAGGTTTCGGAAGTCAACCGGCGTCATCACCTTTCGGAAAATCTTGTTATCGGTAATGAACAGATTATCCGCTGGGAGGTTGACACCCTCAAGTAAGGTGCTGGTACAGAATATAGTCGTGATTTTGCCACGACGGAACATGTCCTCGATACGCATTCTGATGGCAGCTGGTAGGTATCCAATGTGATATGCGACGCCCTTTTTTATAATCTGGGCCAAATAGTAGTCGCCGTGAACTTCATTCGTGATATCCCTTGCCAGTGCATTCAGGTCATTATCCTGAATTTCCGAAAGCTGATCTGCAAAAGCAAGCGCATTTTCAATCGCCTTACTTCTACCGTTGCAATAAACGATGGTCTGCTGCTTTCGCTCAAAGGGGATTTCCCGGTTTATTCTTTCAAACATCAGAAGGAACGAAACCAGAGAAGCGTTTCTGTCTTTGATTTCCGCAAGGTAATCCAACTCACCGGTATGGTCGTTATATACGCTGACTGTGAAATTGTTGAGGTCGATGCTGAACTTAATCTGGGCCACCGGTGAAAAAGTGGAACATAGGTGGCTATCATCACCGTCGGTTTCGATGTCTGTCAGCAACTTTAGATATACCTCTGGATTTGGAATATTAGGTGAGGCAAAGACGAAGTGCGGCTTCTTCTTCCTTTTGAGAAGCATATCCACGGTTTTATAGTAGAACGGCCCACGGCTATTTTTTCCGGACAGTTTGTGCGCTTCATCGATGAATAGATAGTCGATTTGCAAATCCGGTTTGCTGATGAGCAGATATAACAGTCGTTCCGGAGTCAGCACAAGTATGAAGTTATGCTTGCCCTCCAAAGCGATATCCCCGGCGGCGGTGACCACCTTATAATTGTGCTCCGACAAAAGGTTCTTAAGGTCCTCGTCAATGACCTGCTTGTAGATCTCATTGATCAGTGCCTTTGTTGGGACAATCAGGGCGAAGTTCATTTTTACCCCATGCTGTATCTGGTCCTTGATGTACATTCTCATGAGGAAGGACTTACCCATAGATGTCGGACCGGAATAGCTGAAGTGATCATCCGAGAGATGATCGTAAGCATTTTTCTGTGCGCCGAAGAACCGAAGTTCCGGTGCTGCAGGAATTGTCAAATAATCATTCTGGTATTCAGCGAAGAAACGCTCTAATGCGGTCGTGCCGTAAAAATCGCTATCGATTATCCTTCTTGCCTGATAGTTCCCGGTGTTTGCGAACACTGATCCGGCATAGAACTTTACATCAGGATTGTCCGGGTACAGAGAATACAGCAGGATGATTATCTCCTGCGCCCACATTTTATGCTTGTCCCGGTTCATCGCATGTGTCGACTTGGACAGCAAGTCGGCAAACCGCAAGGCCGACACCACATCAATTTCCCGCATCTGCCGTTTATCAGTGAGGTTAAATTTGGTGATGGCATAGTTATAAAGGATGTCGTCGTAGAGTTCATTCAGGAAGGGATTGTTGTCAATGTCCCCGAAAATGGCATCGCCAAGGTTATGCAGTATTTGATTGCTCAAGGTCTGCCACCCCCATTCATCACACGGTCCATGATTTGTGTTTTTTCAGCATCTGCATCGTTGAGTGGCAGAATGTAGAAATAAAACGAGTGGTTTCCGAGGCCAAGGGCATTAATCTTGCTGGCTATATATGCCGCATGATTGCGAATATCTGTATCCATTTTCTGAGTCAGTGCACGTCGGAAGTCTACCGCACTGTAATTAGCAGGATTGAGACCGAGATTATACGCAAGGAAAACGCCATAGGCTGTATCATACGGGATCGACTGTCCTTTACTCGGAATAAGCAGGTCTTTGATTTTCTGAACCGTGTCTTTATCAAAGGACTTGCTGAATACCGTGTTTTCAGCAAGGGTGCGCTCCTGTGTGCTTTGCTTTTCGATCTCAACAATGGCGTCGAAGGCAGTGTCAACAGCTTTTTTCATATCACCCACAATGCTGGAGGTGCCAAACACCATATGGTAATACGGCATTCCAAATTCCTGCTCCAAAGAGAGAAGATGAATTCCGTCACATTTGCTTCCGTATTGTTTGGCTCCGGTTTGAAGTTCCACCTTGCTCATGATTTTCGGAGCACCAAGTACCTGCTCCAAAAACACATATAACAGAATTTCACCGAGGTCATTCCCTGTACCTTTTTGTCCGGGATTGCCATTCCGCTTCATAATATCAAGGGCATCCATACCAACGCTATATGCATCACCCTCAATATTGTATTCCTCGATCTGTGCGCGGGAAAATACATATAGTCCGATATTTCTTCTCAAAAACTGCTCCAGCTTATCGGATGAAAAAGCATTATTGTTGACATTCAGGTGAAATAAGCGCAGTTGTTCTGGGTTTTTAAGTCCTAACGTCTCAGTATGAGTCACTTCGGTAAAAACCTCGTCGAAGTGTTTTCCTCTCAATGTTTTGTCAAAAGAATCGCTCATTGCCCTCCCACCTTTCGGTATCTATTCTTTTTCTCCTAAGCTGTATTGTTAAACAGTTTCATTGTTATGTCGATAATTATGGTTGTTGCGCGGTATCCTGATTTCCCTGATTATGCTCCTGCTGTGGCGGCTCATATGGCTTTCCATCCTTATTATAGGTCAGATTAAATACAAGGTCGGACAGCCATTTTTTGAACGAAGGATTGTCTTGGAACTGTTTGAACAGCTCCATATTGTCAGCCATGATTGCAAAGATGACCTGCTGCAAAGCCCTCTCGCTTTCAAGCCGCGCACTCTGCTCGTCGGAGTTCTTCATGGCGTTCTGATATTTTTCATCCCTCGATACCATCGCAGGAATTTCAAGAATCTGTCTGCGCACATTATCTGCATCATTCCAGCTGATATTGCCGAACATATCGTTGAAATTCGACAGAATGACTGAAAGCAAATCCATCTCCGGCTCAACAATATGACCTACTTTTCCTGCCGGTACCGGATCAACTTCTGTATCTGAATCTTCCAGCTTGATGGACATAACCTCACGCGCCTCGTTGCGATAGCTTTCAAGGTCTATCGTTTCAAGAATACCCTGCGAAAGATCGTCCTCTCGTGGTGACGGCAGCTTCGGTATCAGCAGATTGAGGAAGATGGATAGCCTCTCCCAGTCGGCATTGCCATACGGCAAAATTGCCCCGAGAAAGCCATAGGTGCGCACAAATGACTTTGCTGCACTCTTAAATTTGATTTGATCATCTGTATCAAGCTGTTTATAGATGGCAGTGCAGGCATCGAGGGTCGGGTCGAGTTTATCACGGTCTGCACCGTCAAGATACAGATTTACCAGTCGCTCCACATCCTCATTGGTGAATATCTGATACTCATCCATAATTGCAACGAGGTCATACAGCTTGTTCGGGTCGGTTTCGCCGGACAAAATCGTCGTGCGATAATACCGAGAGAAAGACTCCTGAATCATCTCCGGCTTGTTTGCAAAGTCCAGGACAAAAGTGTCATACTTTTTCGGGCAGCAGCGGTTAAGTCGGGAAAGCGTCTGCACAGCCTTGATATCATAGAGCATCTTATCCACATACATTGTGTGGAGCAGCGGCTCATCAAAGCCCGTCTGGAACATATCCGCAACGATGAGAATGCGATACGGGTCTTTTTTGAACTCCTTCGGTATCTTAGCGTCCGGGAAACCGTTCAATCCGGCAGATGTGAGCGGCGGTTCCTGACCTTGATACTTGTTCTCGCCGGAAAAGGCGATAATCGTTTTATATGGACTGCGCCTATCCGCAAGGCATTTATTGATGGCGTAATAATATTCGATACAGCGGGGGATGCTGGAGGTCACAACCATAGCGCGAGCTTGTCCGCCTATTTTTCCTTTGGCAATGACTTGTTCGTGAAAATGATCTACCATCATAGCCGTTTTCTTGGCAATGGTATAGCTGTCGCTTTCCACAAAGCTGCGCAGCTTCTTCTGTGCCCGCTTCTTATCGAACATCGGGTCATCCTCGACGGTCTTCATCAGCTTATAGAAGCTGTCGATAGGCGTATAGTATTGCAGCACATCCAGAATGAACCCTTCTTGGATTGCCTGTTTCATCGTATAAACATGGAAGGGTCTATGCTTGATATCGTCGCCGTCCTGATACGGAACGCCGAAGGTTTCCAGTGTTTTGTTTTTCGGGGTTGCGGTAAACGCAAAGTAGCTGGCATTGTTCAGCAGTTTACGCCCTTCCATCATGGCGTTGATCTTATCCTCGTTATCCATCTCGTCATCGGAAGCAAGCCCTGAAAGTGCAAGGTTCATCTGCGCGGAGTTTCTTCCGCTCTGTCCGGAATGAGCCTCATCGATGATAATGGCGAAACGGTTATCCTTGTGTTCTGCTCCAATTTGCGGAACGATGTACGGGAACTTCTCAATCGTGGTCACGATAATACGCTTTCCATCTGTAATGGCTTTCGTAAGATCGCCGGAGTGCTCCGCCCATGCGACCGTGTTGCCGACCTGCATGAACTGCTTGATCGTATCCCGAATCTGCTTGTCGAGAATCCGGCGGTCGGTGACTACGATAACGGAATCCAGCATCGGGCGACCGTCCTGTTCAAGCCCAATCAGTTGATGAGCAAGCCAAGCGATAGAGTTGGATTTGCCGCTGCCTGCGCTGTGCTGAATAAGATACTTTTTTCCGACACCATTTGTTTTCACATCGGCAAGCAGCTTCGTTACAACATCGAGCTGATGGTAGCGGGGGAAAATCTGCTTTTCCTTTTTCTTTTTGGTGTCCTCGTCCACCTCGACGACGACCTGCGCGTAGTTTTCTATGATCAGCGTCAGTTTTTCCTTGGTGAGAATATCCTTCCAAAGATAATCGGTCATAAGACCGTCTGGATTAGGCGGGTTGCCTGCTCCATCATTATATCCCTTGTCAAAGGGCAAAAACCAACTGTCTTTCCCTGCAAGCTTCGTGCAGAACTTGATGCGGGCATCGTCTACGGCAAAATGCACCATGCAGCGCTTGAACTGAAAAAGCATCTCGCGCGGGTCACGGTCATCTTTATATTGCTGAACGGCGTCGTCCGCATTCTGCTTGGTGATTTGGTTTTTCAGCTCAAATGTAATGATGGGCAGGCCGTTTATAAAAACGCACATATCCAGAGCCAGTTTCCCCGAATCTTGTGAATAGCGTAGCTGGCGGGTGACGCTGAAAATGTTCTTTTCAAACATCTCCCGTGCCTTGGCATTGTTCTCGGTCGGCGTTAGATAAAACATGATGAGATCGACCGGATAAACCTTGATGCCGTTGCGCAGCACATCAATAATGCCGCGCTTTGCGATTTCGCCCTGCAGTCGGTTCAGAAATTGGCGTTTTTTCTGCTCAGACTTAAACACGCCCAGCTTGTCCATTTGCGACCGCTGTGTATCTTGCAGAAAGCGGAACAGACGCGTCTCATCTATGGCATACTCTTTATTGTAATCGGCGTTGGAGCCTTCTTCATAGCCGTTGTGCTCAACAAGCCATTTTACGATCAGCGTTTCAAGTCCGCTTTCCTTTGTGTTTGTAAACATGCATTTCCTCCTCGCCGGCAAAATCAGAACGGTAATTCAGGTTCTGGTTCTATAACCTTAATATCGGAAATTTTGGCAATAAAGTTGTTTAGCACAAGAGACTGCGATTGTGGCGTCGCTGCACGAAACCAGCCCAAAAACTTCCTGACCGTTTCATTTGGAATGTTCACTCTATTGTTATAACGGTAACCACAGTCAACAACACTGCCAATTACATCGGCATTTTTTTGAATCACCGTTTCAAACAGATTAGTTGTAAGTGCTTTTTCCAATCTGGAAATAAAAATTGCACAATCGTTATTGAATCGTGGTTCTGCCATATAAGATGTCAAAGACTCATAAATTAAATTGGTAAACTCCTGATAGATTTCCCTGTCCTCATCAGATATTTGCATATGAAGGAAATCGTGCTTTCCTATGGCCTCCCGTATAGCAGCAAAACTTGCAAAGCGATTTTCAGGCTTTTTCTCCATCATTTTATTCAGAATGTCATTGTAAGAGAAATTTGTCCGATCACAGCTTTTCGAATTATCGATTAACCTCCGAAACAGTTCCGCCAAATAAAACATATCAGTAAGGTTGGTATAGATACCATCATAATATTCCTGCGGCAAAGTGTCAGATGCAGCACGATTAATATCTGCAACAAGGCTGTCAGCATCGCCGCCATCTACCCTTGAAGCAATCTTTCCAATCCCGAAATCAATTACTTTCACCGTTCCACTTTTATCTACGAGAATGTTTCCCTCACGAATATCCCGGTGAATGATTCCGTGCGCTTCTATGTAGCAAAACGCATCGATAAGCTGCAGAAAAACATCATCCAAAGTGGTTTCTGCAAACGGGGCAAAGTAATCACTGATAAAGTCCCCTATATTTTCCCCGTCAATGTACTCCATAAGGATATAGCCCGTGTAAATATTTTCATAAGCGTAATAGTTATAAATACGGACAATGTTTCTATGGTTGAGTTTGTAGAGAATCTTGATTTCATCAAGAAAATTCTTATAGAATTGCTCCTTAATTCCATCGTACTCTGGTTCATATTTTTTTGCGACAAACAGTTCGTCTATAAACGGATCTTGGAGTAAGACCGTCTTTCCGAACGAACCACCGCCGAGATCATTATTGACCATAATGTAATCCTTCTGCTTTACAAAAGGAATAACATCTCCGTTTTGTTTAGCAACAGCCATGTTTAATCCTCCTGTTCTTCAGTATCTTCTTCACCATCGTCCTCATTATCCGCATCGGCATCTTCATCTACAAATTCATATTCGGGAATCTCAATGCCACGGACATCGATTTTGCCAGTGACGGTATCAGCAATAATCTTATTCTTATATTCTTCCAGCACAGCAACTTCTTCTGTCAGTTTTTTTATCGTAGCATCAAACTTATTGTTTAAACCATCTAAATACTCGACAATTTCCATTTGTTCTTTTTTTGAAGGAATTGGTACAACAACACGTTTTAGCGCAGACCAGTAGAGGTTTCTTTGTATAGAGCCAACCCCACGCGAGATTACCAAATATTGGTCAACCATGCAACGAGACCGAAATAAGTAGTTTGCATAATGACTATCAAGGGTATTGTTCAATGAAAGCACAATATATGCCGGACTAACAATCCCAGAATGAAACGAAACGCCTACCGAACCACGCCACGCTTGCTGATTATTCAGAACGAAATCTCCGGGATCAACACGCTGATAGTTGGTCAAGTCCTTGCTTGTTGCGTTACTTCGTTTCTCCTCTCTTTCAACAAATGGAACCACGCCAGCATCAAGATAGACTGACATTAGTGGCAAATCTATGCAATTGTCAATAGACTTAACCTGTGCAATTGCATATAGCGGAACTGTGTACCATCTTTGTGGAATATCTCCCAACCACTTAACGCCACTATACTTCATGGGCGCATCTGCTGTCAGCCCGCGAGTAATCGCATGGCTTACCATTGACCGCTTCAGCGCATCAATCGCTTTGATTTCTTTTTTCTTGATATTGATCAGCTTATTGATGCTCGAAACCTTCCAATCCAGAAAGCGCACGATCTGATCCTGCTCCTCACGGGGCGGAACGGGAACAGATGTCCTTTTTAATGCGGGCCAATATATATTTCGTTGAATCGAACCGACACTTTTCGAGTTAATTAGATACTGGTCTACCATGATTTGGGAACGCAGAAGGTAGTTTGCATATCTGCTGTTGAGCATATCATTCATGCTCAGAACAATGTATGCAGGACTAACAATTCCTGTATCAAATGATATACCAACGGAGCCCCGCCAAGCCTGCTGATTATTCAGGACAAAATCACCGCAATCAACACGCTGGTACTTAGACAAATCCTTACTTGTTACATTTGTCCTTTTTTCTGCCTTTGCCGAAAATGGAATCACCCCAACATCTAAATAAACAGAAAGAAGAGGCAAATCCACACAACCACATATGGACTTTTCTTTCGCAAGCGCATACATCGGCAATACACTCCAATGACTTGGAAATGATTTGTTCCACAAAGATGCATAGGTTGTATATGATTGATATTTGCTCATTGCACGCCCTCCATGATGCCAGCCAGCAATCCGTCGGTTTCCTGCTCAAGGGTAGACAGACTATTCAAAATATCACTCATGTCCCGTAGCTCAACGGGCTTGTAGAAATACTTCGTAAAGCTGATCTCATAGCCGACCTGCGTTTTCTTCTCGTCCACCCATGCATCCGGTGCGTAGGTCAGAACCTCGTTTTTCATAAAGGCATCAACGCCGCCCGCATAGGTGAACGGAATATTCTCCGTGTCGCGCAGGTCAACATCCGGCTCGTCCTCGATGGGCTGTGCGGACGGGTCTTTTTCAGTGATAAAGGGGCGTACCTTTTTCAATGCGGCGGCTTTCAGCTTGGTAGCCTTGGCAAAGGCGGTCCAATCATCCAACGGTGCGGTTTTCGCAGCTTTTTCAATAGCTGCGATCACGCTGTTGTATTCATCCGACTTCTTGAATGTGTCTGCCGGAATCGGTCTGTCGGGGTATATGCGCAAACGCAGCGGCCGCTCCACCGTCACATTCCAATAACCGAAGTCCTCGTTGTTCAGAATTATGCTGACTTCGCTTTCCTCCATTGCAAGGAACATGCGAACGATCTCCTTGCGGATTTCTTCGGTAAATTCGCAGTTTTTCTTGCCCATATTCTTACGCAGTGCCGACTTCATCGCCGTTGCGTCGATAAGCTGAATTTTACCCTTGCGGCGATCCTCCTTCTTATTGGAAAGCACCCAAATGAATGTGCCGATGCCCGTATTGTAAAACATATTCTCCGGCACGGCGATAATGGCTTCCACCAGATCGTTCTCGATCATATAACGTCGGGCGTTGCTTTCGCCGCTTCCCGCATCGCCCGTGAAGATGGACGAACCGTTATGCACCTCCGCAATGCGGCTGCCGAGGGGCGTATCTTTCTTCATCTTCGCCACATTGTTCAGCAGGAAGAGAAGCTGACCGTCGCTCGTGCGCGGAATCATCGTAAGCTGCTCGCCGCCATCCAGATAAGCATTGAAACGGCTGTCGAGGATTTCCTTCTTGCCACCCATCTTTTCTGCATCGGTTTTCCAGCTCTTGCCATAAGGCGGATTTGAGAGCATGAAATCAAACTGCCGGGGGGCGTTTCCGTCCAGTGACAGCGTCGAGCCGTAGCTGATGTGATCTGCCTGTTCGCCATCGCCCTTGAGCAGCATATCTGCCTTGCAAATGGCATAGGTCTCCGGGTTGATCTCCTGCCCAAACAGGTGAATGGAGACATTCTTTCCGCGCCGTGCCGCCAATGTCTGAAGCCGTTCCTGCGCCACGGTGAGCATACCTCCCGTTCCGCAGGCTCCGTCATAGCAGGAATAGGTGGCGTCCTTGATCTGATCGGCAATCGGCATGAAGATAAGGTCGGCCATCAGTTCCACAACATCACGGGGCGTCCAATGTTCCCCGGCTTCCTCGTTGTTTTCTTCGTTGAAACGGCGAATCAGTTCCTCGAAAATCGTGCCCATGCCGTGATTGTCCAGTCCCGGATGCTTGAGGATGGTTTTCTCTTCATCCTTATAAATCGGATTGGGACTGAGGTTAATATCCGAGGACACGAACTTTTCAATCACCGCACCGAGAATGTCCGCCTCAATCATGGTATCAATCTGATTGCGGAATTTGAACTTCTCTAAAATCTCCTTCACGTTCGGAGAAAAGCCGTCCAGATATGCCTCGAAATCTGCTTTCAGAGTCTGTTTCTTTGCTCTGCTGGTCAGATCCTTCAGCAGAAAAGGAGATGCATTGCAAAATGCCTGTCCTGCGGCATTGCACAGTGCCGGCCACTGGTTGTCAATACCTGCGGCGTCTAACTTTTCCTTCATTTCGAGCACAGCAGGCTTGGTATCTTCCAAAAGGGCGTCCAGACGACGGATAACCGTCATCGGCAGAATGACATCGCGGTATTTGCCGCGCACATAAATATCGCGCAGGCAGTCATCTGCGATGCCCCATATAAAACTTACTATTTGATTATGAACTTGATTGTCCATGTTCTAATTCCTTTCTTGCCTCATTTATGTTGGCTATCAAGCTACTTTTATCATACAACAAATACTGTCCCCTAAAACGGTCTTAATCTTCAGCTTTGCTATCATCGGCAGCGCCGCCGGAACGAATCCAATCATCCACCTCTGACAGCTTGAATTTCCACAGCTTACCCACTTTATAGGCTGGCATATTTCTTTTAGCGATCCACTGCAAAATGGTTTCTCTGCCAACGCCAAGGTATGCTTGGACTTCTTTCAATGTTGACCATTTTTCAATGTTCTCGTTACCCAATTTAGTTACCTCCAGATCTCTTAAATGTCTTGTTCTCTACTACAATCGTTACATTGAATGGGCTTGAATAGTTTGGGTAGCACTCTTTATTGTTTTTATCAACCATAACCCAATGACTTTCAAAAGCGTCCTCATCGCCACGGGCATCGAATTCAACCGACACAACAGCTCGTCCATTTGGAGCCGTATCCGGTATGTCAATTGACAGCTGCATGGCACATGGAGTGATAGAATCCTCGTTTATGCAGATAAGCCTTCGGCCCGTCCATGCGACCTTACCAGAGTTAAGTAGTTTCCATGTGTGGGTGAAGTGCTCGTAAAAATCAACGACATGTCGCCGGTCGGCAGATGCCGTTTCAATCCAGAAAGCATCTCCATCATAGAGCGGCTTATGGAATGACGGATCGTCCGTTTCCGGCTGGGACAAATACTGCTGATAGTTCGTCGCTACGACATCAGCATCGGAATCCGGCTCGTGTATGATTATCTGAAGCTGGTCAGCGAGGGCTTTTGTCAAAGCCGAAGCATTTATATCTGCGTCCGTTGGGATCGTGAAGTAGTTCATCACGGTTCTGACGGACGCTTTTTTTATATGCTCCGACAGGTACTTCGCAAGACCGGTAGTATTTATCGGATTTGGAAAAGAGCTTCTGTGGTTCCTCGAAAGAAGCTTGCCGCCATTGAACAGTTTTACCCCGTAATTTGAGTTGCTATAGGCACCTTTCTTTGTAAAGGAGTAGCTACTGCCTGCAGCTTTAAAGACGTCAATTACAAACGCATCTTGATTTGGTACGCCTTCTGTAGAGTTGTATATACCCCTGCAAAAATGAGCGAAATCTATGCAAATCACCCCTTTCAGAAAAAGTCCTATCAAAAGTCCTGAAAGTCCTTTTTTCATGGTCCTTGCGCTTATAGGAAGTCCTTTTTCATCTCGGTATCTTATTAGTGGATGGCGGAGATGAGAGAGACTGAGCCGTCGGCCTGTGGACCTTGATATTTTATTATATCACACTCGAGCCTAAAAATCAATAGCATTGGTCAATAACAGGCACAAACCGACACAAACTCACTTTCAAGCAATCGCCATTCAACAGAAGCCGCCTCTCAGCTCGTTCACCGGCCATGAACGATCCGGAGCTGAGTGGTCGGCAGCATCAACAGCCTACTATCCGGATTAGGAAGCTGAACCTGACAAGGAGGGACAAGCAGTGACAAAGCGTGAACGTAACAACTGGATCGTGAACATTGAAAACACCGCTGCTGCCATCGAGTCTCAGTTGGGCTCAGCAGTAGTTGAATCTGTTTTCAAACGCTACGGCGCACACGGCACTTGGGACCTTAACCCAAGCGACCTGCCTGAAATTTTCAGCGAACTGTACGCCATCGAAGTGGATCTCGACTAAAAAACTGTCCTGAGCAAGACAGAAAACTGCTCACCGTCAGGGACTGCACCGACTGATCACCGGTGGCTCAACGGTTCCTGACGGCCACAAGTAAATATCATCAGCTGCCTTTTGAGCGGGAAGCTGCAGACCGGAACGGAGAAATCTCCGTCGGGACTGTGGTTGGATTTCTATACCCATTTTGCAGCTGACCATGAAGGTTTCCTCCGTTCCAAGCAAATCGAACGGAGGAAATTTTCATGCAAAACAACGACAAGAAGTACTTTATCCCGGTCGACGGGACCCCTATCGAGGTCAGCGAGGAAGTTTACAGGGCATACTACCAGCCCATCTGGAACACCCGCTACCATGCCCAGAAGAATGGCGAGTGCCGCTGCACCAAGGCCCAGCTTTGGAAGTGTGACGGTGTTTGCCCCGGCTGCCCGTTCTACGCTGCCGGTAAGAAGGTTTCCATCGACACGCCTATCGGCGGCGAGGAAGACGAGCTTACCCTTGGCGATACGCTGGCCGACGACGCACCGTCTGCGGAGTCCATCCTTATGGACAAGGAACTGCTCGACGCTCTATACGACGAGCTTAACCGCCTTGACCCGGACGGCAGACGCATCTGCGAGCTTATCATGCAGGGCAAGACGGAGCGTGAAATCGCTGCCGACATGGGCAAGCGCCAGTCGACCATCAACTACCAGAAGAACAAGGTGTTCTCCATCCTGCGTGAAGCCCTGAAGGACTTCATCTAATACCCAGCAAAGGCCGCCGTGGAAGCAATTCTGCGGCGGCCAAAAATATTGTTAGATTTTTTTCGTTCAAAACACCGGTTTCCCTCCAGTGGGTACTGAGGACAGCAAAACAACACAGGTCCTCAGAAAGGAGGAACCGCCAATGAGTGAGTCCAGACCCAACAAAGCCGTCACCGATGAAGAGCTCATCGGAGTGCTCACGGCAATCAGCGTAGTGTCAAGACGTCTGGCGAGGAAGCTGATCCAGCTGAACCAGACAAGCCAATCTCAGAAAGGAGGAAAACGTGATGAGCAAAACGAGCGAAATGGAAGCGACCATCAGGGAGTTGCGGGATATTGCATCTTCTATTAACGACATCGCCAACTGGCTGACCGGCGCATTCAGCGGCAGCGAGGAAGCGGCCCCTGCTCCGGAACCGGAAAAGGCACTCACCCTCGAAGAGGTCAGAGCGATTCTGGCAGAAAAGTCCCGTGATGGCTTCACCGCTCAGATCCGTGACCTTCTCCTGAAGTACGGTGCCAAGAAGCTCTCCGAGATTGACCCGGTAAGCTACAAGGCTCTGGTAGCGGATGCGGAGGTGCTCGGAAATGCCTAACCACGCACTTCTCTCTGCATCGTCCTCGCATAGGTGGCTCAACTGCCCACCATCGGCAAGGCTCTGTGAAGGCTATGACGACAAAGGCAGCGATTTCGCAGCCGAAGGTACCAACGCCCACGCTCTTTGTGAGTTCAAGCTCCGGACAGCACTCGGTATGGAAGCAAAAGACCCGACCGAAGACCTCACTTGGTACAACTCCGAAATGGAGGAATGTGCCAACGGGTATGTGTCCTTCGTAATGGAGCTGGTCGAGGAGGCCAAGAAAACCTGCCCGGACCCTGTGGTCCTGATCGAACAGCGGCTTGACTACTCCAAGTATGTCGAAGAGGGCTTCGGCACCGGCGACTGCGTCATCATTGCAGACGGGACGCTGCACATCGTGGACTACAAGCACGGCAGAGGCGTTCTGGTCGAAGCCGACGACAACCCGCAGATGAAGCTGTACGCCCTCGGTGCGCTGGAGCTGTTCGACTGCATCTACGACATCGACACCGTCAGCATGGCCATCTACCAGCCTCGACGCTCTAACGTCAGCACCTTCACCATTCCAAAGGACGAACTCTACGAGTGGGCCGATCAGGTTCTGGCCCCGACTGCAGAGCTTGCCTTTAACGGAGACGGTGAATACCACTGCGGCGAATGGTGCCAGTTCTGCAAGGCCAAAGCTGACTGTCGTGAAAGAGCCAACGCCAACATGGAGCTTGCCAAGTTCGAGTTCAGGCAGCCGCCTCTGCTGACAGATGAAGAGGTCGAAGAAATCCTCGGTCGCATCGACGAGCTGATCGCTTGGGCCTCCGACATCAAGGACTATGCGCTTCAGGCAGCCATCAGCGGTAAACAGTGGTCCGGCTACAAGCTGGTCGAGGGCCGCTCCAACCGCAAGTACACAAACGAGGATGCCGTCATCGCAGCCGTAACAGCTGCCGGGTACGACCCCTACGAACACAAGATTCTCGGCGTCACCGCCATGACCTCGCTTCTCGGAAAGAAACAGTTCAACGACATTCTTGGAGGCCTGATTACCAAGCCTCAAGGCAAACCCACGCTGGTGCCGGACAGCGATAAGAGACCGTCAATGACAACCATTATCGATGATTTCAAGGAGGACAATTAATATGTCAAATTCTACTAAACTCGCAAACCCCATGAAGGTTATCACCGGCAAGGACACCCGTTGGTCCTATGCCAATGTCTGGGAGGCCAAGTCCATCAACGGCGGCACCCCGAAGTTCAGCGTCAGCCTCATCATTCCGAAGACTGACACCGTGACCGTTCAGAAGATCAAGGCAGCGATTCAGGCGGCCTATGAGGAAGGTCAGGCCAAACTCAAGGGCAACGGTCGCACCGTACCGCCTCTCACCGCTATCAAGACGCCTCTCCGTGACGGCGACACCGAGCGTCCGGATGATCCGGCTTACGCTGGCAGCTACTTCATCAATGCCAACTCCGCTACGGCTCCCGGAATCGTAGACGCTGACTGCAATCCGATCCTGACCCGCTCCGAGGTTTACTCCGGTGTGTACGGTCGTGCCTGCATCAACTTCTACGCTTTCAACTCCAACGGCAACAAGGGCATCGCCTGTGGGCTGAACAACCTGCAGAAGATCCGTGACGGCGAACCCCTCGGCGGCAAGTCCAGCGCAGCATCTGACTTCTCCACCGATGCGGATGAAGATTTCCTGTCTTAAGGAGGTACGCACCATGAACGCTACTACGATTCTTTGCATCCTGCTTCTGTCCCTCTATCTGGTTCTGGCTGTGTTCTGGATCGTCAGGTCCATCATCGACACCATCGACGACCGCAAGCGTGAGAAGCGTAATGCTGCTCTTGAGGCTGAGCGTGAAGCTCGCAATGCCAAATGGGAAGCCGAGCGTCAGCAGCTTGAACGAGAACGTGCCATTCGTGAAGTCGAGTACCACGAAGCCCGAATGAAGGAACTCGAACAGAAGTAATCTCCGGCCTACGGGTGGTGGGAGCAATCCTGCCACCCTCTCAGGCGACGGAAAGGACCGATGTATATGAAAACACTCAGTATTGATATTGAAACCTACAGCAGCGTGGACCTTGCCAAGTGTGGTGTCTACAAATATACCGAGGCGACAGATTTCGACATTCTTCTCTTCGGATATTCCGCAGACGGCAACCCCGTGCAGGTGGTCGATCTTGCCTCTGGTGAGACAATCCCGCCAGAGGTCATCGCTGCGCTGACAAACGACGATGTGACGAAGTGGGCCTTTAACGCACAGTTTGAAAGGATATGCCTTTCCCGCTGGCTCCGGGATCACGGCAGTTTTGATAACGCCTACTACAGCATCCCTGAAGACACTGTGGGCAACTACCTCAATCCGGCTTCATGGAGATGCACCATGATCTGGTCTGCTTACATGGGCTTACCCCTTTCGTTGGAAGGCGTCGGTGCCGTTCTGGGCCTCGGAAAGCAGAAATTGACCGAAGGCAAAGAGCTCATCAAGTATTTCTGCCAGCCCTGTGCACCGACAAAGGCCAATGGCGGTCGGACCCGCAACCTGCCGGAAAACGCTCCGGACAAGTGGGCTGTCTTCAAACGGTACAACATCCGTGATGTCGAGGTCGAGATGTCCATTCAGGAAAAGCTTGCCAAGTTTCCAGTGCCGGAAATGGTCTGGGAACAGTATCACCTCGATCAGGAAATCAACGACAGAGGTGTCGCCCTCGATATGGAGCTGGTGCATCAAGCCATAGCTATGGACACCCGCTCCCGTGCAGAGCTCACTGCTGCCATGAAGAAGCTGACTGCTTTGGATAACCCCAACTCCGTGCAGCAGATGAAGCAGTGGCTTTCAGACAACGGGCTGGAGGTCGATTCCCTCGGAAAGAAGGAAGTTGCTGAAATGCTCAAAACCGCTCCGGCAGAGCTCCGGAAGGTTCTCCTTCTCCGACAGCAGCTGGCCAAATCGTCCGTCAAGAAGTATCAGGCGATGGAAAAGGCAGTCTGCGCCGATGGTCGTGCTCGTGGAATGTTTCAGTTCTACGGTGCCAACAGAACCGGTCGTTGGGCCGGACGCATTATCCAGATGCAGAACCTGCCCCAGAACCACCTTCCGGATCTGGCAGAAGCCCGTGGTCTTGTCCGTTGCGGCGATCTCGACGGTGTGGAGCTTCTCTACGAAGATGTGCCAGATACACTCTCGCAGTTGATCCGCACCGCCTTTGTGCCGAAGCTGGGATACAAATTCATCGTCTCCGACTTCTCGGCAATCGAGGCCAGAGTGCTGGCGTGGTTTGCCGGTGAAATCTGGCGTCAGGAGGTCTTTGAAAAAGGCGGTGACATCTACTGCGCCTCCGCATCGCAGATGTTCAAGGTCCCTGTTGAGAAGCATGGTGTAAATGGCCACCTGCGGCAAAAAGGCAAAATAGCTGAACTCGCCCTCGGCTATGGTGGCTCAGTCGGAGCCCTCAAAGCGATGGGAGCCTTGGAGATGGGCCTTTCGGAAGACGAGCTTCAGCCGCTGGTCACCGTTTGGCGAAACTCGAACCAGAACATCGTGAAGTTCTGGTGGGATATCGACCGGGCAGCTATGAATGCCGTGAAGTATCACATGGACGGCGAGGTCTGCGGAGTCAAGTTCTGCTACCAAAGCGGGATGCTCTTCATTACGCTCCCGTCCGGCAGACGCCTTTCCTATGTAAAGCCTAAGCTCGGTACAAATCAGTTCGGCAGCGAGTGTATCACCTACGAGGGTATCGGCGGCACAAAGAAATGGGAGCGGCTGGAGACCTACGGACCGAAGCTCGTGGAGAACATCGTCCAAGCCACCTCCCGTGACATTCTCTGCTACGCCATGCGGACCATGTCGCACTGCTTCATTACCATGCACATTCACGACGAGCTGGTCATCGAAGCCAGACCCGGCGTCGACCTGAAGGTTCTCTGTGAGCAGATGGGCCGGACCCCGCCGTGGGCAAACGGGCTCAAGCTCCGTGCCGATGGCTACGAGACCATGTTTTATAAAAAAGACTGATTCTGATTCGTTCAAATACCACTAACCCCTCCAGTGGGTAGTGAGAACTTTAGATTGGAGGTGCCTATCATGGCCGAATACAAAAACGCAGAAGGTTATGCCGATCCCACAGCATTCGGAGCCTTCTGTGCCATTGAAAAAGAAGAAAAAGCTCTCCGGGCATTCAGGCCCATCGTGTATATCTGCAGTCCGTATGCCGGAGATGTCGAACGCAACACCGCTGCCGCCAGATGCTACAGCCGTTTTGCGGTAGAGGCCGGATACATTCCCATCGCACCGCACCTGCTGTTTCCTCAGTTCCTTGACGACAACAAGCCCAAGGAGCGTGAGCTGGGTCTGTTTTTTGGGAATGCCATCCTGAGTAAATGCGCCGAAATGTGGGTCTTCGGTGACCGGATCTCCGAGGGCATGGAGGCCGAGATCAAGAGAGCGACTTGGAAGGGACACCGAATCCGCTACTTCAGCGAGACCTGCGAGGAGGTAACAAGATGAGATTCACTTTATACCGCTCCAACTGTCTGGAGGTGCCTGAAAACTGTACCTACCCTCATAAGGTCGAGGTCACCGGGAAGGACAGCCTCATCGAAGCTGTAAAGCACGATTATGTTTGTGCTGAGTATCAGGGCAACTACCGCAGCAACGACAATTTCATCGGCTCCGACTGCTTGCCGGTCGATTGTGATAACGACCACAGCGACGATCCGGACGAATGGGTCTATCCCTCAGACGTTGCTACTGCTTTTCCCAGTGTTGCCTTTGCGGTTCACTACAGCCGCAATCACATGAAAGCCAAAGGTGGCAAAGCTGCAAGGCCGAAGTTCCACGTCTTCTTCGCTGTTGATCGAGTCATCGAACCCGGCCAGTACAGCGAGATGAAAAAGCTGGTCAATAGCATCTTCCCGTACTTCGACACCAAGGCACTCGATGCTGCTCGGTTCTTTTTCGGTACAAAGGAACCGGAGGTCGAAATCTTCGACGGCCCGATGACGCTGACCACCTTCCTTGCTGACGACGATTTTGACGCCAACATAGACTCCGGCAGCTATGGCGACATCGTCATTCCCGAAGGCAGCCGCAACGCCACCCTGTCCTATTATGCCGGACGCATCCTGAAACGGTTCGGAAATACCGATGAGGCACATAAGCATTTTGCGGAAGTGGCCGCTTGCTGTCAGCCGCCTTTGGAGCAGTCGGAGCTCGACAGCATCTGGCGCAGCGCACAGCGGTTCTATGGGAAGGTCGCTGCACAGGAAGGATACATTCCTCCGGAGCAATACAATCAGGACCTTCAGCTCAAGCCCTCCGACTATTCCGACGTCGGACAGGCCACGGTGCTGGCAAGAGAATATGATGGAAAGCTCCGCTATTCACCCTCGACTGATTTTCTGGTCTACAACGGTCGGTTCTGGGAGGAATCCAAGCCCAAGGCTCAGGCCGTAGCGCAGGAGCTCACCACTCGCCAGCTTGAGGAGGCCGAAACCGAGATCAAGAAGGCAACCGACGAAATGATGAAAAACGGCGCATGGGAGCTGCTGGCATCGATGGGTCCAAAGAAAGCGGCTATGGCTTTCAGCTCGGAACAGGCTCGTTCTTTCCAAAAGTACGAGAACGCCACGACCTACCGCAACTATGCCATCAAGCGCAGAGATTCCAAATACATCACCGCTGCCCTAAAGGAAGCACACCCGATGGTTGAGATTGACCAGCGGCAGCTTGACGCAGACGAATTTCTGCTCAACACCCCGTCAGCAACTTACGACCTTCGTATTGGCCTTCCTTCTGCTCATGAGCACACTCCTGCGGATTTCATTACCAAGCAGACCACGGTTGACCCGTCCGATGATGGTATGGATATCTGGCAGGACGCTTTGGAGACCTTCTTCTGCGGTGACAACGAGCTCATCAATTATGTTCAGGAGATCGCTGGCCTTTCCGCTATCGGGAAGGTCTGTGTCGAGGGCCTGATCATTGCCTACGGTGAAGGCCGCAACGGAAAATCCACCTTCTGGAATACGCTTTCCCGTGTGATGGGTACATATAGCGGCAACATGTCCGCAGACACTCTGACCGTCGGATGCAAGCGGAATGTAAAGCCGGAGCTGGCTGAAGCCAAAGGTAAACGGATAATCATTGCCGCCGAACTGGAGGAAGGCATGCGCCTGAACACATCCAACGTCAAACAGCTCTGTTCAACGGACGAGATCTATGCGGAGAAAAAGTACAAGGACCCGTTCAGTTTCGTACCGAGCCACACCCTTGTGCTTTACACGAACCACCTGCCGAAGGTCGGTGCGATTGATGCCGGGACATGGCGTAGGCTGATTGTCATTCCGTTTAACGCCAAGATTGAAGGTTCCTCTGACATCAAAAACTATGCCGATTACCTTTTCAACAAAGCTGGCGGTGCAATCCTGAAATGGATCATGACCGGTGCCAAGCGTGTGATCGAAAAGGATTATCACATCGTAAAGCCAGCCGTGGTGGAAGCTGCGATTCAGAAGTACAAGGACAATAACGACTGGCTCTCGCAGTTCCTCGATGAATGTTGTGAGGTCGGATCAGGCCTGATCGCTAAATCCAGCGAGGTCTACAACGCATACCGCAGCTATTGCATGCAGGTGGGCGACTATATCCGCAGCACAACTGATTTCTATACTGCGCTGGAATGCGCCGGTTTTGAAAGGAAGAGAAACAAATCTGCACGGCTGATCTTAGGCCCGCAGCTTAAATCGGATTTCCTTGATTGAACCAAGGGTGACGGTCTTTGACAGTCTTTACAGAAACTATTCTTAGAGCATTAAAAAACAAGACCTAAGAAAAGTTACAGAAATACATGTCACAGGCCGTCACCACCCACTCTAATTCCTGATGGAGGAACATTATGCGAGAGAAAATCATAGAACAACACTTAGTCAAAGCCGTGAAAAACAGCGGCGGCATTGCACCGAAACTGGTGTGTCCCGGATTTGATGGGATGCCGGATCGACTGGTGCTGCTGCCCGGAGGCAAGATCGGATTCGTGGAGGTCAAGGCACCGGGCAAGGAACCGAGACCTTTGCAGGTAGCCAGACACGGATTACTGCGGCGGCTGGGCTTCAAGGTATATGTCCTTGATGCCCCTGAGCAGATTGGAGGGATACTTGATGAAATACGAACCGCATGAGTACCAGAGGTACGCAATCAACTATATCGAGGACCATCCCTTCGCTGCCGTGCTGCTGGACATGGGCCTTGGCAAAACGAGCATCACACTGACCGCTATTGCGGACCTGCTGTTCGACAGCTTCGAGGTTCACAAGGTGCTGGTCATCGCTCCGCTTCGAGTAGCCCGTGACACTTGGAGCGCAGAGCTTCAAAAGTGGGACCAGCTTCACCACCTGACCTATTCGGTGGCGGTCGGAAGCGAGGCTGAGCGAAAAGCGGCCCTGACGAAGAAAGCCGATATTTACATCATCAACCGTGAGAACGTCCAGTGGCTCATTGAGAAAAGCAAGCTCCCGTTTGACTACGACATGATCGTAGTTGACGAGCTTTCTTCCTTCAAAAACCACCAGTCAAAACGCTTCAAGGCTCTGATGCAGGTACGGCCCGGAATCAAGCGTGTCGTTGGACTCACCGGCACTCCGGCCAGCAACGGACTGATGGATCTGTGGGCAGAATTCAAGGTCATCGATATGGGAAAACGCCTCGGTCGGTTCATTACCTATTATCGGCAGGAGTATTTCGTGCCAGACGCCATGAACGGCCAGATCGTTTACAGCTACCGTCCGAAACCCGGTGCCGAGCAAGCCATATACCGGAAAATCTCGGATATCACCATTTCGATGAAATCCACGGATTACCTGAAGATGCCGGAACTCATATCCAGCGAATACAAGGTCTATCTCAGTCCCAATGAGCAGGACGCCTACGACGAGATGAAAAAACAGTTCATTCTGGACCTGCCCGATGGTGAAATATCCGCTGCTAATGCCGCAGCCCTCTCCGGCAAGCTCTCCCAGATGGCCAATGGTGCCATTTATGACGATGCCGGGAATACGGTCCCCATTCACGAGCAGAAGCTGGACGCTCTGGAGGACATTATCGAGTCGGCAAACGGCAAGCCTCTTCTGGTGGCCTATTGGTACCAGCATGATCTGGAGCGGATCATGAAACGGCTGCATGATCGCCATATTCCGTTTTCCAAGCTGGACAAAGCCGACAGTATCCGCAGATGGAACAACGGCGAAATCCCGGTAGCCCTGATTCACCCGGCTTCTGCGGGACACGGCCTCAATCTTCAGACCGGCGGCAACACCATCGTCTGGTTCGGCCTCACATGGTCCTTGGAGCTCTATTCCCAGACCATAGCAAGGCTCTGGCGGCAAGGTCAGACTGCCGAAACTGTGGTCGTTCAGCATATCGTGACGGACGGCACTATTGATGAGCAGATTCTCCGGGCACTTAAGGCCAAAGACAAAACGCAGTCGGCTCTGATCGCTGCGGTCAAGGCAAATCTGAAAATCTAATGACAATATTCGACAATCTACGCCAATCCGAGTGATCACAAATTCGGAGGTGCGACTTTGAACCCATATGAAGATCTGGCAAACGCCATCATTCTGCAGGCGGCCAAGGATTACCGGCTAACCGACGACGAACAGCAGCTTCAGGAAATAGAGCGATTCTTCCGTTCCGGCTGGTTCGGTGTCCTGTCAAAAGTCGATCCGGAATTCCTCATAAAAGAGCTACGGAAGGAGAAGCGACATGACCGCTAAAGAATATCTGTCACAGGCCCGGACGCTGGATATGCGGATTAAATCCAAGCTCCAGCAAATCGAGTCTTTAAATGAAGTGGCCACATCCTGCACCGTCGTTTATAGCGATATGCCGAGAAACCCGAATCGTGGCGGCTCCAAAATAGAACGGGCCGTTTTGAAGATTATCGAGGTTGAGGAAAGCCTGAAACACGACGTCGAGGATCTGGTGGAATTGAAGAAGGAAATCATGGCCACAATCCGGGCCGTTTCGGATGTTGAACTGCAAACCCTGCTGGAGAAGCGGTATCTGTGCTTCCTCTCGTGGGAGAAGATTGCGGTTGAGATGCATTACAGCATCCAGCACATTTACCGGATGCACGATACGGCCCTTTCCTGTGTGGCCGTCATCATGAGAGTAAATGAGAGAGATTGAGAGTCGCCTCTTATGATAGTATTATGATGGACAAAGTAAAACATACGGAAGCCTTGTGGGAGCACTCCTCCCACAGGGCTTTTGTTATGCCCGTAAAGCGAGGTGATTATGTGCCAAGGAGTCCAAAGAAGCCCTGTGCTTACCCCGGCTGTCCAAGGCTTACTGATAGACGCTTATGCCCGGAGCACGAAAAGCTGGACCGAGATCGGTACAACAAGTACGAGCGTATCCCGGATGTCAACCGCAAATACGGCAGGGCTTGGAAGCGTATCCGTGACAGGTATGCAGCGGCCCACCCTTTGTGTGAGCAGTGCCTCAAGGAAGGTCGGTTAACACCGGTCGAAGAAGTTCATCATATTCTTCCGATTTCCCAAGGCGGTACCCATGCGCGAAGCAACCTGATGAGTCTTTGCCAATCCTGTCACAACAAAATCCACCATTCGCTGGGAGATCGCTGACCCGTAGGGCGGTCCAAATCTCTACGGCCCCGTGCACGGACAGCGGCGTGGGGTCACGAACGCAAAAATCAGAAATCAAACGGGGTATTAACCCCCAAAGCGGAAAGCGAGGTGAAGTGTGTGGCAAAAGACGGAACGATGCGAGGCGGTCAAAGGGTCGGCGCAGGCAGAAAAAGCAAGGCGCTGGTCGATAAGATTGCGGACGGCAGGCTCGACGGTGCGATGGTGCTCCCGGAACCGGCTGAGATCGAAGGCGCGGATGTGCCTTCGGTCAAGGAATACCTACGGGCCGCTCAAAAGAACGGCAAAGACCTGTGCGCCGAGGAAGTGTACCGGGATACGTGGAACTGGCTCAAAGCTCGCGGCTGCGAAATGTTAGTAAACAACCAGCTGATCGAGCAATACGCCATGTCAGTCTCCCGATGGATTCAATGCGAGGAGGCGATCTCCGAGTTCGGTTTCCTTGCCAAGCATCCCACCACCGGCAACGCCATTGCCTCCCCGTATGTGGCTATGAGCCAGACCTACATGAAGCAGGTCAATCAGGTCTGGTATCAGATTTACCAGATCGTGAAAGAAAACTGTGCCGTGGAGTACGGCGGCAGAAATCCACAAGACGATTTGATGGAGCGGCTCTTATCCGCTCGGAAAGGCAACTTACATGTATGAAAAAGTGAACCCGTCGCATCCCGACAAGATCGCAGACCGCATTGCCGGTGCGCTTGTCGATCTTGCGTATTCAAAAGAACGAAACCCGAAGATCGCGGTCGAGGTCCTGATCGGCCACGGCGTGTGTCATATCATTACGGAAACGTCCGTCCGCCTCCCGATCGAAGAGGTGTCCGAGATCGTTTTGAGGATCGCCGGGGACATTGATGTCGACTATACGGAAGCTGCACAGGACGGGCATCTGGCCAAGAACCAGCAGGACCAGATCCGCTGCGGCGACAATGGCATCTTCAAAGGCGTCCCTGTAACCGAGGAGCAGGCCGACCTGAGTGAGATCGCGTCCCTGCTCTACTCGCTCTACCTGTCGGATGGGAAATACATCCTTGACGGAGACCGGCTGATCATCTGCCAGAGCAATGCGAACCGGGACGAGCTGGAGGGCATGTTCCCCGGCGCGATCGTGAACCCGCTCGGAGACTGGACCGGCGGCACCGACGTCGATTCCGGCGCGACGAACCGGAAGCTCGGGAGCGATATGGGCGATTCCGTAACCGGCGGCGGCCTGCACGGAAAGGACCTGAGCAAGGCCGACGTCAGCGTGAACATCTATGCGTGGCTTCTGGCGCAGCAGACCGGCGAGACCGTGGAACTGTCCTGTGCGATCGGGGACGAGACCGTTGGCGGGGTTCCATACGAGAAGATCGTGGAAACAGCGAGGAACTATATCAAGCGCATCGGCGGTTTTGAAAAGTTCGCTGAGTGGGGTCTCATATGCTGATCGAGAAAAAGAAAGCAGTGGACCTGCTCCCTGCCGAATACAACCCGCGTAAGGATTTGAAACCCGGCGACCCGGAATACGAAAAGCTGAAGCGGTCCATTGAGGAATTTGGATACGTAGAGCCGGTAATCTGGAACAAGACAACCGGTCGCGTGGTCGGTGGGCATCAGCGACTGAAGGTGCTGATCGATCTCGGCATCACCGAGGTGGACTGCGTCATCATTGAAATGGACGAGGCCAAGGAAAAGGCGCTCAACATTGCCCTGAACAAGATCAGCGGCGATTGGGACAAGGACAAACTGGCTCTGCTCATTTCCGATCTGCAGGGCGAGGCCTTTGATGTGTCACTCACCGGTTTCGATCCGGACGAGATCGACGACCTGTTCAAGGACAGCCTGAAGGACGGCATCCATGACGATGACTTCGATATCGAGGCGGAGCTTAAAAAGCCAACCTTCACCAAGGCCGGTGACGTCTGGACGCTCGGTCGGCATCGCCTGGTATGCGGGGATTCCACGAAAAAGGAAACCTATGACACCTTGATGGACGGCAAGAAGGCGAACCTCGTGCTGACGGACCCGCCTTATAACGTGAACTACGAAGGCACCGCCGGGAAGATCAAGAACGACCACATGGCAAACGACGCGTTCTACCAGTTTCTGCTCGACGCCTTCACGAACATGGAGACGGTCATGGCAGATGACGCTTCCATCTATGTGTTCCACGCGGACACCGAGGGCCTGAACTTCCGGAGAGCCTTTGTCGATGCTGGGTTCTATCTGTCCGGGTGCTGCATCTGGAAAAAGAACTCGCTGGTGCTGGGCCGCAGTCCCTATCAGTGGATTCACGAGCCGGTGCTCTTCGGGTGGAAGAAGTCCGGTAAGCACGTCTGGTATGCTGGCCGCAAGGAAACCACCGTCTGGGAGTACGACAAACCCAAGAAGAACGCGGATCATCCGACCATGAAGCCGATCGCGCTGCTGGCCTACCCGATCATGAACTCCTCCATGACGAACGCGCTCGTACTGGACCCGTTCGGCGGTTCCGGCAGCACGCTCATCGCCTGTGAGCAGTCGGAGCGCACCTGCTACACCGTGGAGCTGGACGAGAAATACTGCGACGTCATTGTAAAGCGGTACATCGAACAGGTCGGTTCCGCAGAGGGTGTGACGGTACTCAGAGACGGAGTCACGCTCCGTTTCGGTGAGGTTTCGACCGTAGACGAACAGGGCCTTATCTCCTGAAAAATAGTACAGAAATCGCTCAAAAATAACTTGCTATTCTGTGGCTTTAGAGTGATGTATACAGTACCAAAAAACAAGGAGGTAACCCAATGAAACTACATTACAACGCCACAGGACCGGATCGCAAAGAACTGGTCGCAGTCATCTCCAAGACGATCGGGATGAAGCCGGTCTACAAGGGCATGCCCACCTGCGCCTACGCGGTAAACAACATCCTCGTCGAAAAGGATGGCACGGTGGTCTACGACGAGCGCACGGATCAGGACACGATCGAAGCGATCATCATCGCCCTTGCCGCAGCAGGCTTTCAGGCCGAGACAGGAACCGAAGAGAACGAAGGCCCCACCGGGGTCGCGATCCAGATGCCGCTTTCGATCTTCACCGAAAGCCAGCTCCAGAACCTTTATGACCTGGTCGCAGCCAAGGGCAGCCTGATCAAGAAGGCGCTCGGGGTCAGCGAGCTTCCCATCAACATCGAAGGCAAGAAGCTGGACTTCCCATGGTTCCAAAAGTACGAGTCGCCGGACGAGGTCAAGGCCTACATGCACTTTGTGACCGCGCTCTGCGACATGGCCCGGAACCAGAAGCGGATCACCGCCAAGGAAAAGCCAGTCGACAATGACAAGTACGCATTCCGCTGCTTCCTGCTCCGGCTCGGGTTCATCGGGGACGAGTACAAGGCCGAACGCAAGGTCCTGCTCCGCAACCTCTCGGGCTCCTCGGCTTTCAAGAGCGGGGCAAAGAAAACGGAGGTGGAAACATGCGAATGATCAGCAAAGCAGCCCTTGAGGGCCTGCGTCGGCGCTACACGCCCGGCACACGGGTGGAACTCCTTCAGATGGATGACATTCAGGCCCCGCCGATTGGCACGAAGGGCACGGTCATCGGGGTGGACGATATCGGGTCCATCATGGTCGCATGGGACAACGGCTCCGGCCTGTCGGTCGCATACGGCGCGGACCTTTGCAGGGTGGTGAGCGATGATGAATGAGACGATCAGAGAGCAGATCCTTGCCATCCGGGACACCGGGCTCACGAACATGTTTGATGTGCATATGGTGCAGCGGCTGGCCTTTGATCGGAACTACTTCGAGCTCGTGAATTTCCTTGAGGAGCACCGCAAAGAGTACGTTCAATTCATCCTTTACGGCGACGAATGAGGCCGCAAAAAAGTGTGAAAAACCTTGAGAAATCTCGCAAAAATGACTTGCTATTATGTCGTTTTAGAGTGATATATACACTACCCCAAGGGGAAACCACACTACGGAGGACAAGAACATGACAACCCGCGAGATCAACATGAACCTGAAGCGCACCGCACAGGCAGCCCTTTACAGCGAGTACGGCTTCCAGCCCGCCCTCGACCGCATCGCCCTTCTGGAAGGCAGCGACGACAGAACCTACATTCGGTTCAAGGTCGGCAGCCACGAATACTCCTTCGACTCCTACAAATGGCCGGACGGCAGCGTTTGGGTCGGCAAAGGCACGATCGAGAAAGAAAGCTGAGGAGGACACGGTCATGACGATCAACGAGGCAACGAGAAAGTACCGGCTTCCGAACCCGACCTGCCCGGAGGACTTGGAAACCCGCTGGAGCAAGGTTCTGACCTTTGGCGATAAGCTGGTGCTGGCCGGGTACTACTACAACGGAAAGAACAAGCCCTGCTACTACGGAGCAACCTACGAGTTCCTGACCGATGATCACACCTGCGAAGGCACGATTGGGCTCCGGGCAGCAAGCGAGGTCGAGTTCGAGGATGACGGGCACGCGATCCTCTGGGCGATGCAGCAGTAAACATTAACAACCTTGGAGCAAGAGCCGACCGGCTCTGTTCCTCGTTATGAAGGTCGCTTCGGGCGGCTATTTTTTATGCCCTTTGGGAGGTGATGATTTGAGGCGAATGAAGAAATACACCCCGACGAAGTTCAAGGCAAAGGACTCCGTCTACGATAAAGCGAAGGCCGACTATGCGGTTTCTTTCATCGAGTGCCTCTGCCACACCAAGGGCACATGGGCCGGGAAACCGTTCACGCTGATCGACTGGCAGGAACAGATCATCCGGGACATCTTCGGCATCATCAAACCCAACGGATACCGGCAGTTCAACACCGCCTACATTGAGATCCCCAAGAAGATGGGAAAATCGGAGCTCGCGGCTGCGGTCGCGCTCCTGCTCACATGCGGCGACGGTGAGGAACGTGCGGAGGTCTACGGATGTGCTGCGGATCGGCAGCAGGCGTCCATCGTATTCGAGGTCGCTGCGGACATGGTCCGTATGTGTCCGGCGCTGAATCGCAGGGTCAAGATCCTGACGGCCACGAAGCGAATCGTGTACCTGCCGACGAACAGTTTCTACCAGGTGCTGTCCGCAGAGGCGTACTCGAAGCACGGGTTCAATATCCACGGTGTGGTCTTTGATGAGCTGCATACCCAGCCGAACCGGAAGCTCTTTGACGTTATGACCAAAGGCTCCGGCGACGCGAGGATGCAGCCGCTGTATTTCCTTATAACCACCGCCGGGACGGACACGAAATCCATCTGCTACGAAACGCACCAGAAGGCGAATGACCTGCTGGAAGGCCGGAAGATCGATCCGACCTTCTATCCGGTGATCTACGGCGCGGATGAGAATGACGACTGGACGGACCCGAAGGTCTGGAAGAAGGCAAACCCGTCGCTCGGAATCACGGTCGGGATCGACAAGGTCAAAGCGGCCTGTGAGTCCGCAAAGCAGAACCCTGCCGAGGAGAACGCGTTCCGGCAGCTCCGACTCAATCAGTGGGTCAAACAAGCCGTGCGCTGGATGCCTATGGAAAAATGGGACCGATGCGCATTTGCAGTAAGCGAGGACGATCTCGAAGGCCGGGTCTGCTACGGTGGCCTCGACCTCTCCTCCACGACAGATATCACGGCCTTTGTTCTGGTGTTCCCGCCGTTGGACGAGGAAGACAAGTTCGTGATTCTGCCCTACTTCTGGATACCGGAAGAGAACATGGACCAGCGGGTCAACCGGGATCACGTTCCCTACGATGTGTGGGAACGCCAAGGATACCTGCAGACCACGGAAGGAAACGTTGTCCATTACGGGTACATTGAGAAGTTCATCGAGCGTCTCGGAGAACGGTTCAACATCCGCGAGATCGCTTTCGACCGTTGGGGTGCTGTGCAGATGGTGCAGAACCTTGAGGGCATGGGCTTCACAGTCGTTCCGTTCGGGCAGGGGTTCAAGGATATGAGCCCGCCGACGAAGGAACTCATGAAGCTGGTTCTGGAGCAGCGCATCGCCCACGCCGGGCATCCGGTGCTCCGCTGGATGATGGACAACATCTACGTGCGGACCGATCCTGCCGGGAATATCAAGCCGGACAAGGAAAAGTCTACCGAGAAAATCGACGGTGCCGTGGCGACGATCATGGCACTCGACCGTGCCATCCGGTGCGGGAACGACACAGGAGAAAGTGTATACGATACACGAGGCATACTTTTTCTTTGAAAAGCGATGTATGATTTCCCTCAATCTGAGCACTATATTAAGGGATTATTCCCTTATTCACTTGACTATTCCCTTATTATCTGCTATATTTTAAGGGAATAATGAACGGAGGTGTTCCTGTGAGGGAGTTTAACTACACGGTGATACGGCAGCAAAGGTGGGATTCTGAGATTCTGGGCTTTATCGCTGCCATTTATAAAGAAGCCGGAAAACAGGAGTTGTACTTAAAGCAGCGGCCGGAAGAACTTGAAAAACTGGTCGAAATAGCAAAGGTACAAAGTACGGAGGCATCTAACGCTATTGAAGGAATTCGGACAACAACCACTCGTATCCGGCAGTTGGTAGCCGAAAAGACTACTCCAAAAAATCGATGTGAGAAAGAGATCGCGGGGTATCGTGATGCGCTGAATATCATTCATGAGAACTTTGATGCTATTCCGATTACACGAAACTACATTCTCCAACTGCACAAGATTCTGTACAATCAGACGAATAACCCAATGGCTGGCCAGACCAAGAATGTGCAGAACTATATCAGCGCAACTTACCCGGATGGGCATACGGAAACGCTTTTTACGCCGCTTGCACCATATGAAACTCCAGATGCGCTTGATAGAATTTGCGAAGAATACAATCGGGTCATCGGCAACATGGAACTTGAACCGTTGATCGCGATCCCGGTTTTTATTCACGACTTCCTGTGCATTCATCCTTTCAATGATGGCAATGGGCGGATGAGTAGATTGCTTACAACATTACTCCTTTATCGTAATGGCTTCTATGTTGGGAAATACATCTCGTTGGAAGCAAAAATTGCGAAAAATAAAGACCTGTACTATGATTCGCTTTCGGCATCTCAGGATGGATGGCATGAAGGACATGATGATCCTGTTCCTTTCATCAAGTATCTGCTTGGAACGATTCTGTCTGCTTATAAAGATTTTGAAGATCGATTTGCCCTGGTCGAAACCAAACGGTCTGCTTTAGAAACTGTCAGACTTGCGACAGAGAATAAAATCGGTCGCTTTACAAAGCAGGATATACGAGAACTATGCCCCTCTCTCAGCGTAAGCTCAATTGAAGGAGCCTTGCGAAAGCTTGTTGAATCTGGCGAACTGAAACGGGAAGATGGTGGGAAGAATACCTGTTACTTCAGGACAAAGTAGGAATCCCTTAATATGCAAGGGTTGCCCTTAAAACAAATCATAAAATAAGGGAAAACACCCAACCATAAGGGAAAGCATCTGTGAACGCAGGTGCTTTTTTTATGCTTATTTTTGAAAGGACGGTGATACGGATTGGGAATCTTCAGCGGATTGTTCAAATCCAGAGATAAGCCTGTGAACCGGACACCCGGCAGCAGCTTCGCCTTTTACATGGGCGGGAGCTCCTCCGGCAAGATCGTGAATGAGCGCAGCGCCATGCAGATGACGGCGGTGTACGCCTGTGTGCGTATCCTGTCGGAAGCGATCGCAGGACTCCCGCTGCACCTTTACCGGTATAAGGAGGACGGCGGCAAAGAGAAGGCGACGGGTCACCCGCTGTACCTGCTGCTGCATGATGAACCGAACCCGGAGATGAGTTCGTTCGTGTTCCGGGAAACACTCATGACGCACCTGCTGCTCTACGGCAACGCCTACGCACAGATCATCCGGAACGGCAAAGGCGAGGTCGTTGGCCTTTACCCGCTCATGGCAAACAAGATGAGCGTGAACCGGGACACCAACGGCCAGCTGTACTACCAGTACCAGCGTTCCTCGGACGAGGCGCATACGACTAAGGGTGATCTGGTCGTGCTCATGCCGTCGGACGTACTGCATATCCCCGGTCTCGGCTTTGACGGGCTGGTTGGATACTCGCCCATCGCCATGGCTAAGAATGCCATCGGCCTTGCGATCGCTACGGAGGAGTACGGAAGCAAGTTCTTCGCCAACGGTGCCGCGCCTTCCGGCGTGCTGGAGCATCCGGGCACGATCAAGGACCCGGCAAAGGTCCGCGATGCATGGATGAGCCAGTTCGGAGGCAGCTCCAATTCCGGGAAGATCGCTGTGCTGGAGGAAGGCATGAAGTACACACCGATCTCCATTTCTCCGGAGCAGGCACAGTTCCTCGAAACGCGCAAATTCCAGATCAACGAGATAGCTCGAATCTTTAGGGTCCCGCCGCACATGGTCGGAGATCTTGAGAAGTCGAGCTTTTCCAATATAGAGCAGCAATCCCTTGAGTTCGTAAAGTACACGCTCGACCCATGGGTCGTGAGATGGGAGCAGTCGATCCAGCGTTCTCTGCTATTGCCTTCGGAGAAGCAGAAGTACTTCGTGAAATTCAATGTGGAAGGCCTGCTCCGGGGCGACTACCAGAGCCGGATGTCCGGGTACGCCACGGCAAGACAGAACGGATGGATGAGCGCAAACGACATCCGGGAACTGGAGAACCTCGACCGCATATCCGAAGAAGATGGCGGCGATCTCTATCTCGTAAACGGCAACATGCTCCCACTTTCCAAGGCGGGTGCTTTTGCAAATACCGAATCCGATGGAAAGGAGGACAGAGCCAATGAAGAACAGGAAGTTCTGGAACTGGATAAACCAGGCGGACGAAAGCGCTCCGGCAGAGAGAGTTCTTGAGCTCTACGGCACAATTGCCGAGGAAAGCTGGTTTGACGACGACATCACACCCGCCATGTTCAAAGATGAGCTCTTTTCCGGCAGCGGCCCGATCACTGTCTGGATCAATTCACCCGGCGGCGACTGTATCGCGGCAAGCCAGATCTACACCATGCTCATGGACTACAAGGGCGACGTCACGGTCAAGATCGACGGCGTTGCGGCTTCCGCTGCGTCCGTTGTGGCTATGGCCGGAACGAAAGTGTTGATCGCGCCAACCGCGCTCATGATGATCCATAACCCTGCGACAATGGCATTTGGAGATCATGCGGACATGGAAAAAGCGATCGACATGCTCTCCGAGGTCAAGGAAAGCATCATCAACGCGTATGAGCTGAAGACCGGGCTCTCCCGCAGGCAGCTCTCGCACATGATGGACGACACTACGTGGATGAATGCAAAGCGGGCAGTGGAGCTTGGCTTTGCAGACGGCATCCTCACGGATGAAAAGCACAGTACCGACGCCGAGGGCTATGCGTTCTCCGCTTCTGCGGTGGAACGGGCTCTGATCAACAAGATCTCCGGCAAATGCAAGACGAAGCCGAAACCTGCCGGACGCTCCGTACAGGAACTGAAGGCCGAACTCTACAAAAAACTACTGTAATAGGAGGATTTGATTCATGAACATTACTGAACTTCGCAACAAGAGAGCCGCTCTGTGGAACACCATGGAAGGTTTTCTCAATACCCACAGAAACAATATGGGCGTGCTGTCCGCCGAGGACGATGCGACCTATTCCAAGATGGAAGCGGAACTCGATGCCCTGACCAACGAGGTCAAGCGCATGGAGCGCCGCGATGCACACGAGGCCGAACTCAATAAACCGATGAGCGAGCCCCTGACCGCCGCTCCCGAAAAGACGGCGCAGATGGATAGGAAGTCCGGCAGAGCGTCGGATGCATATAAGGAGGACTTCGGTCGCCACCTGCGCGGCAAGGCTCTGCTTCACAACGTGCTCTCCACCAGCCCGGACGTGGACGGTGGATTCCTTGTTCCGACGGATTTTGAGCACAACATCGTGACCGCGCTGGACGAGGAGAACGTGATCCGTCGTCTTGCCAAGGTCATCACTACGCATCATGAGCGCAAGATCCCGGTGGCGGTCGGTCATTCCACCGCACAGTGGACTGCTGAGAACGCTGCCTACACCGAGAGCAATCCCACCTTCGGCCAGAAGCAGATCGACGCGTTCAAGCTCACCGACCTCTGCCGCGTCAGCGTGGAACTGCTGCAGGACGCCGAGTTCGATATCGAGGACTACCTCATTCGTGAGTTCGCCCGCGCCTTCGGCATTGCCGAGGAACAGGCGTTCTGCGTCGGCACCGGCACGAACCAGCCCGCCGGTATCTTTACCGCAAACGGCGGCACCGTCGGCGTCACCGCTGCCGGTCAGACTGCGATCACCGCTGACGAGGTCATCAGCCTCGTGTACGCACTGAAGTCCCCGTACCGCAGGAATGCCAAGTTCCTTATGAACGATGCGACCGTGTCCATCCTCCGCAAGCTGAAGGACGGCAACGGCGCATACCTCTGGCAGCCTTCCGTTCAGGCGGGTCAGCCGGACAAGCTCCTCGGTTACGAGCTCTACACGAGCCCCTATGTCCCGACCGCTCAGTCCGGTGCGCTTACCGTCGCATTCGGTGATTTCAAGAATTACTGGATCGGTGACCGTGCGGGCCGCACCGTACAGAGACTCAACGAGCTCTACGCCACCAACGGCCAGATCGGTTACGTTGCGACCGAGCGTGTAGACGGCAAGGTTATTCTGCCCGAAGCGATCCAGCTTCTGCAGCAGGCGTAAGGAGGTGACGGGATATGGTAGGATGGGCACCGACACTGCAACCGCCCGAGCCGACCGGGCATAACACTCTGAACTACACCGAACAGGGCGGTGAAGTAACGCACATCGGCGGGACACTGATCTTTGAGAAAGATGCCGTTGTCAAGGGACTTCCTCTTCCTTATCGGCAGATGGGTCATCAGGACCAAAGCACAGCAACGACTGTAGCAGCTCTCAAAGATGACTTCAATGAGCTGCTCATGAGTTTGGTAGCATCGGGCTTTATGGATGAGGGAGAAACCACAGATGAGAGATGAAAGGAGGTGGCAGAAATGAACACGCTGCTTGAAAAAGTAAAAGCGAATCTGATCCTTGGTCATTCGGTAGACGATGAACTGCTTCTGATGTACATCTCTGCCGCCGTATCCTATGCGGAAAGCTACCAGCACATCGAGGCGGGCTACTACTCCACCCACGATATGCCGCCGACCACAGAACAGGCGGTGATCATGCTCTCCTCGCATTTCTACGAATCCCGCGACGGGTCAACGGGCGGTTTCTTTGCGGATCGCCCGGAAGCGGCGCGGCAGGTATGGAATACGGTCAACCTGCTTTTGCGGCTGGACCGGGATTGGAAGGTGTGAGCATGAGCTTTGGCAGAATGAACCGGCAGGCAAGTATTATAAAGGAAGTTATAGAAAAGAACAACGAGGGTTTCGCGTCCAAACAGGATGTGACCCTCGCTTCTGTTCCTGTGTACCGGGAAGGAAGACACGGCTCAGAGCGCTGGGCAAACCTTGCCACGTTTTCCGAAGCAACGGATCTGTTCCGGTTTAGGACGATCCCCAATGTGACCGTTACGACAGGTCAGCACATCCTGTGCGATGGCGAGCGATTCGACATCATCTCAGTGGAGAACGTTGGCGGCAGAGGCATGTACATCGAAGTGCTGGCAAAAAAGGTGGTGAGTTCCCGTGGCTAAAGCGGATATCCAGATGCCGGAGAACTTCCTGAAAAGCATCCAGCGCCTCGGCTCCGAAGAGGACCGGATCGCAGAAAGCGTTCTGGAAGCCGGTGCCGAGGTCATCGAAACGAATGTCCGTTCCCGGCTTTCCGGGGTGATCGGCAGCGGAACGAAACTCCCCTCCCGGTCAACGGGGCAGCTGCTCTCTTCGCTTGGCGTATCTACGGTGAAGCTCGACCGGAGCGGAAATCACAACATCAAAGTCGGCTTTGCTGAACCGCGCTCCGGGGGCAAGAGCAACGCGAAGATTGCGAACATCCTCGAGTACGGGCGTCACGGACAGCCTGCAAAGCCGTTTCTGAAACCGGCGAAAACAGCGTCCAAGGCTGCATGCATTGAAGCGATGCGGCAGAAGTTCGATGAGGAGGTACAGAAGCTATGAGCATACTGGAAGACCTGACCGCTCTGCTTCCCGTGCTGGATGTTCCTATGGAAACCGGCGTGTTTTCCAACATGGCTCCGGACCAGTACCTGGTGATCGTACCGCTGTCGGACAGCTTTGACCTGCATGCGGATAACGAGCCGGGGGTGGATATTCAGGAAGTGCGGCTTTCCCTTTACTCGAAAGGCAGCTACACAGCTGTGAAGAACCGGCTGGTTCGATTACTGGTCCAGAACGGATACACCATTACCGACCGGCAGTACTTAGGCTTCGAGCCTGAATCCGGCTATCACCACTATACCGTGGATGTGGCCCAATACTACGAATACGAAACGGAGGAACGATAAATGGCAACAATCGGCCTTGATAAACTCTACTATGCACCGATCACGGAAGACGCGAACGGTAACGAAACCTACGGAACGCCTGCTGCCCTTGCAAAAGCGATCTCGGCAGAGCTTTCCGTTGAACTGAATGAAGCGATCCTCTACGCGGACGACGGTGCTGCGGAGGTTGTGAAAGAATTCAAGTCCGGCACACTCTCCCTCGGCATTGATGACATCGGAGCGGAAATCGCAAGCGCACTTTCCGGCGCTGCCATTGATAAGAACGGCGTAGTCATCTCTGGCTCGGACGATGGCGGCGATCCTGTCGCTGTGGCGTTCCGTGCAAGGAAATCGAACGGCAAGTACCGCTATTACTGGCTGTACCGCGTGAAATTCGGTATCCCGGCCACCAACCTGCAGACGAAAGGCGACTCGATCAGTTTCCAGACGCCTACCATCGAGGGTACGATCATGCGCCGGAACAAAGTGGATTATAACAACAACCATCCCTGGAAAGCAGAGGTAACAGAAGGTACTGAAGGCACTTCTCAAATCATCGTTAACACCTGGTATGACTCAGTATATGAGCCGGAAAACCCCGTAAGCGGTAGCAATATCTAAAGGAGGCTCCATATGGATAACGATCGCAGTGCGTTCATTAACATTGGCGGGGATGAGTACGAGCTCATTCTGACCACAAAGGCAACCAGGGAGATCGCTGGCAGATACGGCGGCCTTGAGAACCTCGGGGATAAGCTCTTAAAGGGTGAAAACTTTGAGATGGCGATCAGTGAGATCGTGTGGCTCATCACGCTCCTGGCCAATCAGAGCATTCTGATCTACAACCTGAAGCATGCTGACAAGCCGAAACGCGTCCTCACCACAGACGAGGTGGAGCTTCTGACCGTGCCTTCCGATCTTGCTGAATACAAATCGGCCATCACGGAAGCTCTGTACCGTGGCACGAAGCGAAACATCGAAAGCGAGACAGACCCAAAAAACGCGCAGGTCGGGTAAGCGACGACGAGTTGTTTACCCGACTTCTCTATTTCGGCATCGCCCAGCTTCACCTGACGCAGGATGAGGTTTGGACGATGCCTTTTGGTCTATTGCTGGACCTCTTTGAATGCCACAAACAGTACAACGGGATGGCAGTCCCGAAGCGTGAGCATTTCATTGACGATATTATCCCGGACGGAATTTAGGAAAGGAGGCGGTCCAATTGGCAGACAATTTCGGATTAAAAATCGGTCTGGAAGGCGAAAAAGAGTTCAAAAAAGCGCTGGCGGACATCAACTCCTCCTTCAAAGTTCTGGGTTCGGAGATGAAGCTGGTCGCCTCGCAGTTTGACAAGAACGACAAATCGGTCAATGCACTGACCGCCCGAAACACGGTCCTCAACAAAGAGATCGAAGCGCAAAAGCAGAAGATCGAGGTCCTTCGCTCGGCGCTACAGAACGCCGCAGAGTCCTTTGGCGAGAATGACCGCAGAACGCAGGCGTGGCAGATTCAGCTGAACAATGCGGAAGCCGCGCTGAACGACATGGAGCGTGAGCTGGCCGACAACAACGCTGCGCTCGACGAGGCCAATGCCGGATACGGTCGTGCCGAAGATGCACTGGATGGCATGGACCGGGAAATGGACAACGTCACCGACAGTGCGGATGACATGGGCGACGAGATCGACGAGGCCGGTGACGCCGCCAAGGATTCCGAGAGCAAGTTCGAGAGTCTTGGCAACGTTTTGAAAACGGTCGGAGCCGCCATGGGTGCGGTGCTCGTTGCCGCAGGTGCTGCCGCCGTGAAGCTGGGCAAAGAGGTCATCTCCGCTTTTGCGGATTACGAGCAGCTGGTCGGCGGTATTGAAACGCTGTTCAAGGATTCTGCCGGAAAACTGCAGGGGTATGCTGAGAACGCATATAAGACCGCAGGCCTCTCATCCAATGAGTACATGGAGACAGTCACCTCCTTCTCTGCCAGCCTGATCTCCTCCCTTGGCGGGGATACGGAAAAGGCGGTCGAATACGCGGACATGGCCATTACGGATATGTCGGACAACGCAAACAAGATGGGTTCCGATATGTCCGCGATCCAGTCGGCCTATCAGGGGTTTGCCAAGCAGAACTACACCATGCTGGACAACCTGAAGCTGGGCTACGGCGGCACGAAGACTGAGATGGAGCGTCTGCTCAAGGATGCGCAGGCGATCTCGGGCATCGAGTACAACATTGACTCGTATGCGGATGTGGTCGAGGCAATCCATGTGATCCAGACGAGCATGGACATCACCGGCACCACTGCAAAAGAAGCCGAGCACACGATCTCCGGGTCCGTCAACTCCATGCAGGGTGCGATCAAGAACCTGATCACCGGCTTTGGCCGTGCGGACGCGGACATGGGTAAGCTCTGCAAGGACGTGATCGACGCCTTCAAGAGCGTGGTCAAGAATATCACGCCCGTGATCCAAAACATCGTAGCCGCGCTGCCCTCTGTGGCCGGAGCGTTGATCGAAGCGGTCGGAGAACTGCTCCCCGTGCTGCTGCAGACAGTGACGGGGCTCTTTTCCGAGGTGTTGACCACTATTGTGAAGCTGCTTCCGAGCCTGATCCCTGCAGTGGTGCAGGCGATCATGACGATCGTGAACGCGATTATAGAAAACCTGCCGCTGATTATTGACGCAGCGGTCCAGATGATCGCAGCCCTGGTTCAGGGAATCGCTGACGCACTGCCCACACTGATCCCTGCTGCGGTGCAGGCGATCGTGACCATTGTGCAGGGACTGATCGAGAACCTGCCCATAATCCTCGATGCGGCGCTGCAGCTCGTTGAGGGACTGGTGCAAGGCATTATCGATGCGCTCCCGGTCCTGATCGAAGCACTGCCGGAGATCATTCTGGCGATCGTCAATTTTCTCCTCGATTCCATTCCGGAGATCATCGATGCGGGGATCAAACTGCTGACCTCACTGGTGAACGCGCTGCCGCAGATCATTGCGAAAATCGTTGAGGCGATTCCAAAGATCATCGATGGGATCATCAAGGCGGTCATAGGTGCGATCCCGCAGATCATTCAGGCTGGCATCAAGCTTCTGGTAGCACTCATTCAGGCGCTGCCGGAGATTATTACCACCATCGTGAAAGCCGTCCCGGAGATTGTTTCCGGTATTGTGGACGCGTTCATCGGAAACATCGACAAGATCATTCAGGCAGGCGTCGAACTCTTCATAGCTCTGATAGAGAACCTGCCAACGATCATTGTGGAGATTGTAAAAGCGGTGCCGAAGATCGTGACCGGCATCGTGGACGCGATCGTTGGCCTCACCAGCAAGATGGCAGACGCCGGTGCAAGCCTGCTCAAAGGCCTGTGGAATGGCATCAGCAACACGGCAAATTGGCTGTGGAACAAGGTGAAAGGCTGGGCAAACGGCCTGCTCGAGAACATCAAAGGTCTCTTGGGAATCCACTCCCCGTCCACGGTGTTTGCCGGGATCGGTGAGAACATGGGCCTCGGTCTTGGCGAAGGCTTTGTCGACGCCATGGAGGATGTGGAGAAGGAGATGCAAAAGGCGATCCCGACCGACTTCGATCTGGAGCCGGTGCGTGCTGCGGCGAACTTCGATGCATCTGCGGTGCTGCCCTCTGCGAATCTGTCCGTGGCCGCTACGGTTTCGGCCATGTTCGACCTTATGAAAGCATACCTGCCGCAGATGGGCGTAAGGCAGATCGTGACGGATACCGGCGCTGTGATCGGGTGGCTGGCTCCTGAAATGGACAATGCACTCGGGCAGATGCAAAAGCTGAAAGTGAGGTACGCATGAGCTATATCCTGTTTGGAAACAAGAACACACATACGGATTACGGGCTCATCGTAGCCCCGTATGAGATCCCCATGCCCACGGCGCAGACGAACTTCGTGCCCGTTCCCGGGCGAGACGGGTCGTTGGACCTGACAGAGGCTTTTGATGCGATCCGGTTCAACGACCGCATCATCCTTCTGACCCTGTACGCGACCGGCAAATACGATGCACGGGTTTCCGCTTTCGTGAACGCGGTACACGGCAAACGAATGCAGATCGTATTTAGTAAGGACCCGGATTACTACTACACGGGCCGTGTGGATGTGACGTCCATCTCAAAGCGTGACGGGTATTGCAAGATCGCCGTAACCATCACAGCAGAGCCGTTCAAAATGGATAAGCAGGAAACGGCTGTCACCGTGACCGGCAACGGGACCGCGATCCTGAGAAACACGAGGATGCCGGTCGTCCCGTTCGTGAGCAATACGGAGCAGGCTACATTGACATTCACAGCTTCCGGGAACACGGTACGGCTGCAGATGTCCCCGGGTGGACACCTGAACGGGCAAATGTACCTGCCCGGTGATGAAACAAGGTCTGTGGCGGTCGAGTCTACAGGGACGACCATCTTCACATTCCGGAAAGGGCGGCTATGATCTATACCATGTATTCGGATTCGGACATCCTGTATGATCCGAAGTTTCCCAGATATCTTGTAATCGACCCGATTCTTGACCTCTCCGTCAACGAACCGGGTCTTTTAACGTTTTTAGTCCCGGATAGTCACCCGGCGGCGTCCCGGATACGAAAGCTGGTCAGTGTGGTCAAGGTGTACCGTGACGGGCGGGTGATCTTCAAAGGCCGGATCATCAAGGACGAACGGAATCTGTCTGGACAGACGAAGTACACCGCTGAAGGGTGTCTCGCGTACCTGATCGACAGCGTATGCGATCCGTATGAATTTACAGGAACACCTGCGGAGTTCTTTGCGTTTCTGGTCAACCGGCACAACGCGTCCGTATCTGCAAACCAGCAGTTCCTGCTCGGAGACTGTACCGTGACAGCGGATTCGGAGATCGAGTCACATTCCGTCCTTTACGACTCCACATGGCAGGTGCTGAAGGAGCGGCTCGTCAAACGGTATGGTGGATACCTTTACGTCACGTACAACTATCTGGAAAAACCGGTCCTGAACTGGCTGGCAGACCCGCCGGATACTTCGACGCAGACGATCCGGTTCGGGGAGAATCTGATCGACATCGCCGTCACGAAGGATGCAGATGAAACCTACACGGCCTGTGTCCCCTTGGGTGCACGGATGTCGTCGATCGATCCGGCATACGAATCGGATGCCCGGCTCACAGTGGCAGACGTCAACGATGGCGATCCGCATCTTATCGATACAGCAAATGCTGCAATCTACGGAACCATCTACGCGCCGATGTCGCTGACCACGTGGGACACCATCAAAACGCCAACAAACCTTCTCCAGAAAGGATTGGCGTGGTTGGCCTCCTCCGGCGCACGGCTCAAGGAGACGATCTCGCTCACAGCCGTGGACTTGCACTCGCTGGATGCGGATATCGAGTGCTTCCAATTCCTTGACCGAGTGATTGTGACCTGCGGGGATATCTGTCCGCAGGCGGAGTTCGTGCTGACGAAGATGACGATCCCGCTGCAGGACCCGGCGAACATGCGGATCACGCTGGGCGACAGCCGTATCTCGCTCGTTACGGAGAATACGGGTAAGATCGCAGACGCGGTCGATCGCATCGAGAGCATTGAGGCGGATTATGTGACAAACAGTGAAGCGACCGAGATCGTGCAGCACGAGATTACAAACAACACCAGCATCCTGCAGTCGGCACAGCAGATCCTGCTTTCTGCGCTGGAGGACTATGTGACGACCTCCGACTTCAATGCACTGCAAAGCTCGATCGAAACGACCCTGTCCGTTATGGCCGGGACGATCGAAGCGAACTTCACCGAGACGACATCAGACATCTCTACCCTCAACGGGGATGTTTCTCAGCAATTTGAGGTGATCCGGGGGGTCATCCGCATGATCGCATCGGGCATCGTGATCGGCAAGAGCACATCGCAGATCAAGCTCAAGCTGGAGAACGACATCCTTTACTTTTTCACAGGCAACGAGGACTCCGTTTCCACGGAAAACGCGATCGCGTACTTCTCTTCCGGAAAGCTGTACGTGAATACCGTGCAGATCCTGACGGGTATGCGCATCGGGCCGTTCGCATGGATGCCGGAGTCGGACAACCTGAACTTTAAGCTACTGGAGTGATGATATGGCAACGATCTCTACCCCGATCCATTCGGGTTACACGATTATAAGCGGGTCCATCTCGGGCGGCTCTTCTTCCAAGATCGGCACGTGGATGGAGTACAAGGTGGTATCGCAGTCGATTACGAACAATACCTCCACGATCCGGTTCTATGTATTCCTTGCAACACTGTCCGGTTCTTACAATGTCTACGCCAACAACCATTCGGGCACAAACCGTGGTGCCATGTCAGTCACAGTCGGCGGGTCAACGGTATATACACGTGAAAAGAACGGTTTTGCAACCGGTACGGCGGTATCTGCCAGCAACTATATGACCCAGTACAGCACAGGATACAGCAGCGCATCCGGAAAACCGTTCCTGACGGTCCTGACCGACAACGCATCAACGGAAGCAGCGGCTTATGGCGAGTGCACGGTCACTCACAACGCAGACGGTACTAAGAGCGTAACGCTTGCATGGTCCGGCGACTGCTCTTTTTCCTCATCGATCGGAGTCATTACCGGGTCGGCAACGATCTCGCTTCCAACGATTCCGAGATCAACAACGCCCTCCGTCGGCACTCTGACAATGGGCACTGCCTCCACCATTACGCTGAGTCCTGCGTCTTCCACGTTTACCCATACGCTCCGGTACACGGTCGGTTCCGCTTCCGGGACGATCATTACGAAGACGGCGAACACCTCTGTCAGCTGGACGCCTGCATTGACGCTTGCCAATCAGGTGCCGAATGCAACGGCAGCGGTTGGTACGCTGTACTGCGATACATATTCCGGCAGCACGCTGATCGGGACGAAGTCCGTATCGATCACGCTGAACGTACCGGCATCTGTGATCCCTTCGGCCACGTATACGCTGACGGACTCCAGCTCGGCAATCGCTACAAAGTTCTCCGCGTTCATCCAGTCAAAGTCCAAAATCAAAGTAGCGATCACGGCAAGCGGAGCTTACGGGTCCACGATCGCATCGGTAACGACGACCATCAACGGCACAACGTATACCGGCACGTCCTTTACGACGGACTTCCTGACCGGAAGCGGGACGCAGTCCATTTCCATTACAGTCAAGGATTCCCGTTCCCGGACAAGGACGGTATCTGGAACATTCTCGGTACTGGCGTACAAGTCGCCATCGGTCACAGATGTGGCGGTGTTCCGCTGCAACAGTTCCGGCGTGGCGTCCCATAGCGGTACCTACGCGTCAGTCAAGCTGAAGGCGACGGTCACTTCCCTGAACAGCAAGAACGACGCCTCGGTCGTGGTCCAATCGAAACGAAAGACGGAGACGTCGTATTCAAACCTCAGAACATGGACCGGGTCGTATTCGGTAAACGGGACGTATGTGGTGGGTGGCTCACTTTCCAACCAGTACGCCTACGACATCCGGATCGCTGTCTCCGATTACTTCGAAACGGTATACGCCTATGCGGACATCGCCACTGCGGACACAATCTTCTCCATCCGCAACAACGGACTCGGCCTCGCGATCGGCAAGATCTGTGAGCAAAACAAGTTTGAAGTCGGATGGGAATCGGAGTTTCATGAGGACGTCACCTTTGATGGTGACGTTTCTTTTTCGAGCCTTGCATGGCTGCGGGACTCCATCTTCCCGGTAGGCTCCATTCGCATGACGACGAGTACGACCGGAGCGACCACGTTTCTTGGCGGGACTTGGGTGCTGTGGGGTGCGGGCAAGGTCCCGGTCGGCGTGGACGCCAACGATACGGACTTCAATACCGTGGAAAAGACTGGCGGCGCGAAGACCGTCACGTTGACGGCGGCGAACATGCCGAGCCATAACCATGCGCTGTCCAGCGGGACTGTGACCGTTACGGAGGCAGCCGCGCACACGCACCAGGCGGCGTCCGGTACATACAAGGTCGGCTCCGGTTCCGGAAGTAATTATAAATACTTCACGAACAACGGTTCGACCGGTCCGGCAACAACAGGCTCAGGCGGCAGACACACGCACACGGCTACCCTGTCCGGGAACTCCGGCAGCAAGGGCAGCGGCACGGCGCACAGCAATATCCAGCCGTACATCACCTGTTATTTCTATAAACGAACGGCATAAGGAGGAAAGTATCATGAAGGAATTTTGGATCTCGGTTCAAGTAGCGTTTACGGCCATCGGTGGATGGCTCGGATGGTTTCTGGGAGGTTGTGACGGATTGCTGTACGCATTATTGGCGTTTGTCGTGATCGACTATGTGACGGGCGTGATGTGCGCCGTTGTAGACAGAAGGCTCTCTTCTGCCATTGGCTTTCGGGGCATCTTCAAGAAGGTGCTGATCTTTGCACTGGTTGGTATCGGGCATATCCTCGACAGCTTTGTGATCGGGACGGGCTCCGTGCTTCGGACAGCGATCATCTTTTTCTACCTGTCCAATGAGGGCGTATCTCTGATCGAGAACGCGGCGCATCTAGGGTTTCCTGTCCCGGAGAAACTGAAAGCGGTTCTGGAACAGCTCCATGACCGTGCTGAAAAGGAGGACGAGCATGATGAATAACCTAAAGACGTTTCTCGACTACCTGCACGAGCAGGTCAAAAACCACTCCATCTATGTGTGGGGAGCGCAAGGTCAGCAAGGTGCCTCGATCACCGAGGCGTGGATCAAGCGCAGGGAGACCTCGGACGCGAACTATAAGCGGGCGGTAGCGTTCTGGAGGGAACAGTGCGATGCCGGGTACGGCGACGTACTCCGGGCGTTCGACTGTTCGGGACTTGGAATGTTCTGGCTGCAGAATGTATCCAAAATACTGAAATCCGATTGCAACGCCCACGGGCTCTACGGAAAATGCAAAAAGCTGAAGAAAGCCGACCTCAGGGTCGGTGATTTTGTATTCAAGATCAACAGCACCGGCAGAGCGACGCACATCGGGTACGTGGCGGATACGGACATCAACGTGATCGAGGCGCTGGGCCGTGACGCCGGTGTGGTGAAGCGTCCTCTCTCGAAAGGCCGCTGGAACGGCTTCGGCAGGCCGCCCTTCTGGACGGAGGAAGAAGTCCGGGAGATCGAGGGCAAGCCGGAAACGGAGCCCACTCCGATCGATCCTGATGAATTCGTCTTTCGCAGGACGCTGAAGTATGGGTGTAAAGGCGATGACGTTTGTGAGCTGAAGATCCTGCTACGCGGAGCCGGCTTTGACGGGCTCACGCTCGGGAACCGGAACTATTACTCAAGAACGAAAAAGACTGTGAAGGCATTTCAAAAAGCAAAAGGACTCACGGTTGACGGCAAAGCCGGACCCCTTACAATCACCGCGTTGGGCGGCACATATATAAAGCAGTAACGGCATTCCCGCCGGGGACAGTGATTGTTTCCGGCGGGATTTTTTTATTTTTCTTTCCAAAACACCCCAACAAAAGCGCCTCCAAATCTCCGTATGTTGAAGGAGGTGCTATCTCATGACCAATGAACAGAGAGAAATCATAATTCGCATGCGCTCTGAAGGACATGGCTTAACGGCTATCGCACAGGCCGCCGGTTTATCTAGAAATACCGTCAAATCATTTTGCCGAAGAAGCGACGTTACCGTTTCTGTAGCGAAAAAAGGGTGTTGCCCGCAATGCGGGAATCCTGTTGTGCAAACGGCACATGTCAAGACAAGGAGATTCTGCTCCCCGGAATGCCGACAAGCCTGGTGGAACGCGCACCCGGACAGAGTCAGTAAAAAAGCAGTCTATGAATTTGTCTGCGCAGAATGCGGAGAGCCATTCACCGTATATGGGAATAACCACCGGAAGTACTGCTCTCATGAATGCTACATCAAGGCCAGGTTCAAGGGAGGTGCGGCCCATGACGCATGAGCAGTTTGAAGCCGAGATCCTGTACCTGGCAAGCATCGAACCGTTTGTAAAAATGCGCGATAAGGGCATCATCACAGACGAGGATTTTGCCCAAATTCAAGCATTTTTACTAGAAAAATATTCTCCGATATTTATCAAAAAATGAGTGGATATTTCTCGTATTCAGAGGTAATATGCCACCTACCAAAGGAGGTGTTCGTTTGCCCAAAGCAATAGTACAGATCGATCAAAAGCCGCCTGGCATCTGTTTTTCGAAGCGTGTAGCCGCGTATGCCAGAGTCTCAAGCGGAAAGGATACGATGCTCCACTCGCTGGCCACGCAGATCGATTATTACAAGCGCATGATACTGGATAATCCCAGTTGGAGATTCGCTGGTGTCTTTGCCGATGAAGCGCAAACCGGCACGAAGGATGATCGCGAACAGTTCCAAAAGCTTCTCGCTCTTTGCAGATCGGGAGCGGTCGACATGGTGATTACCAAGTCGATTTCACGTCTCGCCCGCAACACGGTCACATTACTTCAAACAATACGCGAGCTGAAAGAGCTCAATGTCGATGTGTTTTTCGAAGAGCAGAATATCCATACACTCAGCACCGAAGGCGAGCTTATGCTGACGCTTCTTGCCTCCTTCGCACAGGAGGAGAGCCGTTCGGTCAGCGAGAACTGCAAGTGGCGCATCCGGCACGGGTTCGAAGAAGGAAAACCCAATACCTGCCGGATGCTCGGCTATAGGCTGATCGATGGAGAGATCACGATCATCCCGGAGGAAGCGAAAACCATCCGGCGTATCTTCGATTTGTATCTCAAGGGATACGGCAAGCAGAAGATCGCAAACATCCTGAACGAAGAAGGCCTTGTAACAGTCAATGGCGGCACATGGCACCCGGAACCCATAGTGAAAATTCTGACCAATGAAAAATACAGCGGGGACCTGCTGCTTCAAAAGGTTTACCGGCCGGATCATATTCAGAAGATTGATTTTCACAATGATGGACAGCTCCCCAGCTTTCTGGTCGAGGACGATCATGAAGCAATCATAGATAAAGAGGTGTTTCTGCGGGTGCAAACGCTGCGGGAGGGCCGCTCCATCCGTAAGGGCTTGAGGCAGGAACCCTCGCTGTTCTCCGGGCTGGTCCGCTGCGGATGCTGCGAAGCACGGTGTAGGAGAAAGAAAACACATGGGATCGTGAAATGGTGGTGCAGTACATTCGACAGGAAAGGAAAGCAGTACTGTCCGAATGCGAAAGCGGTTCCTGAAGAAGCATTGATCAAAGCCGCCTGCGATGTTCTCGAAGCCGACGTCCTTGATGAAGCGTTTCTTAGGGAACGGATCGATCATATCGATGTGTGTACGGACAACGTTCTGCGTTTCTTTCTGAAAGATGGAAGCAAGCCGGAGCGTCAATGGCGGGACCATTCCAGAGCAGAGAGCTGGACCCCTGAAATGAAAGAAACTGCCAGGAGAAAGGAGGTTTTGCGATGGCAGAAAAGAAAATAAAGAAGATTGAGGCGACAAAACCTCTATATTCGAACAATTTCCAGAACTATTCGAGAAAGCGCCACGTGGCTGCGTATGCGCGCGTATCAACCGATAAAGAAGAACAGGAAAGTTCGTTTGATGCGCAGGTCAGTTATTACACCCAGAAGATCCAGGCAAATCCGCAGTGGGTCTTTGTTGAGGTGTATGCGGATGAGGGTATTACCGGAACGAGCATGAAAAAGCGCGACGGTTTCAATCGCATGATCGATGATGCGCTTGCCGGAAAAATCGATCTGATCCTTACAAAGTCGGTTTCCCGTTTTGCCAGGAATACCGTGGACAGCCTTACGACCGTGCGAAAGCTGAAGGATAAGGGCGTAGAGGTCTACTTCGAGAAGGAAAACATCTACACGCTGGATTCCAAAGGCGAGCTTCTGATTACGATCATGAGCTCACTTGCACAGGAGGAAGCCAGAAGCATCAGTGAGAACACAGCATGGGGTCGCCGAAAGCAGTTTGCAGACGGGAAGTACAGCCTCGCCTACTCTACCTTCCTCGGATATGACAAGGGCCCAAACGGCGAGCTTGTTATAAATGAAGATGAAGCGCCGATCATCCGCCGCATTTATGATGAATACCTTGCCGGCTTGTCTCCCTATATGATCGCAAAAAAGCTCACCGCAGACGGCATCGAAACCCCTGCCCATAAGACGGTTTGGCAGCCTTCCACAGTACAAAGCATTCTGACCAACGAGAAATACTACGGAGCCGCAACACTTCAAAAAACAGTCGTGGTCGATTTCCTGTCGAAAAAAGTGCGTCCGAATCGGGGCGAACTGCCTAGCTACTATATTACAGAAGATCACGAAGCCATTATTGCCCCGGTGAAGTTTAGGATGGTCCAGGAAGAAATGGAGCGTAGAAAGAAAGCCGGCCGCAAAGCACAGGGAGTTTCGGTTTTCTCGGGCAGAATCGTCTGCGGAGATTGTGGTGGGTTCTACGGGCGAAAAATCTGGCATTCCAACACAGAAAACGCTTCCTGGCATTGGCATTGCAATAACAAGTTCATGAAGCGAAAATACTGTACAACTCCTACGCTTAAAGAGGAAAGCCTTCAGGAAACCTTTGTCGAGGTCTTCAATGGACTCATCAGGCGGAAAAAGGAAATCGAGGAAAACTACCGCCTTTGCCTCGCTGTGATCACCGATACCACAGAGTATGAACGGCAAATGGAGGAACTGGACAAAGAGGCAACCGAGGTTCAGGCCCTGATCCGAAGCCTTCTGATAGAATACGGCAGATCTGCTGACAGCAATAACATTGCAGCGCAGTATGAAGAATATGAGCGCCGGCTCGATGCGATCGCCCGACTGAGGGAGGATCTCGATATGAAGATCGCCTCCTGCAGCTTAAAGCGCACTCAAGTCACAGCATTTTTGATGGAGCTCAAAAAGCATGAACACCCGCTTTCAGAATTCGATCCATTAGTGTGGCAGGCAACGGTGAACCATGCAAGAGTTGACCATGACTGCAACATTACCTTCTGTTTCCGGGACGGCTCTGAAGTAAAAACAAAGATTCGAAACGGTGTGCGACAGTACCGGAAACGGTCTAAAGGGGAGCACACCGATGGGTAAGGCAGTTCAGAATAAGACCCGAATCGCTGCATACTGCCGTGTTTCCAGCCTCAGCCAGGAACAACTGCACAGTTTCGATGCCCAGGTTAATCATTACAAGACGGCGTTTGCAAATGACGATTCGGTAGTTTTCGTCGGCATTTATAGTGATGCCGGGATCTCCGGCACGCAGGCAGCAACCCGTGAGGGCTTCATGCGGATGATGGACGACTGCCGAAAAGGGTTGATAGATTGCATATGGACCAAAAGCGTATCCCGTTTCGGAAGGAACACCGTGGATACGCTTATCTATACCAGAGAGCTGCGCAGCCTCGGGATCGATGTGTTTTTTGAAAAGGAAAACCTGCATACGATGGATGCTGCAGGTGAAATGCTGCTTACATTGGTAGCAGCCTTCGCCGAATCAGAGATGGAGAGCCATTCGGAGAATGTCAAATGGGGCAAACGCCGGCGCTTTGAGAGGGGCATCATAGAAACAATCAACATATCGAATATGCTCGGGTTTCATCAGGATTATAACGGCGTGACGATTGTAGAAGAGGAAGCAGCAATTGTGCGGCGTATCTATCAGGAGTATTAGGACGGATTCAATATGAAAGACATCGCTGCGCACTTGAACGCAGACGGAGTGCCTACAAAAAAAGGAGGCGCAAAATATACCAGCACTCAGATTAGCAATATTCTGGGGAATGAAAAGTATGCGGGTGACTGCCTCCTCCAGAAGCACATCTCCATTGATCCTATCGCACATAGGAATATCCGGAATCGAGGCGAGCTGGACCAATACTATATTGAAGATTGTTACCCCGCGATCATTGATAAAGACGCCTGGCTTGTGGTTCAGGAAATGATGAAGCAGTATGGGCACAACAGATTGAACAGCGGCGAGGCGCATCCTTTTAAAGGGAAAATGTTCTGCGCCGTTTGCGGTAAGCCATTTCATCAGTCATATACCACCGCGAAAGACAGAACGCATATATGTCTATATCGCTGCGCCAGCTGCAAAGATCGTAGCGGTGTCGAAGTAGCAGGCATGACATATGTTCAGCCGCGGATGTCAACCTATCAGACGGATGTTTCTCCGGCGATGCAGGAGTACCGTGAAAAATACGGAAAGAAACCTGAGCCCAGGGCATACCTGTGCTCCGATACAAGGATTGATCTTGATCAGCCCGGGAAGGCGTTCACGAGAGCGTGGAACTGGCTCATAAGCCACAAGCAGCGATACCTGCCGATCCTAGAGAATAACACCGAATCGGAGAATCTCCTGATCCGATACCACTCCAAGGTCCTGTTGGAACTCATAGAAGAGGGGCCTCGCCTGCGGGATTTCGGCTGGGATCTATTCCGGAAAACGATCGAAAAGATCGTTGTCAATCCGAGCGCCATGCTCACGTTTCACTTCAAGGCCGGCATAAAAATCACGCAATAGTGTAGTCTTAAAATGGCCGATTTTTGATGAAATCCAAAATTTATAGCACCTGTTTTGGCTGGGTTTTTCCCAGCTTTTTTGCGCTAAAAACCTGGGAGTAAAACGATAGATTTTGAGCATAAGAGCCCGACACAAGACACCGATGGCCGGCTACACTTGAATTACCAAGGCCCACTGGGTTCAAATGGGTTCATTCAGAATCGCCCAGAAGTCAGGCATATTCGGGCTTTGCACCCACTTTTGCACCCACCGTAGTAAATCCACCATGAAAAATTGAATTGTATCAATCGTGTTGTCCCGACGCAAAAGTGCTTTACGACAGATTTTCTGACCAAGAAACGGAAGATCAACGAGGGCGAAGTGCCTCAATACTATATCGAGCACAGCCACGAGGCGATCATTGACCCGGATGAATGGGAGGCCGTTCAGGAGGAGATCAAGCGCCGGAAAGCCATAGGCCGAGCATACAGCAGTAAGAGCATCTTCGGTGCAAAGCTCAAGTGCGGCGACTGCGGCGGCTGGTTCGGTGTCAAGACGTGGCACTCCACCGACCGGTACCGGACGAGCATCTGGCAATGCAACTGCAAATTTGATAAGGGCAAGGATCGGTGCAAGACCCCGCATCTTACGGAAGAGGAGATCGAGGCACGGTTCATCGCTGCCTACAACAGCATGCTGACCGACAAATCAGCCTACCTTCTGGGGTGCGAGACGGCTCGAGAATTTCTCATGGATACGACTGACTTGGATACCGAAATGGAAGAGCTGCTGCGAGAGCTGGATGTGATCGCCGGGCTTATCAGGAAGTGTATCGATGAGAACTCCGCAACCGCACAGGACCAGACCGAGTATACCAGCCGGTACAACGCTTACGTTGACCGATACGAAAAGGCAAAAGCCCGTTACGACTCTCTTGCAGCGAATCGGCAAGATAAGCTGGCTGGGGCAAAAGCCGTAGAACGATTCATGGCGGTGCTCGATGAGCGGGACGATCCTCTGACGGAGTTCGATCGTCACCTGTGGATCATGACGGTGGACTACGCGACGGTTCATAGGGATGGGACGATTACATTCCGCTTCTATGACGGTACAGAGATCACGAAGTGATATAAGAGCGCAAGGAGAAAAACTTACAATTTGTTTACGCAGAATGATAGCGATGTTCACACCTCGCTTTCTATTATATTAATAGATACAGAACAATGGAGGACTAAGTTGTGTACCGCATCTTTGTAATTGAAGATGATGATGCCATCAATCGGTTGCTCTGCATGAATCTTTCTATAGCTGGATATGAACCTATCCCTGCAAAAGATGGTTTGGAAGCACTTAAGATGATCCAGAACGGTGAGCGCTTCGACGTGGCGATAGTGGATGTGATGCTGCCTGGAATCGACGGCTTTCATCTGATGGAGCCACTCAAAGCCCATGGGATCCCGGTCATTTACTTGACAGCCAAAAACGATCTCGAAAGCAAATTGACAGGCCTTACCACTGGGGCAGAGGACTATATCGTCAAACCTTTTGAGGTCATGGAACTGCTTGTTCGAATGGAAAAAGTTCTTGCACGGCACTGTAGCGGAGGCATCATCACGATTCGTGATTTAACAATCCATGTCGATGAACGGGTTGTTTTTAAAGGGGATCAGCCAATCCTGCTCAAACCGCTTGAATTCGACCTGCTTCTTTTCTTTGCCCGAAATCAGAACATTGCTCTTTCCCGCGAAAAGATCCTTGCCGAGGTTTGGGGCATGAATTTCTATGGGGAGAGCCGCACAATTGATATCCATGTCTCCCAGTTAAGAAAGAAAACTGGCCTTCCTATTATTTCCGTACCTCGGGTCGGATATCGGTTGGAGACTACGCTATGAAGATACGTGTCCGTCTTTCCCTGCTATTCATTCTTTGCTCGACGATGAGTCTTTTGTTGTGTGGATTTCTGCTGCTCCGGTCAAGCGAAAAAAGCATGATACGGTCTGTGGAAGATAACGCTGCCTCTGAACTTGCCATGCTGAACACTTCTTTTTCTTCGGCTGTTTCAAAAGTCCTGGACGAAGGATCATCGGATGCTGTTCGGCGAAGCATCCTCATTTATGTGTTTCAAAGCTACACTGATGATACGTTCAGTGGATCCCAATACGTCCTCAAGCACAACGAGGAGACCTTTTTCAATAACAGCGGATACGCTCCGGACGTCCTTCTCGGGGGGTTACAACAGAATACCGTGACCTGGCAGGGGGAAAAGCTGTTTGCTGCCGTGACTGAAACAGATCTGCTGAGTGAGACATATCAGATCTACATCATACGTAATATGACATCTGTATACGATTCCATTACCGGGTTACGGTTGCAGTTTGCGATTATCTGCGCTTTTGCTGTCCTGATCAGCACCGTCCTGATCCTTGTCATCACATCCCGTACACTTAGCCCGCTCAAAACGTTGGAAAAAGAAGCGATATCCATGACCAAAGGCGCGTACCAAACTCGGATTCCTCTCTCTGAAGGTCAGTTGAAACGAAAAGACGAGATAACGACAGTATCGGAGAGCTTCAACCGTATGGCAGACGCTGTAGAAAGTCATATTAACGCCGTTACGGCAGTTGCAGATGAACGTAGGATGCTGATAGGCGCATTGACCCATGAAATGAAGACGCCCATGACAGCTATCATCGGATATGCGGAACTACTGGAACGAGCAAAGCTGTCTGAGAAGCAGAGCGAGGAAGCCGTCTCCTTCATCCATCGGGAGGCACAACGGCTGGAACGGCTCACTCAGAAAATGATGCAGCTCATCACCTTGACGGACGGCGAGGACATATCCCTTCAGGACATCTCCGCTCGACAGCTCTTCGACATGGCGGAGGAAACGTTGAGAACCATTGCGACTCGGCACGACGCAACGCTGCAGTTTACCGAGAATGGAGAACGCTTTGCTGCAGATCCCGATCTGATCATAGGTGTGCTCACCAATCTGGTAGACAACTCTTACAGCGCCGGTGCAAAGCATGTTACGGTATCTGCCCAGGAACGGGCTATTATGGTTTCAGACGACGGTTGCGGCATTCCTAAGGAAATCATCGATAAGATCACACAGCCCTTCTTCCGGGCGGATAAGTCGAGAAGCCGCCAGAGCGGCCATGCCGGATTGGGACTGCCGCTGGCAGCACGTATCGCAGAGCTCCATCATGCACGTCTTTTCATCGAGAGTGAAGTGGGGACCGGGACTACCGTATCTATTCTTTTTGATGCATAAGGAACTTACAGATCGCTTACATTTCACGGAAGACTTGCTTACATCCCTTACGGTAAGGTAAAGAAAACCAACGAAGGGAGATCAGAAATATGAAAAGAAAACAATTAATCAGAAAAATCCTTGCATGGGTCAGTGTTACAGCAATCCTTTTATCAGGAATTGGTTGTTCAAAAGCGCCGCAGGTCGACATCTCTGAAAAAACAAATACAGAGCGATTAGAGGAAGCGGCCGTCATGACGTTTTCAACTACTGCGGCCACCCAGCTCGTCGCGGAGGATAAGCCAACCTTGACAGAAGCGGAGGTGGTAAATGATACAGCAATCATTCCGTATAGCCCGCTGTATGACCTGCTGGGAGCGTCCACCCATTATGATGTTGAGCTGAAGCCCGTCTCCGATATCGTGAAGATCACCGTGGACGCGGACGTGTACCTGCCGGATACGCTCCAGATGCCCACGCTTCATGTGGAGCCCAGGAACTTCACCCAGGATGAGGTCACGAAGCTCTTCAATGCCCTGTGTGGGGACACGGTCATGTACAAGGCTCAGGAACAGATGACGAAGGCTGAGATCTCTGAGCGGATTGCAGATGTTGAATCTGAGATGAAAACCGCCACTGATAAGGACCGTCTCAAAAAGCTGGAGTCCAACCTGGCATACTGGAAGGAAGAATACGAGAAAGCTCCGGAGAGCGTCGAAAAACAGATCAGCGACGGCACCCTGGAGGAGCGCCAGCTGGGGGTCGGAGAGTACTTGGGAAAATACAAGGCTCTGGACGCCTATGAGCGCCAGGAAAATTATTATACTTTTACAGGTAAGGCATTCCACGTGCATGGGCAGACCTATGACAAAAACACAAAGTCCAGCTACGATTTCCCCATCAGCGGAAGCATCTGGTATATTCGTGATCAGGCTTTCGGCCAGTACCTGAACTACAATGTGAGGAAATGGATCGCTGATGAGACCGCCGTGCCTGCCGATGCCGCAGGGCTGAAGATGACCCCTGTCGAAGCACGGAAACTGGTGGAGGCCTTTTGGGCAGATAACGGCTTTGAGGATATGGTTGTGACCGGCGTGTATCTCACCCGAAATAGCGATACCGGGAACGGCGGTGACAGGAAAGTTCCCGATCCCTATGGGGACAATTCCGCCTATGTAGTGGCCTGCGGCAAGTCAATCGACGGCATCCTGCCGCCTCCGCCCAGCTCCGGCGATCCCCATTGGGCCTTCGAAAGCTGCACATTCACCATCACGGACAACGGCATCGAGACCTTCAATTGGGGTTCTCCCTACGCCTACGGCGAATATACCACCAAGAACAGCGCGCTTTTGACCTTCGACAAGGTCGATGAGATCTTCCAGAAAATGATGCTGGTGAAATACGATATATCCGGCAGCGGCAACGGCCTCACCTCGGCCACCTACAAGGTAGACCGGGTGGCTCTGGAGATGTCCCGGGTGACCAATCGTAAGTCCAGTGAAAAGGGGCTGCTGGTACCGGTCTGGAACTTCTACGGCAGCTACTACTTTTCCTATGACGACGGCCACAACTTCGGCAGCGATGACCGGGAAGGGTTCCCCAGTCCCCTGCTTCGTATCAACGCCATTGACGGCAGCATAATCGAGCCGAGATATGGATGCTAAAATGCACCCCACCCCGTAAAAATGCACCCCACTTAACCTGAAATGCACCCCACTTTCACGCTGGGGTGCATTTGTATCCAAATTAGCGTGATTTGCCAAAACAAAGGCCGCCCCAGCGGGGCGGTTTTTGTTTTGCGATCAGGGACTCGAAGCCCCGTATCGCAAAAGCCCCTGTGGGGCTTTTGTAGGGGCCGGGGAGCGCCGCTGCCGCTGGCGCCGATGAGCCCAATTCTTTCGTTTTCGGCGACAGAAAGT
>ENA-OROD01000202-OROD01000202.1-human-gut-metagenome-genome-assembly--contig:-NODE-202-length-60572-cov-39.747377_pt1 | contig 60572 bp, 68 predicted proteins | sample MGYA00242123_ERZ509038 | MGnify/ENA primary metagenome ERZ509038 (study PRJEB26280, sample SAMEA2338719) | human gut metagenome | biome: human gut; feature: human-associated habitat; material: faeces... | reverse complement strand
TTCATCCTTTTCTAGTATTATTTGTACTATGTAAAACTATCTGTATTATATGTTTTTAAAGGTCTGAATAGTTCTGGTAAGGTTATGTATAAATAGTATTATTTGTACTATTTTTACTATGTGTTTTCTTCTCAATGAACACAAAATGCACACAATGTATCCATTCGTTCTCAAGATTAATTAATTTGAGTATATAAATAATATATACTGCTGACTAAATTATACTATAAAACAAAAAAATAAGCAACACACCCAGATGCGTGTTATAGCATTTTTGAGTATATTGCTTTTATTCTAATATTCAAAAATTTGATACTCTGATATTTCTTTAATAAGATCAGATTGCATCATTTGATCAAAAGCATCTGTTGCTCCCTTTCTTGAATCTGATGTACTTGATACATAATAGTTTTCTGTTGTTTCTATATTTTTGTGACCAAGCATATCTGCAACATCTCTAATCTCTACTCCAGTCTTCAATATTTTTGTTGCATAACTACCTCTTAAATCGTAAAATCTAACTTTTTCAATTCCTAGTTCCTTATGAATTATTTCAAATGGATATCTAACTAAATCTGTCCCAACATATTTTCCATTTGTCTTAGTAAAAACTAGATTTAGATTTTCTTTCTCACTATCATTATCATTCTTTTCTACTATTCTTTGTTCTACTACCTTTCCATATTTGTTTTTTACATCCTCTAAATAGTAGTAAGTATATTCGCTACCCAAAGCTTCCTTTAAAAATTTCTGTTTTTCCTTATAATTTTTTAATGCAAATAATAATGTCGGGCTAATATACACTATTCTTTCTCCTGCTATCGTTTTTGTACTTCCTAAATACCATCTGCCTTTATCATCTTTGGTTTTATCATATACACTGTGCTTAACATAAATAATTCCATTCTCTAAATCAATATCTTCCCATATTAAAGCAAATACTTCTCCTGTTCTCATTCCAGTAAAACATGATGTTAAAAATGAGCAAGTAAAAGTATCGTTATATCTAAATCTATATAATATCTTATTTATCTCTTCAGGAGTATATAAATGTTTCGGATCTGATTTAGTTATATCCATTCTAGGTAACCTTAAAGTTAAGGCTGGATTATATTTAATAAATCCGTATAAATCACACGCATCCCTAAATGTTCCCTTAACTACTTTTAAAATATTTCTAAAATATGATCTTGAAAAAGAATATTCATCGCATATTTCTGTAATAAACATATTTAATCTTACGCTTGTTAAAGTAGATAATCTATACATACCTAATCTTGGTCTTATATATTTATCAATTATAGTTTTATATTTACAAATTGTATTATATTTCAAATTGCTTTTACAATAGTTATCTAACCAGTAATTCAAATAATCACTATAAGACAACTTACTCTCTTTAAACGGAACTCCTGCATTTAAATATTCTGTTTGTGCAATGCTTCCTGCTTCTTGAGCCTCAGCTTTAGTTTTAAAACCAGACTTGTTGATAAATTTTCTAACTCCCCCTTGTGAAGCTATTTCAAATCTATACTGATATACATTTCCCCTCTTTTCTATTTTTATTTGTCCCATTGATCATTCTCCAAATCATCTAAACACAAAGGTTTAATGCTATCTAAATTTGATAAATCTTTTCCTTGGTTTTCATTTAAAAATTGTTCTAATGCTTTTTTTAATATTCTAGTGCTACCTAGTTTTATGGCTGGTAGGTATCCTTTTTTTATTAAAGTATAAACATAATTTGGACTACAATGTAAAACTGCTGCTACATCTCTTACTGTATAAACCATTGTTTCATTCATATAATTTTTCCTTTCATCCTTTCTTTGAACTACATAAACTACTCCAACAAAAAAACAACTAAAATAAGTTGTCTATACGCTTCTTAAAACTGCATGAATATAATATCTATCTGTCTTTTGTCTATTCGATTCGTGTGAGCAAGAATATAAAGTAATAATTTTATCTTCTTTTACATTTACATCTACTTCCGTTTTATAATTGCTTTTTTCTTTAATCATATCAATATATTTTTTATATTCTTCAATAGAATTAAATTTTTGATTGTATGATTCTGATGTCGTATTATCTATATATGCACTAAATATTTCTGCTATATAATTTCCAGATGGTGTATATAGCATATAAGTAGGATGCTCTTCATAAAAAGACTTATTCATGTATTTATATATTTCTCCAAACATAGATCCGTTTTTTGTATGATGACCATATATAAATGTATTATAGTCAGAAAAATTTTTTGATGAAGAATAATCCATAAAAATACTACCAAAGCCACTCCATTTTTTATCATAAGAATGATTCAAGTAATACGAATTATCTTTTCCTTGAACAATTGGATAGTTGATTTGAGTTCCATCAATTAAAATCCAACCCACAATATCAGGATTAATTTTTTGCAATTCTGAAAAGTTTACACTAAAAGGTGATTCCTCTTCTATATTTTCAGGAATATCAATTAATTCAATTAGTTCTTCTTTTATATCTGCTGTATTTTTTTCTTCTTTATATATTTGGTATATTTCAAAAACACAATATATTAAAGAAGACAATAATATCAATAACAAAAAAATTTTTAGTTTTTTCATTTTATTCTTTCCTTTCATGAAAATAAAAACCACTTAATAATTAAAGTGGCTTCCATACATAAATACTAATCCAGTAACAACCTATGCTAGACTAAACTTTTTGTACTCCTTAGTCCAATATTTTGTTATCTTTTTTCCTAATTTCTGGTAAGATACATTCCAATTTATATTCTTATTTCTACATTTATCTAAATATAAAGAAGTATTTTGAATAGCAAAATAAACATAATATTCAATAGAATTTGGTTCTGAAAAAACTAAAGGTTGTTTCATAGTAAAAAGATAATCACTCATTTTTTCAAAATCTTGTTTTGAAAAAATCTTATTGCTAGTTATAGTATTGTTTACTTCTTTTAGTATTTGTTTATAATCTTTCATAAAGTCCCCCTATCGGCTGACTATTATACCACAAAACAGAAAAAATTTACAACAAGTTACATTTCTATTTCTTGATTTTCTTCTATTTCTCTCCTTAGTTCATCACGAAGTTCCTCATTATATATGGAATCATATCTATCTTCTATTTCAAATATCTTATTTATTATCTCTTCTGTTATCTCTTTTTCATCAAATTCAAAAATATCATAAGCTAATAAAGCAACATAAAATTCTGTATTATATTTATCCCCTCTTAAATATTTTATATGGTCTTTTATTTTTTCTATATTCATTGTTTTCTCCTTTTCTTTTTTATCAATATTTTTCTTTATAATATTCATTTACTTTTTGTTTTTCATCTTTTGATATTTTTTCTATTTCTTCTCCATTAACTCTTTCTATTTCTTTATCATATTGATCATATAGAGCATATTCTTTATCATCTACTAAATATACAATTCCTCTGGTATCATAACTAATCCACGCAACACTCTTTTTGGGAACATAAAAAAAGTATTCACTATATGGAATACGAATGCAATATTCATCTAAAGATGAGCGTTGTTCATCAATCATATTTTTACTAATAGATACACTTTTAATATATCCCTTTTCACTCTCTAATGAAATGCCTTTTATTTTTTCTAATTCACTGGCTTTATTTTTTAAATAAGATAAATAAGCATATCTTTTGTTCATATCCATTTTCATCCTATTTGCTTCTGAAATAATTTCCTCCACCTCTTCTGGATTTTCAACATTTAATTCTGATTTTATATCTAAAAATGCTTTTACTTCATTAGGCAATTCAGCACCAGATGGATAAATATCTTGTTGTTCTAAATATCCATTATAATCATCCAAATATTTTATATATAAATTGCATAATGGAATCCTAAGTTGTAATGTTTCATGTTTAGATAGTAATGATTGATATTCTTCCTCTTTTTGTTTAATATCATTTTTTATTTCTCTAATTTGATTTTCTAATGAATTATAGTTATATATTTCGTGGTTATTTAAAAAGTTAATAGTATCTACTAATTGATGATAACGCTTTACTTCTAAATAACGAGAATTGTAATATTTATAATAATCTGAATTAGAATCCAAATCCTGCATAGTATATAAAACTGAATGTTTGGACAATCTTGCTAATTGGTCATATATATTTAAAATTTCGCTATCATTGACATTTAACTTATATTCTTCAAAATTAATAACTTTTTGGTTTCTTCTTTTTTCTCTAAAAAATATTTTCAAAGCTTCTTCACTATAATCATCACCTAATATTTTCATTGTTACATATCTTTCTTTTCCGTAAGGTTTTACACGAATGTTTTTACCATGCTTAATTAAGTATCCTTCTAAAGCAAGTTGCTCTAATAACTCATCAAATGAATAGCATTTATCTTTTAATGTATCAATCATTTCTGCAATCTGCTTTCTCCATGATTTATTAGCAATGTCGTATAAATATTTATTCTTATGGTAATGACCAATCTTAGGGGCATCTTCAATTATATGAAGTCCATGCTCTAAGGCAATTTGATCACTTACATCTCTTAATCCATATAACCCCTCAACAGGATTTGATAATCTGTCTTCTAACTTTCTACCTTTTAGATTTACGGCTGATATGCAAAAGTGATTATGCAAATGTAAATGGTCTACATGGGTACAAACTATTACTTGAAAATCTGGATATAATCTTTTAGCAAGTTCTATACCCATCTGATGTACTTCTTCAGGAGTTAAACTTTTTTCTTTTGGATCAAATGATTGATAAGCATGATAACAAGTTCTACTATCATTGTCTTCTTCAATATTAAACTTTTGACTATTTCTTAACATATCATAAGGTGCTAATTCAGCTGAACAATTTATTCCTGTAACTAATTTACCACCCATAGTCTTTTCTGGATTTTTAATATAATCAATACATTTGATTCTACCTTGAACTCCATGAACTGCCCATCTAGCTGTCGCTGGAATAAGTATCACCTGTCCATTCATATTCTTCATTATCATTATAATAATATACATTTGATTTTATTTCACTTGCACATCTTCTAGCAGATTCCGAATCGTCATATCCAATTACTATTGAACATTCTAATTTATTATTCTCTCTATAAAAAGATAGCATTGCTTTCTTTTTCATTGCTACATCACGAAAAGCATTTACTTGTTGTTCAAATATATTCATATTTAAATTATCTAAATCAAAATCAACATAATTATTTTTTAAATAAACTATATATTTGCTTTTTGTATTTGGAACTTGTAAATTTGAAGGTCTTACCAAATAAATACTTTCATTCTTCTTAATTACTCTTCTTAAAAAGTTTTCATCTGGAGAATACTTTTCAATTAAACTCATTCTTTGTTGAATTTTCTTTTCAGTATTAACAGATAAGATTGCTACAATTAAACTAGATAATATATCAATCATTTCTATAATCTGATTATTTTGATTACTAATATTTTCTACTGCTTGAGGTGAAATCAAAACATTTTTTAGAACAGCTTTTTGTTCATATAATATTTCTCTCAAGGTTTGAATAAAATCACTAATGTAATTACATATCTCATTTTTGCCTTCTATATCCTCAATATAAATATTCTCATAAATACATGCCGCTCTAATATATTCAGCTAAACAATCACCAAATCCATACTTAATAGCTTTTTCAGTTATGATTCTTCTTTCTTCTTCGTTAAGCATAACATTGATTTTTTGTCTTCTTAATTTACTATATCTTTCGTCTTGATTGCTCATATAATTTTTTTTTCTCTTTCTGAAGACTTAACTTATATAATTCTAGTTCTTTTAAATATGCCTTACGAAAATAATTTTCAGTTAGCCACTTAACACCTTGTTTTGAAATCATAACCTTTCCATCTTTATCATATTTATAAGATGTTGAATTTCTTTTTTCCATTCTTTGAACTGCCATACCTATTGCTGCTTTACTTCTATTAAAATAATCTCTTAAATCATACAATGATATATCCTTATATTCAAATTCCTTATGAGGAATATTTAATTCTTCTTCTAATCTTTGAACTTGCTTTTGAAAAAATTCAATGTCAGCATCTAAATAATATTTTTTGTTAAAGTATACATCACTTAACCACTCAACACATTCTAATTTTATATATACAACTCTTTCACCATTAGAAGCAATTCTTTTATGAACCCAACTCTCTAACGGATGCCTTCTTTTTATCTTCTTAACTACATTATCAAACTGCTCATCAGTCAAATTAAATTTCTGTTGAACACGCCACTTCTCCATTGATTTAAATTCCATTTTTAACTCCTTTCCTTTTTATTCAGAAGTGAGGTAACTAAGTAGTCTTGTATAATATATCAAGCATGGTGTTGACACACCCCTCAGCTTGTTAGGGATGTCCCTAAAACCCACTAAGTAGTCGCTGACAGTTAGTAGAATTTTTTTCAAAAATTATTAATAATATTTTTCATTTTCATCTATTTCTAATGATGAAAAATAATCCAAACTATTATAAAAAACTGCTTCAGAAATTTCACCTGAAGTAGCTTTTTCTAAATCATTTTTTGTTAAATTTCCTCTTGTATAATGATCAGTTAGATAATGAGAAATTGAATAAGGATTTATATTTTCATTCTCAACTTTTGATGTAATTTTATAAATAAATTTTGCATCTTCTTCATCAATATCAGGGAAACAATCATATATTCCTTCAAAAATATAATAAGATTTCAAATTATTTTTATGATATTCTGGCATAGTTTTATAAGCATATAGAGTATTCATAATTAATCAATCTCCATTTCTTGTTCATTATCTTTTATTACATCTACCAAATAATTTTCTTTATATTTTTTTAGTTTTTCAAAATCATCATCTATTATTAAATCCACATTACCTTCATTATTATATACAAATAATTCATCAAAAAGAAAATCATAAAATTCTTTATTCTTCCAATAATTTTCATCATCAAAAGCTATTAAAGAATTATTATGATCTATAGTTACTTCTATATCATAAACTTTGTGAGTATATAATATTTTTTCTAATAAATTCAATTCATTGTTTTGTTTTTCTGTTAATTTTATATTTAAAAATTTATCATTATAAAGGTTATTAAGTCTTACTAAAATATAATCATTAGTTAATTTTTTATTGAACCAATCTATTTCTTCTACCTCTATTTGCCAATTTCCTGAGTCATCTTTAATGCCATATTCAATAGTTGCTGAAGGTTTATATGTACTGCAATAATGTAAGTCTACACAATATTTTCCTTCTAATACTCTTGCTACTGTGTAGGACTCTCCTTCCTTTATATCTTTAGGAGAAACAAAAACTTCTTCATAACTATCGTAAAAGTCTGCCTTTTTAGTCATATTCCATCTCCAATTCATAATCATCTTTATTTAAACTATTTATAGTTTTTTCTTCCTCTAAATCTAGTTTTTTATTTGCTGATTCATAATCAATTTCATTCTCAATTCTTGATATATAATCTAATACATTATCCTTATTATCTAAATCTAATGCACTTAATTTCTTTATTAATTCTTTATCATCAATTTTCTTAATACTGCATGAAATATAATCATCTAAATTGCAAGAATACTTTTCCACAAAAATTTCTATTATAGTATTCCTAATAGTAATTCCTTGTATATGAGGAATATTCATATCTATATTTCTAAAGTTTCCATCTTTACATAATTGATTAAACTTATCTATTTTTTTATTCAAATATCTCTTTAATTCTAATTTTTCATACGCAGTTAATTGATTATAATTAGGTTTATATATTCCACTAATTATTAATTTTTTTAAATCTTCTACCTTTATAGAGTAAAATTGTTGTCCTAGTGGTCTTTGAAAGTCATAAATATCAAAACAATCTTTGTTAATTCCCAAAATTAACCCAATACATTTAATATCTATAGCAATATCTTTTTCATTAGAAAATTGATAAATAGATTCAAATGAATTAATTTTTAACCCTATAAGTTTTTCTGCATTAATATCATTTTGCTTCAACTTATTATTAATAAATCGTTGTAATCTATCCTTCATTTTACTTTTATATTGAAAATCTCCAAAAGCAAATTCATATCTATTATCGACTTGTTTTCCTTCTCCAAAATATAATTGATAATGGTAGCCTCTATCACTTTTTATCTTTACAACATTCCACTCTTCTTTTTTCATAATTAAATCAAACTCTTTAATATTTTTTAATGTCCAAAATTCAGATAAAACATCTACGATAATAAAATCCTTTTTATTTATTTTTTGAATATTATTATTTTCTTCTTTTAATTTAATTCCCAAATTAGTTTCTAAAAAATAATTTATTCCTTGATTATATGGACTAATATTTGTAGGTTTTGACTTTATTCTTTTAAAACTCAATTTAGATTGGGAATTAATATCAAGATTAAGATCGAATAGTGATTGATTACAATCTAATTTAATTACCTTATCTCCAAAAGGATTAAAATCATAATAAAAAACTGTCATAGAGCAATCATACTTTTCTTTATATTCTTTTAATGCTTGCCATTGTGATAATTCATTTGCAATATTCATTCTTAACCAATGAGTATATATAAAATGTCTACTATGAATACTATTCATATTCCATCTCCAATTCTAACTCTATATCACAAGATTGAGTCTTTGTTTTTTCAATACTATTTGCCTCTAAATAATCAACTATTTGATTTGATTCAGTTATTGCATTAAATAACTCTTGTGGATTATTTTTTAAAATCTCTAACCAATTTTTTACATAACTTTTATGATTATTTAAATGTCTTTCATCAGCTTCTAAATGGAATCTTTGCATAAGAAATGATGAACTAATCTCTGCTCTCAATTCTTCTTTTGCATACTCCTCTGAACCAAAATTATCATTTAAATTTCTACATAGTCTTGATTCGTGTCCAGTTGAATGTGATAATTCATGTAACTGAGTAGCATAATAAGAATAATTAGTTTCAAAACTTTTTGCAGGTGGTAATACTACTTGATCTAATTTGGGAATATAGTATGCTTCATCACCTTTTTCAATATATTTTACTCCTAAATTATCTATAATATTTTTCACATAATCATTGCTAATAATTTCTACTTCTTGCTCTTTTTTAGAATTCACTAATCCATCTATTAAGTCCCCATTAAATACTGTATAACTCATTTTATGGATTTTGAATTCTGATTCTTTATCTGGATCTTTTTCTATAATTTTTCTATATTCTTCAAAATTATAAATTTTATGATTTAATTTATTTTTCATTCCCCAATACTCTACAGTAACTCCTTGACCTTTGGCTTCTTTGATAAATTTCCACTTATTCTTTATCATTTGATTATATGTAATCCATCTATTATCATTATAACCTCTTTTTTCTGTAATGTATGATAAATATAAATTGTTTACCCCTCTATATTTTATACCAGTTATACCATTTTCAGGAATAGATATCTTCCACATTTTTTCCCAAGGAATCTTTCCTTCTTCTAAACATTCTATATACATATCGACTAATTCTTGCCTAGTTTTTGGAAGTTTAATCATTACTTGTCTTTCCCTTATTACTGTTAATTTTTACATCTAAATCTTGCTGCATTTGATAAATTTTTTCTTGTTGTTTCTTATAATCATATAAAACTTTTAATTGCTTATCATAGTCAGCTACAACATTATTAATAGCTTTTATTTTATCTAATTCTTTACTTTTTAATCCTTCAATCTTTTCGATTTTTTTCTCTAATGCTTTATTCAAAATATTTTTCCCCTTTCATATTTCTTGTTCTAATTCTTCATCAAACGGATCTTTTAAATAAGAAATATCATTTTCTTCTTTATATTTATTTTCAAGAATCCAATTAAGATTTTTGGAAATATCACAATCTTCTCTTAATAACAGCCCTTGCCATATTCCTTTTAAATGATTTATCCCATTTAAAAACTTAATTCCCGTTCCTCCAGCATCTTTCCAATCTAACAAATTCTTTGTATGATCATCAATTAAATAATCATAAGATGTAATTTTGTTGGGAATATATTTATATTTACATTCACCATAAGGAACAAAAATTCTATTTTCTTTTTTCAATTCAGGAAGATACTTATCAAGCCAAGAATTCTTTTCTTCTAAAGCAAAAGCACTATCACTTAAAAAAGAGGAAAGAATAAAAACATTCTCTCCTTCCTTAATAAGTCTTTTAGTTTCATTTAAAATATGCTCATTAGGTCTTAATGATTCATAATAGCCTTGTTGATATAATTCGTAATTAGAAGTAACATTTTTCCATTCAGCAAGAGTACCATCCATATCAATAAAGATCCTAGTATTCATTGTTATGCCATACCCATTTCTGGCTCTACATCATCATGTGATTGTTCATGTTCTTTACTTCTTGAAGAAAGAAAAGTAACCTTTTCAGCAACTATATTCATGAATTTTTTTCTTTCACCATCTTTAGTATAAGAATTACTTTGTATTCTTCCTTTAACACCTATAACATCCCCTTTTTTACAATATTCTGCTGTTCGTTCTGCAACCATATCCCATAAAGTACAATCTATAAAATCTGTTTCATAAACACCTTCTTCATTCTTAAATGGTCGTGGTACAGCTATTGTTATATTAGATACATTCTTACCATTTTCTGTTTCTTTAACTGATGGTTCTTCAACAATTCTTCCTACAAATATTGCTTGATTCATAATTTTATTTCTCCTTTTCTATTTTTCTATTTCTTCTAAATCTTCTTCTACCTCTTCATTTTTTTTCTTTTCTAAATCATGATGGTAAAGTTCGTTTTTTCCATAAGTTATTGATGTTATATTTGAAAAATTAAATTCTTCTGTCCATCTACTTGTTTCTTCTTTTGAATTTTCTTTAATGAAATTCGATACTTCTTCATAGGCTTTACCATATCTACTACTTCCCTTGCTATCATTTAATAAATCTCTTTTTAAGGAATTATAGTCATATTTAAATGTTAAATTCTTTTCTCCATATTGGATTGTGATATTAACTGTTTTTGCTTCTATATCTTTAATAGAGTTATATATATCTTTCTTAATATATAAATCATTAAAAATATTATTTTTATTTTCTTTTATAGTATTTAAATACTCGATTTTATCACGAAAAATCAGTAACTCTAGTCCTAATTCTTCTTTATTATTTCTATAATCATCTATTGTTTCTATAATTTTATTAGCATACTTTTCAATAGTATTTTGCGAATTATTTAAATATTCAATATCTATATAATGACCTTTATATTCTGGAATATTTGTAAATTCGTAACTTGAATATGACTTTTCAAGTTTTATTATTGGATTCGTTTCTTCTACAAATTGATTTCTAACTTCTCGTTTATAAATTTCAATTCTATAATCTTCTAAATGATTATATTTTTCAATAGCAATATCCTTTAATTTATCCTCATTAGCAAAGGAATATTTTTCAATATAATCTTGAATACCATTCCAAATTTTTTCACCTAGAACTCCAAAACTGCTTTTTTGAATTAAACTATTTTCTTTGGATAATAATTCATTTAAATAATAATTACAATTATATAATACTTTATCTTTTGTATCCAAATATCCAGCCACTTCATAATTATCTTGAGATAAATAATTATAATTTCTTTTAGTATATATAACAATAAATCTATCATCAAATCGTTCTTTATGAACCTTTTGCTGATTATAAGTACCATCAAAAACCAGATCATTAAAATCTGGGTTCAAAAGAAATCGCTCAATATTCATATTTTAATAATCACCCTTTTCATTATATTTCTATTTCTAAGTCTTCTTCTATTTCTTTGTTATTATCTAAAATATCTTTGTTATATAATTCTGTTTTACCATTAGTGATTGATGTAATATGACTAAATAAAAATTCATTTCTCCATTTATCTTGATTATATCCAGTTTTATCATTATCTCTTAAAAATTCATTTACTTTTCCATAACTATTGTTATAACTAGAAGACGACATTCTACCATTTGTTAGTGATGTTATTAAAGCTTGCAATTCATATTTAAATGTATAACTATTTTCTCCATATTGAATTGTGATATTAACTGTTTTGGCATCCACATATTTAATAGAATCTAATATTTTTTTACAATCATGTATATCATCATGTTCATGATTCTTATTTTCAGTTAATCCTTTTAAATATTCTAGTTTATCATAATAAATTAATAACTCTAAACCTAATTCTTCACCTCTTTTTTCAATAATTTTTATTGCCATTTCTTCAATAGTATTTTTTGGGTTATCTAAATAAGAAGTTGTTTTATTTCCGTCATACATATTCATCGCTACATCAGAATCATAAGCAGGAATTGAAATTTCAATGTCAGATTCCTTTTGCGTAATAAAATATTTATTAACCTCTTTTTTGTAATCAAAAAGTCTACTATCATCTTTAGCTTCATATTTATCCATAGCTAATTTTTTTAATTCTTTTTCATGCGAAAAAATATAATCAGAAAGATATTTTTTTAAATCTTCTAAGATTTGTTTATCTAGTTGACTAAAAGAATTAAATTTAATTACTTGACTTTCTTGAAGCTTATCATGTAGAAAACTATTTGCTTCATATATGCAATGGTCTTTTTTATCATAATAGCCAAATAAATCATAAGTAGAACGGCGTTGTCTTAATTCTCTACTATTTTGTTTTCCATAAAGAATGTCGAATCTATCATCATATTTTTCTTTATGAACTTTATACTCATGTGCTTGGTAATCAAATAACTCATCATTTAATTTATTATCTAATAAAAAGTTTTCTAATTTACTATACATAGTTTCTCCTTTCGCTAGTAGTCATAATCTATATCATCTTGATTTTCTTCATATTCTTCTTCAGGAGATGATGGCTGATTATTATTTGAATTTTGAACATTATTTAATTCTCTGTCCTCTTCTCTCTCTATGAAATTAGATACTTCCATGGCATGTGCTTGAAGATTAGGATCTGTTAAACCTTTTCTATATTCATCTACAATATCTTGATTAAAAAAATGAAATTTTCTTTTTTCTTCTACTTGTTTTTCTTGTAATGATTCATAAGCATGATTTAAGGCAATTTGTTCAGATATTCTTAAATCTTTTGGATTTAAATTATTATCCATACAGATAAGTGCTTTATAAAACAAATCTTCATTTTCTTTTTTAAACAAATTTAACTGATCATACATTATAGTTAAAAATCTTAAACTAACAGCTTGTGATACAGTTCTCTCTATTTCTTGACCAAGTTCTTTTTCATAGTGAGTTGCTGGTACTCTAGTAGGTTGCTGCGATTCTGGATTTAAATATTTAAATGTCATATCTTCAATTAATTTTGCCATTTCTTTAGGCTTAGACTGAATAAAATCATCATAAAATTTTCTCATTGTTTTCTCCTTTTCTATTTTTCAATATTAATTTCATTACTCTTTTCTTTTGTTGGTAATTCCTTGTTTTTAATTTGTTGTTGCAAGTTTTTATAGTCTTCCATTTCAATAAGTTCCAACAAATTTTCTGCTTTATCACCCGATAAATAAATATATGGTGATGAAAAAGCAAAGGTGTCTTTAATTATATTAATTATCTCTTGCGTTACCACATTAGTATCAAATTTACCCTTGCTACTTTCCAAAATTCCTCCATCAATATTATGACCTTTTGAATTATAAATTGTATAATCAACTGTATAACCTTGATTGCATATATGAATGATATTATTCTCATTACTGATTACTAATGTATCATTCATCGCATAACTCCAAGACTATTATAATTTCGGGTATTATAAATTCTTCTTCTACTTCTTCTTCATCATTAATATCATCTACTTCATTAGAAGGCTCTTGGTATTCAGTTGATAAATATCCAGCACTTTCTAATAAACTTATAAAATCTATTTTTAATACTCTACACATATTAATTAATGTTATAAGATTATAATTTTCTCTTTCACCATGTTCTATTCTTGATAATTCTGTATCACTAATACCTACTAATGATGCTAGTTTTCTTTTACTATATCCTAATTTAATTCTTCTATTTCTAAATACTTCAGCTATAAATACATAATTATTTTTCATATCTTATCCTTTCTTTAAGTTCACGATAGTAAACTATTGTATCAAAAAAAATAACTACTTTTCTAAATCGTTGTCATCTAATTCTATTTCATAATCATTATTAAATAATTTATCCTGATCAATATCTATATTAAAATCATATTGTAAATTTGAAATTACATAAGACATTATTTGACTTTCTAAATCTTCGACTGAATTTATTTCGATTTCACTATTTTTAAAAATTTTTTTATTTTTTTCAAATATCTCTTTAATATATTCTTTATTCATTATTAAGCTCCATTAAAACAATTTAAATATATTGATTTAATTTCATTGTAAGCCTTTTGTGTTATTAGTGAACCATTATTGGAATGTTCATAATTATAGAGTAAATCTTGACATCTCCATAACATTTTAAAGTCATCTTCAGACATATCAAAATCTCTTAAATCAGCATATCCTTCGTAATTTGAATAATATTCTTTATTACTATAAAAGTCATTTCTAACTTGTTCATTATATAATTTTACGGCTTCTTGATATTCTTCTTCTGTAAAAATCTCTTTCATATTTTCTCCTTTTCTATTTTTTACATAATATTTTATAATCATTCTGTTTCTAACTTCATACCTAAATAAATTCCATTTTCATCTTGAATCGGACTACACATTCCTGTTTGATTTGTCTTTTTTAATTCATTAGCACAAGCTTCAGCAACATTCACCATGGTATATCCATCAGAGAAAAGAAAATATTTTACTATTTTAGTTGAAGGTTTATTTTCAATAATTGGTTTTTCATTTTGAACTGGATCTTTTGGCTTATTTGTTTCTTTATTACTTGAATTATTATTACTTGGTATTGATGGCTTTTCTTTATCTGGCATCGGACTATTATTAGAAGATGAACCATTGTTATTTTCTAATATTTTTTCTTTTATTAAAACAGAAAGAATTTCTTGACTACTATTACCAGAATTATCAGAAGCACTATATATAATTGATTGTTCACCAATAATAGAAGTATCAATTTCTTGATATTTAACTTTATCTAATAAATCTCCATCTTTGTCATCAATTACACTCTCTATATAATCCAAATAACTTATATCATCCCCTTTCGTGATTTCTATATTATTAACTTTTAATTTAATGATTGGAGCAACTTCATCTTTTACAATTACTTCTTCTTTTATTTTTTCGACTTCTGGAGATGAAGTATTATTAAAGTGAAAGTATAAATACAAACTTATTAATAAGATGAAAAGAAGAATGACAGCAATAATAATCATTCTTTTTCTCTTATATTTTTGATACATAATCAATAATTCTTCATCACTCATAAATAGTTCTCCCTTCCTATAACTAATTTACATATTTAAAATTTGGTTTTTCTTTAATAATTACTTGAAGTTCAGCTTTAGTAGTATTTAGTGCAGTATCACTAATTTCATACTCGACTACATACTCTCCTGATTTATTAATATCTAATTCATTATAAATAACCTTATCAGTTAGATTCCCTTCTAAATTGTCAGATGCTTCTTTAATAAAAGCTTTATAATTTAGTTCATCTCCTTGATACATTATTACTTTATCTTGTGTGAGAATTAATATTGGAGCAACTTCATCTGCCTTCAATGTTGCTTCGTATGCCTCTTTTTGAGCTTGTTCTTGCTCATGTGCTTTTAATTTTCTCTGGATAGTTCCTTTATTTAATAACAATGGAACTACAATACATACTAAAATTACAACTATGAAAATAAAAATTATCTTACCCTTTTTCATATTTTCTCCTTTTCTAATCTAAATATATAAATCCTACTACTGTTAAGCCACTATTCTTACTTGATTTTCTATAAGCATCAAATGAGTTATAAGTTTTTGCTCTTACTAATTCCTCTGCATGTTCATTAGCATATTCAACTTGACTACATGAATCATCGTTACTACAAGCATTGCCCACATTGCCTTCACTTATGGTTATACTTTTACCATCATAAGCCTCCACATAAGCAACATGACCAAATTTGTGCCCCATAAGAACAGCAACAGAATTAGTTGATGGCTGTGTACCAGTTTTATATCCCATACTTATTGCAGATGTTAACCATGTTTGTGCATTTCCTGTTGGCATCTTCTTACCTGAAACCTCTAATGCTCTTCCAAATGAATACCAAGTGCATTGCCCTTTAAATCCAGATGTTGCTAAGGTGTTTTTAGAATTATAATTATCACTTTTTAAATTGGCTTTTGTTTCATTTTTACCATATATAGATATATGAGTAACAAAATCATTACCAAGTAGTTCTGCAAAATCATCAGATTGATATAAAAGTTCCAACATTTCTTTTTGATCATTTGAAAATGAGGTATCAGTACCATCTGTAATTTTCTTTTTCTTATTAAAATCTGCTATTTTAGAATAATTATTATTAAGCCATTCTAAATAATCTTCATATACCCCATTGGTAATAACAAGAACAGGAATAGTGTTTGTTGTTGAATCATCCGAATCTACTTCTTGATATACTACTTCATGTTTTTCAAATAGACCAGCCTGTTTAAAAGTATTTAATAAATTTTTTTCATTATTATCAAAGTTTATTTCAGCACCAGTAGATTGAATTATTGCTAGTGGTATTCTCCAATCTATTTGACCATAATCTCCTTTTACTCCAACTACAATACCATTAGGATTCTGTCTTTTCCAATCATCAACCTGCCTATTATATTCTGATTGAACTGATGTCATATATGATGAATAATCTGAAATAGATTTATCATTAGATGAACCACTACCAAAAATAGAGCCAATAGCAACTATAATTAAAATAACAAGTGCAACTGGAATTATAAATTCTGCTAATGCTGCAAATAAAGATATTAACATTTTTAATAATTTAACTATCACTGTCTTTGCAACCTGCACTAATTTTTTACCGATTGTTTGATTAAATTTCTTTTTTATTTTATTAGCACCTTTTTTAGTTATTTTATAAGCCTTAGTTTTGACTTTACGACCTATTTTATCATTTATATATTCAGTACCAGTTCCATCATTAGAAATAGCTTTATTTAATTCTCTGGAGGTTCTTGTAATTGTTCTTCCTGTTTTTGATAGTTTGCTACCAGTCTTACTCATTACTGTTATGGTCTTTGAAACCTTACCTTGATTATTATTAAATTTAAATGTCTTTTGTAAAACTTTAGAAGCAGATGTTTTTAACTTACTTACTTTAGTTTTCTCTTCATCATTCCCTATTGCTTCATTTTTTTGTGTTCCTTCAGATGATTTATTATCATTTGAATTATTAACATTAGTTTTTATTCTACTGGTAAATTCTTCAGTTTTGTTTTCTTCTTGAATATTTTCTTTTTCTTGAGTGTTTTCCGAAGTTTTTAATCTGGAATTTACTTCTTTATTATTTGCTTCTTGTTGTTGATTAGTTTCATTTTCAGAAGTCTTTAAATCTCTTTCTTCTTTAATATCAGATAGTTTTTTTGCTCCTTGATCAACTAAATCAAAAGTTTTAGATGATACTGAAGAAGTAGCAATTGATAATCTATCAACTGTCTTCTTAGTATCCCTTTCAGCATTGTTGTTCATATTATCTTGCCTGTACCATACTATCCGTATTATTTACTTTATATATTAAATAATCTTTTGGTACTTTATTGGTAAATGGTATTACATCAGATCCAAAAACTACCAATCCTTGACCAGTAGGAGCATCACCTTGTACATACATAGCTTCTTCTTCACTAATATTAAAAATATTACAAATAGATGGTAAATCTAGTGGCTTTTGTTTCAATATCAACGCAAACTCTGAATTAGATAATATATCTTTACCAGACTCAGACCTTAACAAATGGGAGATTTGTTGTGAAATAACTGTATTTAAAGCATTTAGTTTTCTACCAGTCTTATAAAAGTTCGCTACATATTGGGCTGAGTATGGATTAGCAAGTAATATATGAAATTCATCAATAAATATCCAAGTATATTTACCAAGTTCTTTATTTTTAGAAAGTCTATTTTGAATATGATCAAGAACTACTAAATATCCAGTAGTTTGTAAAGAAGCAGATAGTTTACTAATATCAAAAGATACAAGCCTATTTTGAATATCAATATTTGTCTTCTTTGAAAATAAATCCATAGAGCCTTTAACATATCTCTCAAGAATGAGTGCTAAATCTTTTGCCTCTTCTTCAGGTTGCCTCAAAAGCATATTATAAAAGTCAGGTAATGTTGGAAGTAAACTTTCATCAGAAAAATTACTTTTTTCATAATCTTCAAAAATAATTTTAGTACAACGATCTATGATAGTTTTCTGACCACCAGTTAAGGCATTTGCTCCTACAATACTTTCAAGAAAAGCAATTATATATTCAACTTTACTTTTAACTGGCTCACTTTTTCCAGTGTCTGAGCATCCATAATTTAAAGATAAATCAAAAGGATTAATGTGAGTATCTGATGTTGTTGATATAAAAATCTTCTGACCACCAAATACTTCTAATAAGCTAGAATATTCGTCCTGAGGTTCTATTATACAGATTTCATCCAAAGGATAACGAATCAGAATTTGCTCAATTAGTGTTTTCACATTAAATGATTTACCAGCACCAGATGTTGCCAATACACACCCATTACCATTAATAAGTTGCTTTCTATCACAAAATATAGCATTTTTACTTACCAAATTGACACCATAAAATAAAGACTTTTCATGATTAAAGTCTTTACTATTAAATGGAACATTTACAGCAGTTGCTTCACTTGTTAAAGTTCTTTGAAACTGTAATGAATTATGACCTAATGGAAGAATATTTTGTAATCCTTCTAATTGTTGCCATAATAATGGTTTTATTTCAACCAACATTTCAGCAGCTGCTTCTTGTACTTTTACAGTCTGATCTTCCAACTCTTCAAATGAGTTTGCTGATATACAAACTAAAAAATTATTTTGAAATATCTTTTGATTATTTTTTTGAAGATCGTATTGAAGTTGTTCAGCATTTGAAATCTTTGTTTCTAACTTCTTATCCTTAACCCATTCATAGTCCAAATTACTTTTACCAGCTCTTTTAATTTTTTCTAGTCTTTCTGTTTCCATAGCTGATAAACTTTTATCAACTTGTTTTATCATTTTAGCAGAATTAGTAGGATTAATATTTAGAGTAGTTATTAAGTTAATTTCCTCTAAGGTAGTTAAGCGATTATAGAAACGAGGAGTCAAACTTTTAGGAAGTTTAGATACATATAATACTCTTAAAAACTTCTTATCATCTATTTCTATAAAATCTGATTCTCTCATAGAAATCTTTTTAGGGGCAATAACATCAAAAATAGATAAGTTATTATCTTTTGCATAAGTAACAATATTATCAATTCCTCTTGTTTCTAAAGATTCTACATTAAAGAAATTATATAAAAATTTTAATCTTTCTTTAATACTAACCATAGATACTTTTGATTTTAATTCTTTAAACTTTTGCTCTGTTTTTATAAACATGTTTAAAAATAAAGCATTAGCTTCTAAAAAGCTTTTAGCTTTTAATGAAAGTACAATATATCTTTTAGTTTGTAGTGTTTCTTCTTTTGAGCCAAGTGAATTAGTTATAATAGTATTTAATTCATCTGCAATTTGTTTTTGATTACTATCTTCTATATTATCTGTATCAAATATAAACTTTTCTTTATATTTTTCAGTTTTAATAGGAGTTCCAGCATTTATTACCTCAATGTGTGTATCTTCTCTAAATGAATGTAAATACTCTAACCATTTAAAAAAGATATTCTCTGCCTCTTCATCATTAGCTTTTGCAAAAGATACATCAGAATATTCAATACAAATTGAGTATTCTTCTTCATTTATTTTAAAGATATTAGTTTTTTCATCAAACTCTTTAAACATATAAGATATTACTTCTTGACTTGTTTTAGGAGTAAAAACTTTAGGAAGCATCTTGTGGTTCTTCAACTTTTGGCTCTTCTTGAATTTCTTTGCCATTTATATTTGTATCCTCCTTCCCCACTACTTGCTTTGCTAGTTTTAATAATACCTGTGCTTCTTCTTGGCTTAATGAGAAATTACTTGATGAGTTTTCTAAATTATTAATTCCAAATTTCTTCTTAGCCCTAGCAATTTCTCTTTGCTTTTTTCTTTCTTTTTGAAGATCTCTCTGTTTTTGTTTTTCCATCTTCTGAAGATTTTTTTGCTCTTTCCTATTTACAGTAATAGGCTTATTTTTTTTTCCACTTTTTTCCTGAATTAATTCTTCTTCAGTCTTATAAAGAATTGGTTTAGCAAAATTAATATAATTTCTTTTCCAAAAAAATATTATTCTTTCAGCATTAAGTCCTTGTATTGGAATAAATCCAAAAAAACCGATAGGAACTGCTATAATAATTACTAACCATCCAGTTATATTGCTTCCTATCTTTGGAGATAATACTAAATATAAAGGAACAGTAGTTATAAGTATTAGAATACCAAATATCCACTGTCTTAAAGTAAAATTATAAAACTTCTCTTTATAATCTTTAATTTCATCATGAATTCTAGGTTCTATTCTATCCATCTTATCCTCCTGTCCATTTCTCTGCCATATTGCTTGTCATTGAAATCATAGCCATCAAGAATCCATTTAGGAACATAATAGCAATCATAGAACTAATACTACTTGCATCAGATAATGTTGATAATGATAGTGAATAAATTGCTGTTGCCACAACTATCATAGATGATTCTATTCCAAGAGCAATAGTTGACATTATAAATCTTTTACATACATTTTGACCATCTTCCCAAGTACCGATTGAAATTGGTATTGGAGAAAATGCAAAACTTAATATTAATTTTCCTATTCGTAAGAATACTTGAACAAGTACCCCAATCATAGTTCCCATAAAAGGAATATATAAAATTAGAATTATTACGCCCATAAATCCTCGATCAATTAGACCTCCTGCATTCCTTACTAAATCTCCCATTTGTGTTGCAAGATTTGGAACTGATGCCGAAGAGGAAATCGTTGCTGTTACCTTCGATAAAATATCATTAGTAATTGTCATGATAGATGATAACAATTCAAAAGAATTTTCTATAAGCATTTTAAAAATTAAAAAGCGAATACAAGTAAATACAATTCGCTCCCAACTCATACGCTCATAATCCATTACTTTTTTTGTTATATCTATCAAGAAAAACAGAGTTAATAAACTGAGTCCAATAGGAACAATAATTGAGTGAATCTTTGTTGCAAGACTCCATACTGTTGTGTTCGTAATAGTATTCCAATTACATAAGCTACGAATAGTTCCAACAAAATCACTAATATCTATTTTAAATCCTAATACTTTGAAGGATATTTTAAATAGATTTTCAATCAATTTAGCCATTCGTACCCTCCTTATAAATTACATCTTATAAACCAAATAATCCTTTTGATTGACTTATTGCAATTACCATGAACCCAGCCATCATAGTCATAAGCCCCCTTGATTTGCCTTCAGCATCATCTCTTTGCCAACCTAGAGCAAACATAACAGCTCCAATTAAAGCAACTACTCCACCAATTTTTAACAGCCAATCACATACAAAGGTAATAAATCCATCAATACTACCAGTGTTACTTCCAGCTGCATGTACACTTGTTGTACTTAAAATCAAACTACATAATACAATGTTTAAACTACTAATTATTTTTCTAAATGAATTTTTAGCTTTTGCTAATAAGTTATTTTTTTTCATATTTTCTCCTTTTCCTTTAAAATAGTTCACGATAGTAAACTACTACATCAAAAAAAATAAACTACATTTAAATAGCATCTAATAGTTCATCAGTAAGTGATTTATTAGATAACAATACTTCACTTTTATCAAACTGTTTTTCTTCTTCCAAAGTCATTTTTCTAGCTTTAAATTCAGAATTTATTTTCACGAATCCCAAACCTAAATCTTTAAATAACTGTTGTTTCCTTCTTATTTCCTTTGTCTTCCTCCTTTCTACTTCATGATCATATCTATTTTGAATCGTAGAACTTTCATTCCACGCCTCAAACAATTCTGAGTACCTAGGATGTTTTGATAAATCATACATCTTAGAGTAAAAAGGTCGTAGTCCAGAAACTAATAAAATACAATAACCTTTTTCCATCCTAGCAATTTCATCTATAAATGCAAGTTCTCTACCAACAATATCCCAGTTAGTCGAAGAAGAACCTTGTTTAGAATAAGTTCTACCAGATGACCTTTTATACCATGTTTTTTTGCCCAGCATAGAAGACATATAATCTAATGTTTCTTTACTTCGAGATCCCATAAAAAGAATATAATCGCAACAATCAAGAGCTGTTTCCCAATTATCTTTATAAACTTTTTTAAGTTGGCTTAAACTTTGCAAACATGTAGTTATACCACAATTAAGTCCTCGAACATAAGCCAAATTTTCTAAGTAGCGTGGTATTACTCCCAGCTGACTCCACTCATCACAGTATATCTGACATGGAGAAGCTAAAGAACCATTATTATGACTAGCATTATAATCTATAATGGAAAATATTTGAGTATACATAATACTTGCAATGAAATTAAATGTAGAATCATTCGGACTATTGATAATAAAGTAAGCAATTTTACCTTCATCACCCTTACCACCAATACGATTTAATTCCATAGTATCATTAACTGTAATTGCTTCTAGTTCAGCAATATTAAATGGTGAAAGTCTTGCAGATGCTGTAATAATAATTGTACTCATCATTTTTGTAGAAGAAGCAGAAACTTTAAAATGTTTCCACTGCTTAATACCTATATTATCGGGATCTTTAGTTTCCCAAACTTTAAACATATTTCCTAAAGTAGAATTACCTTCTTTATCTGGTTCTGCAAGTCTTATTAATTCAAGAACGGTTTTAAAGTTTCTATCTTTCAAATCATAATTAAATATAACATAATAAATAATTGCTTGAAGAAACATTGATTCACATCTTTCCCAAAATGGATCTCCCGTATTACTTTCTATGGTTTCAGATTTTGTATTCAACATTAAAGTATTTATTAAAGTCATGACATCATCTTCTGCTATCCACTCTTCACCCTCAGAGTTTTCATCAACATATTTATTTATTTTTTTAATATAAAGTAAAGGATTAAAATGATCAGATTTCCACTTTTCTACTAAATTTAACACTCGTATATCATAACCTTTATTAATTAAAGACATCCCTGCATCACGAAGAAGTTCTCCTTTTGGATCTGTAACTATAATTGTTTCTCCATCTGCATTTAAAAGGTTAGGCTTAAAATAATACCGACTTTTACCAGTCCCAGGTCTTCCCAGTAAAATTACATTTCTATTTCTCTTTGATATTTTCATATTTTTTGAAAACATTTCAGTAGATGTAAATATTTGATTGTTAGTATATTCTTTATCACGATATTCTAAAGTATTCTTAGGATCTTCCCATTCTGAAGAACCATGAGTATTTTCTTGAATATTTTTTTTATTATTTATTAAATAAGTATATATAATCATTGCAACAAATAATCCTATAAATAATGCTGTTGATATTGTTTTAGCATTTAAAACTAATGGCGTTGTAATAATATGAAGTTTATCCAAAGCTTCAGTTAAATATTCAAACTTAAATTCTCCGTTTACTTCAGCTAAACTACTTACTCTAAGAGAATAATAAGAGGCAATCAAAGCTATAATAAAAATAACCCATTTACTACCTTTATGAACTCTTTTAACGAGCAACTTCTAACTCCTCTTCCTTATCTAAGACTTTTTCTACTGGATTATTTTTTTCAGCAAATTCATCTGCCTCTTTTACTAAATCTGCTGTTTTCGATTTTTTTTTACTGTTTTCAACCAAATCCTTTGTATCTGTTTCTTTAACAAGAACTGTTGTTTTGCCATCAGGAGTATGCTGTGCAACAAAATCTTTACTACTATATTTTTCTTTAAATAATTTATAATCATCAAAATTATTTAACTCTAATTCAATAATATCATTTGTATTACTTTCTGACTCAATATCTCTAGCACCATTTGAACCATACTCTTTAATTGGTCTATCAAGAGGAGCAATCCTTTTATATTCTTCTAAATCTTCAGAATGAATAGCAATTATCATTTCATTATCATTATAAACACATGCTCCATGACTTCGTAACTCAAATAATTGCTCTCTAATTTCGCAATATTGTTGTTTGGTAATCTTTTGAGTACAATAATTAGACAAATAATCTCTAACAGCACATGAGCCAAAATCTTCTCCAACTTTATTTAAATCTTCAACTTTAAGATTCATTCCTCTTGATAACATAGGCTCATAATCATGCTCATCAATAATACCATCTTTATTAATATCAGCAAGTTCATTTTTTGCATACTGCTTTACTCTGTTTTCAGGAATTTTTGCTAACTGTTCATTTAAAAATCCTAACTTACTTTTATTAAATATCAAAACATATCTCTCATCTAAATTTTGTTGCTCATCTTGTATAGATAACCTTTTATATTTATCAGTTTGAGCCTTACATATATTTTGAATGATTGGAATCTTTTTGAATGTACTTCTTCTATCATTCCATTTTCTATATTTTATTTCATTCTTAGCAAGTTTTTCTTGTTTATGAAGAGATTGATTCTTTCCCTTTTCACCATCTGGATCCATCTTTTTAATTCCCATTAATACATTATTTTCTCGACATGCAGCGATGATTTGCTTTGCCTCTGCTCTTGTAAGTGGTGGAGTAACATATAATTCTTTAGTAGCACCATCATTACGCAGTGCTTTCATTGATGATGAAAAATGTTTATTATAATATCTTTTAGCTTTTATCAAAAATCTGCCAAATATCTTTGTAAATATTTTTGTTGATTTTGCTGATACAGCAACTGTTTTTTCAGCAGTATGCTCCAAATCATGTTTAGCATTACCATCCATATTTATGCAGCCTCCTTTTCATATAATGGAACATCTAATTTTTCTTCAAAAGGAAATTCTATAACCTTATCATCATTTCTATGATTGTAACTGTCTAAAATCTTATCACCAGTATAGTGATCAATATATTCACCATCTTTACTATGAAAACCTATTTGTTCAGTTTTATCAATTTCCAAAAGAACAGATTCAGTATTAATCTTTGTTTTAATAATGTTTACATTAAGATAACCTTGTACATTATCAATAATCATTGGTATCTCTACGAAATTAGAATTAAACCTGCATTTATATTTCGGAAAGTTAATAGTAATGACATCTCGTTTTTTAGAATCTTTTGGAAGAAGAATTTTTAAATACTTATTTATCTCATTATAAGATAATTTTTTTTCAAAAATTTTAGTAAATCCATCTAATCTATATTTAGATATGCCACTACCATTTAAGAAGCCCTTTCTAGGACTTACTATTAAATAACTTTTATCATCTGTCCAATTACAAATCTTTTTAACAACAAATAATAAAGTAGTTGGATTATCAGTTTTAATATAAAAACCTTTTTCAGTTTCCAAATATATTTTAGAATGATATATTTTACTAATTGGTTCTTTATATTTAGAGGTATAACTATTATCATAAATGATTCTATCTTCATTTTCTTCTACTTCTTTTTCTATTTCATTACTGGTACTAGATTGTTTCTTTGTCTTATCTTCCCACTTGAATTTTAATTCATCAAAAGACTTAGTACAAATATACTCGCCTAACTTGTTATAAATCTTATAAGAATCACCATATTTAAGTTTAGTATAAAAAAGTTCTCCACTATCTACCCATTCACACTCATTTTTAGGAATATAAAAATACTCTTTAGCATCTGTATTTGGAATTCTTACAAAATAATGTGTGTCTGTTTCTAATGAAGGCACTAATAAAACTTGATTTATAGAAAATAAGTAATCCTCTTTTTTTACCTTCTCCTGTTCTTCGTTTGAAATAGCAATTTCTTCTTTTATCGGTTCAGTATTTGAAACAACATTACTTTTATCAAGTGTAAGATTATTATCTAAATTATTATAAAAGAGAATTGTTTTGAATTCTCCATTTTTACCTTTAAATTTATCATCTATGAAATCCTTATCAATATTTAAAAATAAGCTTCCATATTTAAAAAATTGCATTTTACCTTTATTTAGAAAAAGTCGCTCTTTTATATTTTCTTTTATAATCTCTAATGTTTTATTATTATAAGAAAGAATCCCATCTATATCATCTAAATTATTAATGATATAGAGTTCTTCTACTTCCTCCAAGGCAAGTTTTTCTTGATCGGTAAGACTATCTTCGTATTGCTTTATTACTGTTTGAATTTGATTATCCTTTAAATTAATTCTTGCACTACCATTAAAATTTTTTATATAAGTTTTATTAAATACATTAATATATTTGAATCTATTTAATGATTCATAATTTGAATATTCTTTATTATCTTTTAAAAAATCTGATAGTAGCTCTTCTCTTTTGATTTTTGAATTTTTTTCTAAATATTTTTCTGGATTAGCATTAAATATAGAAACAAGTCTTTTTTCTATTTTCTCTTTATGATTATTAAAATAAACAGATAATACTTTGTCATCTTTTTTATCTACTTGCAACAATAATTCTGTATACAAAAAATTAGTCATTGCTCTTGAAGCTAGATTATCCATTTCATTTTCTTTTTTTTCTATTTTTTTAGGATACATAATCTCATCTAATTCCTGCTTATTATAAGATGTTTTATCTATAATATATTCTTTAAATAGAGCATCATCATAAGTATTAGAAATTAGCCTATCTTTTTTCATAGATTTATATGCTAACGAAATCTTCTCAGCATTAAAAACTTGTTCTTTAAAATATTTATAATCTAATAAAAAAGTGAATCCAGATATTTTAGATTTTTGTATATCCTGAAATGGAATATCATTTTTTGATAAATCTCCAAAATCTTTAAATTCACCTAATTTAGAAATATCTATGACATTAACTTTAAATCCTTGTTGTAATAAATCTGGAATAAGTCTAAGCATTGCATCATGCCCTGCTTGATCATTATCCAAAGCAAGAGTAATTGAAGAATGATTTCTTTTAATCATTTTTAAATGCTCTGGTGTAAGAGCTACTCCCATAGTAGCTACTACATTTTCATATCCTATTCTTCTTGCTCCAACAACATCTAAAAAACCTTCAACAATAATCAGCTCATTATTATATGAAAGAGTTTTAGCATTAGAAAAATTATAAAGTAATTCTTTCTTTTTAAAAATACTACTTTCACTGGTATGTAAATATTTAGGTACTTCGTCTTTTATACCTCTACCAGCAAATGATACAACATTGCCCTTTTCATCTTGAATTGGAAACATAATTCGATTTGTAAATGATTCTTGTAAATTACCAAAATCATCTATTCTTAAATATCCAAGTTCTAATAAATCTTCTTTTTTTACCTTTTCGTTTTTTTGAGCCATATTTAAAAACTGCCCTTTTTTACAATATCCAAGATTTAATTCTTTTATTTGTTTATCATCAACATTTCTTGAATAAAGGTAATTCCTTGGTTCTTTATCAATAGCTGTTAAATTATAATGAAATAGTTTTGCCAAAAACTCATTTACTTCTATAAGTTCTTGTTCTCTCTTACTATATCTTTTTGAACCAATAATATACTGCTTATCATAAGATTGTCTATTTAAATGTGATATATCTATATTTAAATGACAAATTTCAACAACTTTAGCTATTGCTTGATTAACAGTTAAATTATTATTATTAATTTGTTTTTCATATTTTTGAACAAAAGAAATAACATTACCAGTTGCCCCACAAGAGAAACAAGTTGCAATATTCTTTTTAGGATTTACTGTCATACTTGGATTATTATCATTATGAAAAGGACATAACGATTTATTATGATTCAATTTAAGCCCATAATAATTAAATACATCTATAATACTAGCTTGTTTTAAAACTTCGTTATATAGATTATTTATATTGTATCCCCTACCTTTCTATTTCAAATTCTAAATCATTATTACTTTTACTAATCTTTTCTGCTGCAAGTCTACACTTATAAATAAGATCTAATGAAAGTTTTGATAAATTATGTGCAATATAATCAGCATTTCTAACAATCAATCTAGCAGACGGTTCTTTTGCATTACCTCTTGATTCAATAATAGATTCAATATATTCATCTGCATTAAACTCTTTCCCATATTTGTAAAGGTTATAAACAACACTTGTAGCATTACTATTTGAAACATCAATATTAAAAGAAAATTTACTATTACTATCTAAAGGAAATTGGAGTTTCCAATCGTTTCCTTCTGAAACAACATTCCAATTACATTCTTCAATAATTGATTTTAATTTACTTAGTGAAATATTACTAATATTCATATTTTCTCTATTTTTAAAATATTTCCCTATTTTTAACTCTTTAAATATCTTATCTAAATCTGTATGCCAGTTAGGAATAAATGTATCCTTACTTAAAAGTTCTATTTCTAAACTGCGAAAAGAATTGTTATAGTATGCTTTAAAGCCTCCAATATTATAATGTGCTATATCACCACAAGCATTAGTAAAAAAGTGGTACATATTCTCATTTAAATTATCCAAAGTTTCATCCTTTTGAAGTTTTCTATATTGCTTAACAATTTTTTCAAATGGATATACAGTATTACCATCATATAAAATATCTGATTTTAATTTGTTATCATCTATACATTGTTGAATAATTAATCTATCTTTACTTTCATTACCTGTAAGAGAAAGATTATTAATTATATCTTGCTCAAATTCTATTACTGATTTACTACCAAAGAGTGCAATTTTAATTCCATTTTTATTAATATCAATACGATTCAATTATAAAGCTCCTTTCTTATTTTTCTATTTCATCTTCCTTATCTAATTCTTGTTTTTGTTCTTCTCTCTTTTTCCACTCAATTAAACCTCTTGATGTTCTTCCAATTTCACTCCAACTACAATTACGATTAGCAATACCCCTTCTATCATTTAAATCTTTCATAATACGAAGTGCAATACACTTATATGAATGATCTTCAAAACAAGATAAATCATTAATAATAACTCCTATATATCTATCTTCATATTTATCTTTGAGTATTGCTGTCAAATTATAATAATTTTTATTATAAGAAACAATATCTAAATCATATCTAGCAACTTGTTCTTTTAAACTTTCTTTCATTTGATTAGGATACTTTTCATAATTTTTTTTAGAAGATAATTTCAACACCTTTTCTTCTATAAACTTATTGTAATCCATTAAACTTTTCTTCTTCCCTAGAACAGTTGCTAGAAATAACACAACACGAATACAAAAAAAGTAACAAAGTTAATATTACTATAATTCCTAAAATAATTAATATAATTTTTAACATTAAATATCCCTTTCTATCTCATAATTTTCATTATCTAATTGAAATTCTATATTATTAAGCATCTTCTCATACATAATATCATCATTTTCAATTGCTATGCTATTTCTTTTAGTATTAAAACATGCAACAACAAAATTACCACTACCTGCAAATTGATCTAATAGCGTTTCATAAGGTTTAGATATATATGTGATAATTTCTTGTAAAAGTTGAACTGGCTTTTCTGCCTCCATTACTTTTTCATTCTTGCCCCTAGGCTGATAATCAAAAGTGGTAGGAAGCATACCATTAGTGCCTTTCATATAACAAACTGTTAACTCATTCTCTACCAATATATCTCTTACTTCATAAGAGCTTTTACCTTTAACATTAATATTATTTTTTAATGCTGTTTCTATATTTTTTTTAGCATCAAGTTTTAATGCTCTAGGTTCCCCTTTAGAAAATATCATCACATCTTCAGTATTTTTGGATTTCCTACCAGTATTTGCTATAAACTCTCCTTTTTTCCAAGGAACTTTTGCAAAATACTTAAAGCCACTATTAATTGCCATTTGTTTAATTTGATATAAATATTCAAAATTAATTTCAGATTCTTCAGGTAAAAATTCTACCATGAAAGCACCATCTTTTAATACTCTTTGTTTTTCATTAAAATCTTTTTGATTATATTTAAATAGTTCATAGGAGGCAAATTTTCTATTGCCTCCTGTTAAAGCTTTATTTAAATCATAAGGATGATCTGTAATAATTCCATCAATAGAATTATCTTCAATCATTGATAAATCTCTTCCATCACCATTAATTAAAAGGCAATTGTTAGGTTTGCCATTTATTTGTGATGATACTTTATAAACCCCACGAGTAATCTTTTTAAATAATCCCTTATCAACGCCTTCGTAAATTCTTGCTCTAATTGATTCATTATTAACATCCATATTTTTAATATTTTTAACTAAATTAGTAGCCTCTTGTATAGTGAATTTTTCATCATCCAAAAAATATTGAAATAAATTCATTTGAATAGTGTTCATTTATAATCCTTAATTAGCATTAGGTAGTAAAGCTTTAAATGATGTTTTATATTTATAGTTTATATTACGAAGTTGCCTTTTCTTTAAACAAGGACTTATCATTTCTTTTAGATGATTATATAATTCTTCTTCACTATCAAATTCTTGCTTTACAATATATTGATCAAATGGGACATCTTCAATGCTTTTATCTAATTCATTATATTTAATTACCCATTTTTCTCCAGAATAATTATAATGTTCAATCCATATTATTTTATTTATTTTTTCACTAACTAATAATAATCTTAATTCCTTTATACCATCATTTTTTCTCCAAGTAGAATCATCTGCAATTAATCCTATATCTGCATAAGAAATAAGATTATATATGCCTTCATATGTACTTCCTACTGGACTAATAATAGAATATCCCAAATGTTTTATTAGTAATTGTTTTAATTTATAAACTAAATTAGTTAAAGAGGTAAAATTATAAAATTCAATTTTCTCATATTGATAAGTATCAAAACTTTCTGGGCTTGTCGATTGAATCATAATAGTATAATCTTTATACGAATTTGAGATATTAATTTCTTCTTTTAACTCTATATTGTTAATACGAATATCTAAAGAAAATTCTCCATTTTCATTAACACCTGAAAAATCTACCAATCTTTCTATATCTAATCCATATATTAATTGATAAAGTTCTTCATAAGAACTGGGATAATTCTTTTTTTTCAATTCTTTTAATCTTATCATAAAATAATCCTCCTTATATAAAAAGACATGTTATCCGTGAACGGTATAACATGCCTCAGCCTCATTACCATTTCTATCAATAGCATAACCACATAAAGTACGACCTTCAGGATCTTTTAAATATAAAACATTTTCTAAAATTCTTGAAGCTCCTATTTCTCGACCTGCACCATGACCATTTTTATATGGTACTAGCCATGTTTCAAATCTATCTACACCGACACCATTATCGTAAGCATCTATTGAAATTTTTATATCATGTCCACCTCTTGAGTTTGGACCTAATACTTGAACACTAAACCCTGTAATTGTTGGTGGAGTATCATCATACCAGTTAGCAGTAAATGTTCTGTTACCTATTGATCCTTTTGGAATTGTTACATTTTTAGAATTACCATTAATTTCTGTTCCTGACCATCCCCCAAAAGAAAATTCTCCATATTTACTAGGATTATTTAAAGTAAATGAATTGCTTTCTACTGTATAAGTAATAGGATTAGAAGGTAAAGAACTCATATTCGTTTTATAAGATATTGTATAAGTAATTACTTCCCAGTTTGCAGTATATTCTTTATTACCAATGTTCCCTTTTTCTATTTGAACACTTTTAGATGGTGTTGATCCATTAGAACCAGTCCATCCTAAAAATGTATAGCCTTTTCTTGTTGGATTTGTCAAAGTAAAAGTATTTGTTTCAACATTATATTGTGTTGGATTTGATGAAACACTACCACCATTTAAATTATAAGAAATATTATAAGTAATTATTTGCCAGTCAGCCTTTAATTCATGATCAAATGCTTTTTGCATAACAGTTGTTTCTTCGATTAAAGAATTACCATAATGCCAACCTTTAAATGTGTATCCTCTTCTTTGAGCAGTTGGTAAAATACCATATAAACTATTATAAGAAATCGCTATACTACTAGGGCTTACTATTCCTTGATTTGAATTTAAATTAACATTATATATATTAGCTTCCCAGTTTGCAGTATACTCTTTATTACCAATCGAATGTTTTGGGATAGTTATATTTACCTTTGGTTTTAATCCATTAGAACCAGTCCATCCTAAAAATGTATAACCTGTTCTAGTTGGTATTGGTAATGAAAATGATTCACTTTCAACATTATAATGAATTTCTTTTAAATCACCTGTACCTTCCATATTTAAGTTATATTTAATTGTATAATCATTTGTTGAATATTGAGCTTTAAAAATAGTATCTTTCTTAATAATTTCATCATCTGAACCCCAACCTATAAATGTATAGCCATCAATAAATGGATCTTCAGGAGCTACTGAATTATTTCCATAATCAACTATTTCTTCTTTTAATATTACATCAAACAAATCATAATATTTAACATTTAATTTAATAATTCCCCATTTTGCATATAAATCTATAACTTTGCCATCTTCTTTAGATAGATTATATAGTTGTTGTTCATCTGTATATATAACATTACCATTTTCTTCAGTTGACCAACCAAGAAAATTATATCCTTCTCTTGTAAAACTATTTTTGTTTAAATTAAATCTATTATTATATTTAACCTTTGTATTATCCATCATTCCATTTCCACCATTAGAATGATAAACAATAGAATAAGAAATAGGTTTATAGTTTGCTGTTAATTCTATATTATCAATAGTTCCTTTTGGTATTTCAAAATCTTTCTTAAAGGTATCGTCTTCATTTATAGTCCATCCAAGGAAAATATATCCTTCTTTATTTGGATTAGGTATTTTAAATGTTTCAGTTTCTACATCAAATGATTCTTTAACATCTTCTATTGTTCCACCAACTAAATTATAAGTAATATCATATTTTATTGTGTTCCAATTAGCATTAATTGTTACATCATTAAATTCATTAAAAACTGTATTTTCCGAAACATCTTTATTGCTATTATCAGTCCAACCTACAAATTCATATCCATCCTTAGTTACTAAAGGCAATTCTCCATATTTAGAATCATAATTAACTATTTTAGAATTAACCTCTTCGTTCGCACCATTTGTATTAAATATTAATTGATATGAATTGGGGATATAATTAGCAATTAAATCTATGTTACCAATTGTTCCTTTTTTTATCTCATAATCTTTATTTAAATTTTCATCTGTTTTATTAGACCACCCTAGAAATGTATAACCCTTTTTACTAGGAGTTGGAATTTTATAAGAATCATTTTCAATAGTATAAGTTGAAGGAACATCTTCTTCAAATGTTCCTCCACTTAAATCATAAGATATTTCATAATCATTAATATTATAAAGTGCTGTTATTTTTAGATTATCATTAACTGTTTTTATATCATTATCCCATTTTAAAAATGTATATCCTTTTCTTTCAGGATCATCTGGAACAATTATACTATCTCCATAATCATATCTATCTTTATGAATGGTTGAGCCATCATAATCTAAAAATTCCACATCAAATGATTCAATATGCCACATTGCATATAGAACTACTTTATCATTATTTTTTGTAGATAAATTAAATACTTCCATCTCATCTAGGTATATAGGTTCTCCATCCTTTTCAGTTGACCAACCAGTAAATCTATATCCTTCTTTACTTAATGTACTTTTTGGTAAATTACATACTTCATTTCCAATGCAAACAATTTTTTCCATTGTTCCAACCCCACCATTAGAATCAAAAACTATTGTATATTTTATTCCTTCAGCTTTTTCTACTTTATCCCTTTTAGGAACATATTTATATGGATCATCTTCTTGCTTTTTATCCGTTTTTGGTTCTTCTTTAGAGTTGTTATCTGGTATTACTTCCTCTTGATTATTATTTATTGGTTTATTTTCAGGTATATCTTTTTTACAATTTAAGCATAAAAATAATATTAGAAAAAGCAATAATAAAAACAATAATATTAAAAACGGTGTACGGGTTTTCAATAATACATATTTATTATCCCCTACCCATATATACCCTTTTTTAAATCCAAAAATTCTTTCTTTTATAATATATTCATTATCATTAAAATATAATAAATCCAACTCTTTATTATCAGAGTCGGATTTATATTTTTTTAACTTAGTTTTACCAATGATAATATTATCCTTATTTTTATTAAATTCTTTCTTTTTTATATAAGGAACTTCTTTATAATATTTTGAACTTTCATGATTATTAACAATATATTTATTACTCATAAATTGCTCCTTTCATGGTTTTTACTTTCTTCTTTTCTTTTTATTTAATGATATTAGAATTGCTGCTATACCTGCAAAAGAAAGACCACCAATAGTTAAATATAAAGTCATATTGTCATCATATCCTGTTTGAACACCATTATTTTCTTGAATAACAGGTAGTAGTGTATCTTGATATTTTATACTATAAAGTAAATCTTCATTTGTTTCTACTAGCTTATCATTGATAAATAATCCTTCATCATTTAGTTTTATACGAACAATCTCAGATGACATAGAATATCCTTCAGGGGCTTCATATTCACTGGCAAACCATTCACCATAATAAATTGGTATTAAAGCTGTTCCATCTTCAATGTTAGCATGATATATATCTAATACTTCTTTGCATGCTTCATCTTTACATAATCTAAATGAAAAGTCTTTACTAATTATATTTTCTAAGGTTTTATCGTCAACCTTATTAATTAAAACATAATTTTTTATTGGCTCGTTATATACCTTTTCTGAATTTGATATTTTTTCAATATTTTGACCTTTATATTTTGTATCTACTGCAAGTTTTTCGTTGTTTTTATAATATCCATTCAATTCTTGTTCTTCTAAAATTTCAAAATAAATTTCATCATCAAATGAAAGTGGAAGATCAGCATTAAATACATATCTACCATTTGCATCAGTTTTGCCTTCTTCTATTAATTCTCCGGCTTTAACTAACACTTTTCCATCATAAGATAATATATCTTTAGTTGATTTCAAGTTAAAAATAACACCTTCTAGTGCTATATCTCTATCTGAATCTAATTTAGTTAAATCTGCTTCGACTTTTTGTCTTTTATTAGTAATAGAAAGTGTTTTCATTACTACTTCAGTTTCATTATCTTTAAATTCTAAATTAATATTATATTTCTTTGTATCAATAATCATTCCTTGTGGTGCTTTATATTCATAAGCTATATAATGTCCTAGAGGAAGTAAATTAGATAGAGTATATTCTTCGCTAGTAGTAGTAACTATATCAACTATTTCTCCTTTTTTATAGATAACTGAACCATCTGCTGGATCAATTATATCCTCATCAGCTTGAATATAAACTACCATTCCTTCTAAACTTTTTTCTTCATAGATAAATTTGATATTACCATTTTCATCTTTTTCAATATTTGTTAATACTTCTCCTCTTTTAGAAACTTTAACTTGTCCTTTAACAGCTTGATCATACATTGTAACTGTTAATATTGGATCACCGTCTTTATCCACTTCTACAATATTAGCATTTGTTACTTTAAAATTTTGACCTTCTGTATTAATAACATATAAATCAGGACTTTCAATTTCTTCAAGAATCCAATTTCCAGCCTTAACTTCTAATGGAAGTTGGAAGAAACCTTTATCTGAAGTTTTCCAAGTATCATATGTTTTATCAGCAACCTTTTGTGTTAAATATTCTCCAGTATCAGCATTTTTAATTTTAAAAGAAGTATTAGACATAGTTATTAGTTTACCAGTATCTTTATCTCTTTTAACTAATTTTAAATAAGAAGTAAAATTACGATTGTTAATTATATATTTTATTGTATCTTGATTTTCCCTAGCCACTTTAAATTCCCAAGTATTTTTTACCATATCTGTATCAATTTTACCTTTTACTTGTTTTACTACAAAAGTTCCATATGCAAGTTTTCTACTTTTAGCATACCCTTTGTTAGAAGTAATTAGTTTATCATATTCCTTTTCTGTAAATTCATTTCTATGATTCCATGCTTCATCTATACTTCCATATTTCTCTACATATTTTTTAGCTACAACTAAAAACTCTGCTCCTTCTTCTTTTTCAACTATCTCAGATTCATCACCTGAAGTAATAACTTTTTCTAATTCAAAATCTCCTACAATTACATTTTCTTTTGATGTTGTTTTATTAGTTACAACTTTCACATTTTGATTTGCATAAGTTAAACTAAATTTATGAACTGTTGGATCAACGGAGAATCCAATTCCAGCTGTTAGTTCACGCCACTCATAATCGCCAAGATATAAATTTTCCACCTTTGCTTCACTATTTGCAATGCGAACTCTAGTTATTTCAGTTCCTTTAGTATAAATTACTGAATTATCTGCTGGATCTAAAATATCAGAACTAGCATATAATCCATACACAGCACCATCTATTTCAGACTCATTTTGTGCATATTTTACATCTGCATCTTCCTTAAATAAATAAGCAGTTCCTCTAACTCTTTCATTAGTTAAACTAACTTTTACACTGCCACTTCCTGTTGCTTTATCACTTACAGTTGGATTATCTGGATTTAACCAATATTTTGTTTTAGTCTTTGTTTCAATAACTGTAAATGTATGAGTTTGTGATGCTTTTTGTGTTGCTGCTTTTTGTGCTTCAGCATCTGCTGCTGCCTGTGCCTCTAATCTACTATGATATACACCTCTTTGATCTACTTCGGCTTTTCCAGCATCTTCTAAATCATCCCAGTTTGTTACAAAGGTTTTAGGTGAAGATGTAGAAGAATGTGTAACTATTGATGTTGATACTGCATTACCACTTGTATCAGTGACTCCAGATGAAAATTTAACGCCATCTCTATAAAAATCAACTTCTACTCCAGATAGTGGTTTATTGGTTTCAACATCCGTTTTATGGAAAGTTATCTCTACTCTTTCATCTGCTGTTTTAGTAGAACTTAATGTATCATATACAGGTTCTACCTCAGTTAATCTAAATACAGAGATATAATCCATAGAATTTACATGTGGTGGTATATTAAGTGGCATAATACTATATTCTGTATCATTTAATGATGAAACATTGATAGTTGATACATTAGTAGCCATAACATAATCTTTTATGCCTGTAGTTCCAGCACCATAATTAGCAATAGTTTTTCCATAAATGTGCATAAAACCTACATGACCATCACCTGTATATGAAGCTTTATCTTCTGGTCTTTGAATAATTAAATCGCCATTTTTAAATAAATGAGCATTTTCTTCTATATCTTTAATATATCCTTGCCAAATTAATTTTGCATCTTCAGGATGATTCATTGCGTTTCTATACATTGCAGCTGGAGAATACCTTGCACCTGTACCTTCAGGTTGTTTAGTATCAATATTGTAAGGATGAGTTCCAACTACTGATGTTCCAATACCTAATTTATTTAATGTACGAGTAACTAATCCTGTACAAGTTCCTACCTCCCAATATCCCCAACTACTATAATTTTGAGCCACTTCAATAATCTTATCACCAGATACATTTGAAAGTGCATGAACTTCAGTTATAAATGGTGTAATGGGAATTGAAGCAAGAAAAATACCTACTGCCATAACTGCATTTAAAAATTTTTTTAACTTCATACCAAATTTCTTCTTCACAATATTCTCCTTTCATAAATTGGTACTGCTTAAAAACATTTTAAATTTATCTCTCATCCCCTTTCTTTATAAACAAAAAACAGAGAAAAAGCACAAAAAAAATAGACACAGAATTATGTCTATTTATTCCTCTTTATAATTTCTCTATAATACCATATTAGCACATTTTTTTAGGACAGTCAACGGACAAAGTGAATTTTTTGAACAATTAGTAATTTTTAAACAATCAAATCGTCTTATTTACAAATATTTTCATTCATCTCAATTTCCTTATCTACATAAATTTTTTTTGAAGTTTTACAGTAAAGTACATCAAAGTCGTTTCCATGATATAAAACATCATTATTATAACTATATATATTAAATTTCCCTTTTTCTGCCTGATATTCTAAAAACTGCAAAAAATCAGAAATTTCTAACCAACCATATGATAAAATTTGATCAAAATATATCATTTTCCCCATACCATTTTCTATTGCTAAATTTCCGAAACAATTATAGTTAATAGTATAGTCTTTAATACTAAAAGAATCTGGAATATAACAGTAGCCTGTATCATTAATAGGCAATATTTTATATTTTAACTTTTTATAATCAACAATTTTTCCACAAAAATTATTATCAACTTTCCCAACCTTATAATTGATTATAATTTTATTATAAAAACCTTTTCTTTCGAAGTTATATGACAATATTGAATAATTATTCTTCTCATTATAATAAATAGTATCGGACAAATTACAATTATATTTTTCATATTCTTCAAAAATTTTTTCTAATTCATTCTGAATAATATATTTACTTCTAAATGTCTTCAATACAATGTAATTTTCTTTCTTTTCTACCACCTTAGAAAAAATCGGAATGTTTATTTCAACGGAATCTGAAATATATACTTTGCTACCAAATGGATAAAATTTTAAAATCAAGAAAAATAAACATACTAAAAATAATAGCAGTATAAAAATTTTAATAGTAATTTTTTTCATTATTTGTTCTCCCTTTTCCAATTTATATAAGTGTTTATTTTAATTTTAAGCTTACTATTAATCATATTATACTATTTCACAAAAAAATTGCAAGATTGATTACAAATGATAATCTTGCAATTTAAAATTATTTATTTAATATATCATTATATATGTTATCTAATAAACTACCTAAATCAGAGTTGTTAGTTAAAACGGAATCAGATTCTATCAAATCTTTCGAAGAAGTACTTTGCTTTTCTATTATTTCTTTTTCTAATTTTTCCAATTCTGCTGTTTCTTGCTTTCTTTGAACCGAATAACTATTAAATGAAGCAACTTCTGTTTTATTTTCAGGAATAAATTCTATTTCAATATTATTTATATATCCATAGTCAATAATATACATAACTTGCCATTCACCAGGTTTATTAACATCAGAAGACTTTTGCGTTTTATATTCTAAAGATGGTGCTTTAATATACTCGCCTGGATTACTTTTCATTTGCGAATTTATTGTTCTGTTAAATAAATCAACTAAATAACTTTTACTTATTTTTGTAACATTTAATGTATCTAAGTCATTCAATGTGATTTCTCTTACAAATTTTTTGTTATTGAAAAAATTGTTAATTTCCTTTATTTCATCTCTGTATTTTTCTGAAGTAGATAATGTTGCATACTTCGATGGTATTCTTTCAATCTCTTCGCCTGTTTCCATATTCTTATATGATATATAATATTCTGTACCTTCTGGCTTATGTTTTAAATTATAACCATCAAAGATATAATTAATAGTTTGGTCCTCATCTGCATAAATTATCTCAAAGCCATATACCCATCCATCTTCTAGTTCATCAAAAACACTGCGTTCTGTATATCCTAATTCACTATCTACTATAAGTTTTTTATTATTTGATTGAGCATGAACAGTAAGTATACCTATTAGTAAAACAACTATACATATACAAATTACTACAATTCCACTTTTTTTCATTCTTTCACCTCCATTTTTATAAAATTACATATTGTATTATTAATTCATACAAATTCCATAATAGAATAATCCCTGTGGAATAGGAGTACCACCTGTCGTTCCAGAAATTGAGAAATTCATATATAATTCACAAGTTTGATCTCCTTCACTATCAATATTTCCAGGAGTAATTGTTTTATTAAGCTGAAAATCTGTTAATACCCTTCCAGTAAAAAAACCAATGTAATATTTAACTCTTTCATCTGGTTCATATGCTGGAGGATCATCTTCCATCAAATACCCATGTACAATTGTTCCAGAACTTGGTGTATACCAATTTGGTAAACTTCCAAAGTTGGAAAAATAAACGGCAGTATTGACTCCTTTACAGGCACTTGCTGTTGTTTTTAAGCTTACAATATGACCTCTATTCTCTGCATAACCTTGTGGTATTTGAGGAGCTTGTAATCCCCATTCGCACTCTCTTGCATAAACATTAAAATTTCCTGCAAAAAATAGTCCAACTAGAAAAACACCAAACATTATAATCTTTTTTCTCATATCATCACCTCCTTCTTAATATATTCTATCAATGCTATAAGCAATTAATAGTCTTTAATAATCTTCAGATGCAACAATATTATTATATAAAAAAGCAGTAGCTTCCAATCACAACAATAACTCGCTGCAACGATGAAAGATACTGCATATTCATCACTATATTTCTCATCATCATAATATCATATATTCTGATAAAAGAAAATAGCAAATAGACAAATTATTACTTTTTTTTACACTTTTTTATTATTATTAATTCTTTTAATGTAAGAAATACCAAACAAATTAAATTAAAGCAAACTATTACAATGGCTATCTTTATAAAATTATATTTTAATTGTTCTTTTATTGATAAGTGAGTTTTTGCATTTATTTTTAAAAAATAATTTTCAAATTCATCATCACTTGTGTACATATTGGATATTTTATATGGTAATTCTGTCCTAAAATTTAATCTAACTTTATTATCAGATTCAAAAAATAAAATACACACTGTTTTTCCATTGCTATATATAATTATTCTTCGATTTTCTAATATTAGATTAGATTGAATTTCTACTCCATTTTCCTTTAAAAATAGAACTAAATTTTCTATAGAATCATATTTAGCAAATACTGATACTTCTCCAATGGCACGCTTACGAAGGTCATTTTTATTTATTTGAATAATCGCATCATCATAAAAAGACAAATAATTATTATTTACATTTAAAGAATCCAAAAAGAGAGAATCTAAATCAGATACTTTTATTTTATCATTATATTGATAAATTCTAATTTCCCCACTTTTATAGTTGTATTCTTTTTTTAACAAAAATATCCAACAAAAATATAATGTAAGAAAAATAATTATACTCAATATAATAACAGCAATATATTTTTTTGAAAAGTTTAACATAATTGCTCACCACTAATATTATACCATAAAAAATAGTTAATTGATTAATTTAATCAATTAACTATCCTTAGTTATATTTTATCTTCCTTCTACATATTCCTTGAATATAAATGATTTAAATGCATCTATTGCTGCATCAATATATTTTTGTTCAGCTTTACTTAATGTTCTCTTTAACTGTTTTATAGGAGTTTCATCAGAATTTATTAACTCACAAAGATCAATGAAATGAGATGTTGACATATAATTTAAAAATCTGCTTGCTCTTTTCTCATACTCATATTTATGAGTTTCTAATGATGATAAAACATAATAAAAGTAAAACGCTTCTGGCAGAGTATACCCTTTAAATTTAATCATATGGTATAAATTATATGCATCAATATCATCAATATAATCTTGAAGGTTAAAATGTGCTTCGTTTGGGGTACAAATATTATCTTTCGCCCATTTAACATAATCAGTAGTTAATCCATCTTTCACGGCTTTTTGAATTGAATCTGCATACGAAATTGTATCTCCTGCCCATCCAGAGTAACAATCAACTAATTCATCGAAACCTCTTAAATCATCATTTCCAATTTGGTATAGCAACGAATTTAGAGTAGCTGCCAAGTGTGGTAAATCATGTGATGTAGTAGGATTTACAGATGAATCCACAAAATCAAAATTCAAATTATATAATTTGCTGTCTACTAAATTACAATATCCTTTGTCTATAGTACCAGCTACAATTTCCCACTTAATAATTGAGGCATCTCCCGATAATGAATCACCACAAAAAATAGATGTATCACCATAGCGTCCCTTTCTGAGATATTGTAAAACTAATAAATTACTTTTTTCTTCATTGTTATTAGTATAATCTAATGCTAAATTATACATATCAACTAAATTATAATATACCTTCCCATAATCCTTTAAATATAAATCACCTATTAATCCAAGATCCCTACCAGACATTGCATCTTTATCAATTTCAATCTTACCATCTCCAGATCCAACAGTAACGGTTGCAAATTGGTCAAATGCCCAATTATCTGGAATAGGAAATCCTAAATTTCCACTAAATCCTGTTGACATATCACTAACAAAACTGTATTTTGCTAAGCCTTTATTACTAACTCTCGTACAAACATTTCTTGTTCCATATATACTAACAGGGTATTTATTATTATACTTACTTTTCATTATATTATTTATTGTTGTAAAATATGGAATAATATTAGAGGTTATTTCTGTATCTAAAGGATCACAATCGACTGCAAAATAAATACTAGTATCACTAGGCATACCTAGTGCATTTGCATGTTCAAAAGCACTGTCTACATCTTTTACTGCATTTGCAGTTGTAAAATATGAAACCTTGTTAGCACTTGATTGATGAATTGGGAAAATATATAATCCTGCGTCAGCAGCAATTTGCAATTCTTTTTTTGTTAATGCTTTACTTGCTCCACTTGCAATATATCCAGATAAGTATCTTCCAACTCGAAGATAACCATTATCATACAAAGTTTTTGCTTTTGCTGGTGTTAAAATAGTAGCACAATCACATGCACTAGCACTTCTATCTGTATCTCCACAGCTAATTAATAGAGATAACCATGTTGTATAATCTATTTTCCCAGTCGCTAAAATAGAGTACTTAGTTTGAAAACTTGTTATAGTATTTTCGTCTAAATTAGATGTTAATTCTCCTGAACCAAATCCATTAAAATATAATGCTATATTTGCTAAAGTTTTAAATTTATTTAAACTAGCAGTTGAATATGCTTGTCCCTTATAACTAGTTCCTGATGATGATCCAGTTACTGATAATGTTGGTAGACAACGCTTTGTAGATGGTCCACAGTTACCATTAGCTACTGAAGTAGGCATACACTCTTCTGCCTGAATTGCATATATCAATGCTTGACTTGTTCTACGAGAATATACTCCATCACAAGGTCTAATTCCAATATATGCTTCATAATTTCTATTTAGATATCTTTGCATACTAATAATATTTTGAGTTCTTGTTGATGTATCATAAGAATAAAAATAATCCATTGATAATAATGCTTTCATTATATTCAATGTTACTGTCGAACTTGTATCTGTTAATCCTGCATCTGCTTTTAATTTCTTTATTGCTCCACCTGTTCCTCCGTAAAAATTACAGGTAGGTGTGTTAGCACCTATTGCATATCCTTTGCATAATAGTGCTCCTTGGATGATTCCATAAATGTTCTTCTTTGTTTTATCATCTGATGATTGTTGCTGTACACCATTAGGATATTGAGTTTTAAATGCTTTTTGTGTTCCATTTCCAAAATTATCAGCTGTTGATTGAATTCCTAATTCAATTTGTAATGCTCTTGTTAAAGCATAAATGGTAGCCCATCCTGTTTTACCATTTTCTATAACAGTATTAAATCTACTGTCATTTCCATAAGTATCATTTAACCATTTTTGTGTATAAAATACATATGGATCTCCTACTACTTCATTATTTGCCATTTTTTTCATCTCCTTAAATATTAAATTTTTAATGCAAATTTTTAGTACATCTAAGCTTTCCAAATTTTTAATTACATTTTTAAAAGATTTAATACTAATTTAATCGTCAGTATGATTTACAAATGATTCTCTAACTTTTATCAAAACTTCATAATAATTTATCTCGTTAATTCTTTTTACATTATATAATAATAACTCAGTTATAATATCTGCTGCCTCATTTAAATATAATCTTACATCAATCTCTACATCGTTCTTATTTAATTCATGTGGTATACTATATTTTAATAATTTTTCTTTAGTATTAATTGATAATTCTCTAGCTGTTGCATCATTATTTTCATCCACATTTTTTGTTAAAATACCTATAAGAGTGTTATATTCTTTCTTTGTAAGAATTAACTTAATTGGTGGTACTCTTTTTACATATGCCATTTTTTCATCTCCGTTCTTTTATTTTCTTAACCTATTTACAACCACTTTAACATTTTCTTTTTTTAAGCAATTTAAATTCAAATTGTTTAAATCTACTTTATTGATAAAATCGGTAATCATTTGTCTTGCACTTTTTTTGTTTTTTGCATTTACTTCAAAAGAAAGTGATTTTAGTTGATTTATTTCTACTGTAAATTTTTTCATTATGATTTTGACTATTAAACACTAAATCTTTTAAAATTAGCTTATAAAATTTTTGGATAGCAAGTGAAAGAGTATTATATCCCTTTCACTTGTTTCCTAACTTAAATATGTTTTGTGTAGTCTAATTTTTAAATTTTTTTGATAATTTTTGAATTGCAATATCTATACTAAATTTTACTGCTCTTTTTGTGCATCCTTCTTCTATTGCTATTTTTTCATATGTTTTGTGTTCTATATAATACTTTTTTAATCTATTTTTTTGTATAGTTGGTAATTCTTCTATAAAAATGTTTAATAGTTCTACCATTAATTTAGTTTCAATATTGTCTTCTATTGATATATCTTTATTAAAAGATCTTTTATATAAAGTTTCTTCATAAAGTTCTGAGTGCTCAATATGATTATCATATTCATTCATTTCAGATAAATCTTCTAATTCAAACTTATTGAACTCTTTATATAACAATTCATTTATTTCAATCACTTGAATAATGTTATTCACATCTTTAAATGAAATAGTATAAGTCTTTTTTATTTCATCAAATCCAAGTGTATACGGATTATCCTTACTTTTTCTTCTTTTTGGGAACTTACCCATAATTTCTTCCTCCTATCAATTTAAATTTTTTATTAAATTGATAGGAACGGGAGGACTTCTTGCCCTAAGAAAAAGTATTTTTATAAATTGAAAAAGACTATATTTCTTATTAGCCTTTAGAGCAAAGAATATAGTCTTTTTATGATTTAATATACTATCTTTTCTTACTAAAAAATATGTATAATACTTTTCTAGTTCCATAATAATCGCTCCATAAAAGCAATTCATATAAAGCAAAAAATAAATACTACACAATTTTTTTGCATATATAAACTAGTATCTACAGTAAGAATAGAAAGTGTATTATACTACTTTTTACTTCTTACTACTTAACTAGTTTCTTTTTATTATTATTTCACCATCACATTTCTTAATATAAATACTTGGCATTTTTGCCTTGCTATCATAGATATTATACAATAAAATTCGACTTTTTTATACACTGCTAAAGTATTAGCAACATTATTTATGCTTTGATTCTTCACTTTTTACTATTTCTTTATCATTTTCATTTTGATCTTTATTTAATTTTTCAAGTGATTTATATAAAATATTAGGAACTTTGATTCCCATAGCACTACTATTTTCTAAAATTGATAACATTTCGTTAAAAATAAATGAATATATAATTAAAGCTCTTAAACCTCCGTTTACTTCCAATAAATTGTCTAATATTACTGCTACTGCAACAACACATAAGTATACTGCTTTTTTTATAATTCCTTTACCTCCTATACTGCTATTAACCTTTTTTGTAATAAATGCTCTACTTACACCTGTTATATAATCTATAAACATTAAAGACAATAAAGTTTTTAACATAAAATCAAAACTTCCAAATAGAAAAAGCAAAAAATATAACAAAAAACTAATTATTTTATCAAGAACTTGTTTCATTTTCTTCCCCTCTCTTTATAAAATTGACTTAAAACATCTACTCTTTAACAAATATAAAAAAGGTGTTAATCAATATAAAAAATTATATACTAATTAACACCGAATAAATTACCGTAATTATAAATTTTTTTTACTAGTATTTCAATATTTGACCTATTTTAATTAAATCAGGATCATTACCTATAATGTCTCTATTTAATTCATATAATTTTTCCCATGTTGTTCCAAATTTTTTAGCTATTTTTATTAGAGTATCATCTTTTTTTACTATGTAAAAATTTGTCCGTTTTAGCTCTTTATTTTTTATTTCATTTACTATCTTTTGAACATCACTTGCATTATATCCCATATTAGTAAGTTTATCAATTCTAGTCTTTCCATTACCATATTTCCCTGCAATTACTTCATAAGCAATTTTTATTAAATCCATTTTAGATGTCTCAGAATGATTAATGTTATTTAACTGGTAATCATAATTATGTGGATCTTCATAGTCTCCACCATTACTATTTTTCATTCCTAAATGTAAATGAATTCCTGTAGCCATACCAGTTGAACCTGTATAGCCAAGTAATAATCCCTCATGAACTTCTTGCCCCGTTTTTACACAAATACTATCTAAATGGTAGTGCAAAATTTTTTTATTGATTCTTGGATAATTTACCCATATATATTTAGCTCCATCAGAAGCGATTCCACAAGATAAAATTTTGCCATTTTCTAAAGCATATTGTCCCCACTTTTCTCCATTAGTTCCATAATCGCATCCATTATGAAAGCTGGTGGTTATACCTTTTTTAGTTTTAATTGGATTTCTACTTCCAAAAGGTGAAGTTACATACCAATCATTTCTTTTAAATATTTTAGTTACAAGTTTAATTTTAATCACCATCCTCGCCTATAAATAAAATAAAGAAAATGCATATCAAGCATTTTCTTTATTAATCATGATAATAGTTTTAGTTTGGTATTTTATTATTGACATTTATAACTATTTCTAGAACATTTGACAACTTCAATTGAACTAGAAATACTAGTACTTCCATTATAATATATATAATCATCATCTACATAGGAATATTTATTAGTAATATCATAATTCCTTAAATCATAATGTTTAAAATCTGTATATTGATTGTTATTTTCACATCCACATACACATAATATCAAAAGTAAAAGTATAATTATATTTTCAGCTTAATCACCAAAACTATTATATCATATTATATTATACTTGATAATATCTAATGATAGTTTTCTAATACCAAGCTCTTTCATATCCTTGACTAGCGTACTCAATTCCAATAATTGCATAACCAGAAAAACTAGTAAATGAAATACTACCTTTTTTCTTAATTCCATCTATACGATTTGTCCATGGTCTTGTGTACCCTGGATTAATAAAATTACCTCTATTTATTTTTATATAATCACCTTTATTAAGCATCCCTACATAAGACCATTGGGCATTAAAATAAGGGACTAGTTTATTAATATAGATTTCTCTTGATGGTGTATCTTTCCATTTATGCAGTATATATTCATCAGAAGCTTGATCATATTCTACACAAGTGAATGGTTCATAACCTACCAATATTTGTGCTTTTACTGCTTCATCATCAGTAGGATTTAAAGTCATACTAGGTAAAACATACTGTTCTCTTATATAACCTATTTTAACATCTTTACCATCATTAAACACAACTCTATGAACATTATCCATACTAGGGCTACTAACCAGATATCTAACATAGAAATCATGAGGTTGAATATAACCTATTATATTCCCTGTAGGTTCGTACATTGTATACATATGGATCTCCTGTTGCTGCTTTTGTTAGAATATTAAAAAATTGCTTAAATATTAAATTTTTTATCTAATATATAGAAAGATTTAAAATACCGTATTCAAGTCCGTTTCAATCATAATATCAAATAAAATGATTGACAATTGAACACAATAGATATAAATACCATATTTTATTTATAGTCCGGACATATAAAATAAATATTAGGTAATAAAAAAGTGTTAACTATAAAAAACCAACCAAGGTCTATATATAATTAACACCGAAAATACACCGTATTCATTTGTCATAATAATATTAACATTTAATCAAATATTAGTCAATATATTTTTTTAATTTAATTTTTGAAATATATTATTTTCTATTGCTGCTTTATTTGATGATATTACTCTATTTTACTAGAATCTGATATCCAATCAGAATTTATATTGGCTGATATTCCATCAACTATCTCTAAATGATTATAATTATTTGTATCTACTTTAATAAAAAAATAAAATGGAATATTATTTGATAAGCTATAAGATTTATCTTTAGCAAGATTATCACAACTATAAGTACCATCTTTACATTCTGAATTATAATTAACCCTTATATAAAGAATATTGCTTTGAGATTTATAATATCCATATAATTGCAAGCTCTCTAGTTCAATTTTTTTTAAATTAGAATGGTCAAAATAATCTGAACTATCAATTTTTTTATAAGCTGCATCTACTATTTTTTGTTCCTTTTTATTAAATTTTTCATTTGTATCCAAGTTATTACTTTCCATTTTATTTATTGGTTTTTTGAATAAAACAATTAATGATGATACTATTATCAACAATAAAATTGATAATAGTATCCAAATTTTTCGAGTTTTTTTTAATCCATGCATATTGTATATCTAAACATATCGCTGTCAAGGTATTCAAAATTATTATGTGCTAACGGCTCTTTTAATCTAAATTTCATATACAACTCACAAGTTTGATCTCCAGCACTATCTAAATTACCATCAAATTTTTGTTGTAAAGTCCAGTTCATTAAACTATAACCTGAATTGTAACCAAAATATAGTTTAGCTTTATCATCTGGATTAGGATCTTTATCTTTTTCCATTAAATAAGCCTCTATGGTAAAATTAAAAGTGGATAAATAATTACCATTACTAAAATAAACATACATATTATCAGCTAGACATGATGATGCTGACGTCTTAAAATTTATTACTTGTCCATAAGCCCAATTTCCATTATAGTATATTGGTGGTGATGGCATCCCATACTCACAAGTCTTAGCTTCAACTGCAAACGGCATAAAAACTGCCATACACAAAATTATAAATACTACTTTTTTCATAATTAACATTCCTCCATTTCTACATCCGAATACATAAATAAATTAAAATAAACTATTGTTATTAATCACCTGTTATTAATCACCCTTTCCTCACTATATTATACAAATACATTATAGCATAAATATTTAACTATTTTTGATTATTTTTTTAAAATAGTATATTCCATTTGTTCTTCTACACTTTCTAAACTATCTAATTCATATATTTTACTTAAATCTGCACTTATTTTAAGATATCTTTCATTCTTATCATCAAAATAACTTACATATATATTTTCTTTGTTAGCACCATGGACATTAACAATAGATTTTATTTTTTTATTATCTATTATTACAGGTGTTTCTTTTTCAGAAGATAATTTAAATCCTATAATTCTAAAATTTTTTTCTTGATCTTGATTAAAGATGTATATATAATTTGAAGTCCCCAATATAATATCTCCTTTTTTATAATACAATGAATCTATTGAAAAAAACAATTGATATTCCTCAGTTTGTTCTCCTTGTTTTAAAATGCTTAATGAGCCATCTTTAACCCCCGTATAAGTATTTTCATACAAAATTGCATAGTTCAACCAACGCTGGCCATTATTAGAGTCTATATATGTAGGATGATAAGAATAGCCCGTTTCTTTTTTACTACACCCAGATAAAAATAAAATTAAAAACAAAAAAACAATTAATATATATTTTTTTACCATTAAATTGTCACCTTCCACATATAATTTAAGTAAATAAATTTATCTATTTTATTATATCATAAAAATTATCATTTATTCGTGCTTTTACATTACTTTTTTTTCATAATGATAAATATAATATAGTAGGAGGTGAAAGAATGAAAAAATTATTAATGCCGTTATTTGTTTTTGGAATAGCTGTTTTATCTCTTTTTGGGGCAACAAAAGTTTCTGCTGCTGAATATAAATCAACATTAAATATGCCAGCTAATTCAAATCATATCGGTTCCTATAGATGGTTTGACACAAAAAATTTTATCATAGATATTTCTATGGACGCTCATACAGATTGCACATCTAATAGAGAAAAACTTTTATGGGTTACATTACACTACAGTCCAACCACTCAAGTATCTGGTAAAATGATGAGTACAGAATTATACCGATGCGTTAGAGCTAATATGGGAAAATTTAAAAATGGACGATATGCATATGGTTTCTCTACAAATTATACAGGTGGAAGACAATTTTGTGGAATTAAATCAAATAGTGTAATTATGACTCAAAACTAAGTAAAAAGAAAGAAGGTAAATAGTGATAGAGTTAATTAATGTACAAAAAAAATATTCATTTAAAAATAAATGCATAAACGCTTTAGATGATATTAATATTAAGTTTGAAGAAGGAAAATTGTATGGAATTATGGGTGAATCTGGAAGTGGAAAATCTACATTAATGCAAATAATTGGGCTTCTTATAGAACCAACAAGCGGAACATTAAAAATAGACGGACATAATACATCAAAATTATCAGAAAAAAATATAGCTAATCTTAGAAAAACGAAATTAGCATATATATTTCAATCTTTTAATTTGATTCCAACAATGAATGTCACAGAAAATGTAATTTTACCACTTTATACTAATAGAAATTTAACAAAAAAAGAAAAAGTTGAAAGAGTCAATAACTTATTGAATTCATTAGGAATAGAAAACAGGAATAAGCATTACCCAAATCAACTTTCGGGTGGAGAACAACAAAGAGTTGCAATTGCTCGTGCACTATGCAATAATCCAGAGATTATATTAGCTGACGAGCCCACAGCTTCTTTAGATAAAGAAAACACAATTAAAATTTTAAGTATATTAAAAAAACTCTCAAATCAAGATAAATGTGTGATCGTTATTTGTCATGATGACATCATTAAAGATTATGCTGATGAAATTATTTACCTAAAAAATGGAAGGACGGAGATTATAGATGAAATTAATTGATATGTTAAAAATAGAGATTAAAGAATTTTACAAAAATAAAGCAAATTATTTTAATATTATTTTTATTTCTATAGCTGTTTCAATCACAATATTTTGCTTAGTTTTTTCCAACAGTTTAAATAACTATTGGAATCAAAGCGTTAAAAAGATGGTGGATTATCGTACATTTTTTGTATATTATGATCCTGATGAGAAAACAGAAAAAGAAGCATTAGCAGAATTGCAATCATACAATACGATTGAATCTATATCTCCTTATACTTCCTACATAATAAATATGAGAATGTTTGAGGGACTTAATCATGATACTGAAATCAATTTATTTCTTTTTGGAGTACCAAAAGATACTATATCAATATCTAATGGGGAAAATATTGATAATTATAATTCCAGTGATAAAGTTATGGTATGTCCTGAAAATATATTCTATGAATATAAAAAAGAAAACAAAATAGAAAAAAAAGAAATAAATTTAAATAATCTTTTAGGAAAGCAATTTTCTTTAAAATTTATTGATGATGATACTAAAACAGAAAATTTTAGATTAATTGGAACTTATGATTCCTCTATGAGACAAGGAAAAGAAAATTTTTGTTATACAAATTCAGATATTGTAACAAATTTAAATTTGTATTATCAGCCAGAAGCATTTAAAGAAGAAGAAGGAATAATTTATCCTCTAGTAGTTAGACTTAAAAGCACAGATGATATTCATGAAACTTTAAAAAGGTTTGAAAAAAATCATTTTTATACAAATGGAGATCCCGTTGTAAAAATTGATACCACAATCGGGAATAAAATTTTGAATTTAATTACAACGATAGGTTTACTAGTGGGGATTATTTCAATCATAGTTATCATCTTAATATCAATAAAAAATCAATATAAGCGAAATAAAAAATACGCAATATTAAAAACACTTGGGTATAATCGAGTAGATATTATAAAATTACAATTCCTTGAATCATTTTTATGTATATTAGTAACTTTGTTTCTAACACTAATTATAACTCTCTTCTTAATTTTTGTTTTTCAAAACTGTTATTTGAATAACGAAGAAATGCTATATGGATTAAAATTAACAATTTCAAAATTAAATATAATACTAGGAATTTCATTCTGCATTATCATAAATGTCTTGTTATCACTGATATTTAATAATAAGCTTAAAAAAAATAATATTATGGAAGAACTAAAAAATTAAATGAATTCACTATTATTAAAAGAATTCATAAAATTAAGTAAAAGACAAATTATTTCATATATTATATTATCAGGTTTGTTCTTATCTATAATAGTAATTATTCAATCCTATGCTCAAATATCAAAGAATTTGATTCCTAAACTCCAAAATCGAGTTGAAAATAGAATAGTTTATACATCATTTAGTACCAAAGAAAATGAAGATCAATTTTATGAGATATTAAAAAATAAGGGCATAAAAAAAGTTTACTATTATATAGGAAGCATTAACATATATAACGAAAAATTAGGAAGTATAATGCTCACTCCGATTTTGCCAACTGAGGAAATCAGTATACAAAATGGAAAAGAATTTAATAACAAGAATAATGAAATTATTATACCTGAATCTTTATATAAAAATTTAAGTAAAGAAATTTTAAATTCTAATATTGTTCTATCAATAGAAGAAAAGAAAATAACTTGTAAAATTGTTGGCTTTTATAAAGAGAGAGATTCTAATCTTCAAAATAAAATTTATATTTCAGATAATATAATTAGAACCATTCAAAATAGTGAAAATGAATTTCTAATAAAAGTAAGCGAACAAAAACAAGTTGATGATTTAATAAATATATTTAAAAGCCATAATATCAATGCTACTCTTTTTGATAATAGTTATCAAACTGAGTTAAAGGAATATAATAGCCTGTTATCTATAATAACACCATTTATTTTTATAATTATTTTTCTTTTCATAATCAATTTATTCATATTTATAAATGATTTAATTAATGATAAAATATTAATAATAATTATACTAAAATTATCTGGTTATACAAATCTGTCAATAATTTGGAATGTATTTTTAGCTGTTACTTATCTTACTTATACCATTTTTATAATAGATAATATAGTAACTATCATTTTATTTAAATTGGCTAATTTAATATGGGGAGTTAATCTAATTTTCTTTATATACTATAGTTATTTTATATCTATTGCAATATGTATATTAATATTATTTATTACTTTGTACCTGATCTATAAAATTAAAAATACAAAAATATTAAGTAAATTATATACAAATTAATAATATTTAACTTATAAAAAAACACGGTGTTAGTTAATCGTGTTATTTTATTGTCCTAATGTATACTCTTCCAATTAAATAATCAAATAAAATGTTAGAAATATTAAAAGATAGATACTATTCTTTTGATGAATTATTAGATTACTATTAAAATTAAATAATAAATAAATTTGTTAATAATTCATCCTAAAAGAAGTTACAGCATACCACATTCCGTTTGCTTCATATACACTTACTGCCATTGCAACATTCTGTTCTCTAAGCATTGTTGCATTATGAGATGGACTGTTTTTCCATGCAGCAATAAAATCTGATCCTATTCCACCATAACCAATATTCTCACCAAATCCATATCCTGCTCCATCATGAGAATAGTTAATTGATATTTCTTTAGACCTTCTATCAGCTTCTGATTGAGCTTCAGAAGTAATTGGCAACTCAGATAAACCATTTTCTTCCCTATATATATTTATCTGGTTGGCAAAGGAATTAGAAATATCTCTACGATATTTAGGAGAACCAGAAGTATTGTTATTAGATATATTGTTAGATGGTTTATTTGATGGGGGTGTTGGCGATTTTGAATTATTTGTAGTTTGTTTCTTTTCAGGTGCTTTTGGTCGCTCTTCTATTTTCTTTTTTATTTTTAATATAAAATCTTTTGAAGTTATATTATCGTTTTCATCTTCAGCTACAACTTTTAATTTATATTCTCCAACTTTTTTAAGATCATATTCTCCTTCTATTAGAAGTTTTACTTTTGTTAAGTCTTCTGCTTTAAAATAAGTAGTTAAATCCAGTTTATCTTCTGTTTCTTCAATTTCTATGGTATCTTTAAATGAAGAAAATTCTGGTGCAATAGTATCTTTTACTTTAATTACAAAATCAACACTCTTCTTTTTGTAATCAATAGTTATTATATACTCACCTACTGGAACTAACTCTAATTCATCCATGATAAATAAATCATTATCCTTCTTTAATGATTCTGAAGATAGTTTATAATCTTTTATATTTTTATTAGCATCAGCATCTTTTAAATAATTAGATACATCAGAACTAATTTTTTCTCCTAATTCATAAATAAATTCTTCTTTTTTTAATTCTATTTTATATGTATTTTTATATACAATAAATAATCCTACTAAAAATATAATTAGTATTATAATAGGTATTACTATCTTTAAGCTACGCTTCATAATTTGCTCCTCCAAACTTCTATGTCCTTGTGGTAATGAATTACCACAATATTTAATTCTATTTAATCCCAGTAGAAATGATAAGTCCTTTCATAAATAAATTCCACTTGATTTGAATAAACAGCTAAATAGAAATATGCTCTGTTTTTATATCTTCTAAGTGTTCTTTCTGATATTTCAAGTTTATCAGAAATTTCTCTATCCGTATAGCCATATAAACATTTCATTCTCAAAAACTCTCTAATTGTTCTGTCTTCGTTTTGAATTCTAAAAATGCTTCTTATATAATTTGCTATCTGATCCTCATTCCAAGATAAACTTTTTAACAATCTATCAGATGAAGTTGAACCCGTGGAAGCTCCAGAGAATACAACTATACTTGCTGAATTAAAAGCTTTAGTATTTAGTTGTCTTAACCTTTTTTCAACTAAAGGTTGATATAATTCACAAATTTTCTTTCCTTTTATAACTGTTTTATCCATATCTATTTTTGATATAATTTCTTTATCAAAAATATTAATCATTATTCAGAATCCGTATTATCTTCTTCTGCATTGGATTCTTCTTCAGTTATTTTGCGAACATTTACTGCTTTTTGCTTTTCTTCGTCATAATCAAAAATTACTGAATCATTCTCATCCAAAGTTTTAAATCCTTTCATTTGTATATCTGAAAAATGTACATATATATCATTTTCTATTTCACTACATGAGAGAAATCCATATCCTTTCTCACTACTAAACCACTTAACATTACCTTTCATATTTACTTTTTCTTGCATACTTTGCTTTCTCCTTTTCTATTCTTATTAACATCTGTACTACCTACTGCCAAATCATATAAACTATCAATTCTTTTTATTAAAAAATCAATAGCAAATACTAATACTGCAATAATTACTGCTAAATAGAAACTTCTCATTAAACTGCCTAACATCACAAAATTATAAGTTAATAGTGAGCTGATTGGTAAAAATAATAATCCTTTAATCATTATTAAAACAATCTTTTTTAAAGAGTATTTCCTTTTTCTACTAACATATAGAACTACAAACAACGACATAATAAAAGTTATAATATAAGTATCATAGACAAACTTTTTAAAAGTATCTATGTTCATCAAAGCTATTCCCTCGCTGCAATACTTTAATCTATCAAATAGATAAAATATAGTATTTGTAGATAAACATAAACAATATAGAATAAATGATAATAGTAAAACATTTTCTATTACTTTTAAAATAAATGATAACTTATGATAATTACGCATTCTTTTATTATTACCTTCATTACACCAATACTTCCCTGAACTACTACTAAACAAGTCTTCATAAAACTGCTTTACCTTTGTTTTAATGTTTTTTCCTCCCTTTTTAAATCTCTAATGATACGGATAAAGCTTCATCTACTTTTTTCATAGTTTTTTCATCCAATGTTTTAATGTAAGAAATTATTTGCTTCTTTGAAATAGTTAAAATACATTCACACAAAACCATTTGATATGGAGTTATCACAACATGTACAGGCATATTAGTCTTTTTAATTTTTGTTGTTAACGGTACAACAATTAGTGTTGGCGAAAAAGTATTACCCTGATTGTTTTGAACAATTAAACAAGGTCTTATTCCGTTTTGAACATGATTGTAGGAATCATTTAATTCAGCTAAAAATATATCTCCTTTTTTAAAGTTTTTCATATATAATAACTTTTTACCAAACATTCTATCTCCAAAATATAATAAGCATCTAATGGGTATTTTACTCTTCGCTTATATCTATATTTATTTTCATATATTATTTTAAGAATACATGGATACCCTTCTTGTTTCAAAACTTCTATAATTTTTTCTCTACCGATTTTCTTGACTATATCTCTGCCACAACAACAATTGCCATATTTTCTTAAATGATGCAATATCCAATCAGGGATTTTACTATTTTCACTTGAAAACTTCATTTTGTTTTCCCTCTCGAATCTTTTAAATTATCCTTATTAAATCGAATTCAAATTGACTACCAACTTCAAAGAATTTTATTTCATCATCCCCATCAAATAAATAATAAACTTTGTTATTTATTACTTTAATGATAGTTAGAAAATATCCATGGTTATCAGATAAGGTATTATATATTTTATACCTTTCCTTCTCTTTGTAGTTTATTTAATCACCTCTCTTTTAGTTCACGATAGTAAACTATTTGATTAAAAATAAAATATATTACTACATTTAAATGCGAAAAGTTTATAATGACTTTTCAAAACACAATAACATCTACCACCTCCAACAAATTTAAAGCAGTTCACGATAGTAAACTCTTTATACTAAAATAATAACCTTTTATTTAATAAAAGTCAATAATTTATTTTTATTTTTTTTTATAAACAAAACTGTATAGAATATCTATACAGTTCGTACACATTTCAGTATTTTATGAATTTAATATTCTATCTAAAGCATCTAAAGTTTTATCTAAGGATTCTTCATCTTCAACTGAAATTGTACTCACAGTACCAATTATTTCTAATAGTCTTTCTAATTTTACTGCTGAAGAATTACAAAATAAAAGTTCTTTTTTCGTTTTATTGTAATCTGCTTCAATTTCCAAAATCTTTTTTACAACTTCTTCCATTACTTCATAAGGTATATCTTGCTTTTTTTCAAGATACTTTCCAATTTTTACTCCCAAAACTACTTCTACTTCTTTTACTGCATTTTTTTCTTCTTTAGTCATTTTATTTTTCCTTTCCAATTGGTACTGCTTCTTGTGATGCCTTCTCCCTCAACTGCTTTAGACATACTTCCAAGATCTGAATCACAGATTCATCATCCAATTGGCTTGTTGTACTTAATTCTATATTTTTATTTGCAACTAAAATTTTGATACAACTCATCTGTTTTGAAGACTGCCCCTTATTCAAAAATTTCACCTGTCTTTCTAATAGTCAGGATGAAAGTATCACCCATCTTACTATTTTCATTACTTTACTCCTCCACTTCAAATATATAGTTTAATACTATATAAAATATTTTATCATTATTTTCTTTTTGTGTCTACTGTCGTGAACTTTTTTAAGGCTTTATTTATGAATTAAGTTCACAATGGTAGACAATATTATAAAAAAATAGTACAATGTTAATGATATGATTATAACGAAAGGAGATAAAAATGACTAAAGAAGAAGCCATCAGGTTTATAATTTCTGATTATTGCAAAATTCATAAAATTACGCCTACACAGTTTGCAAGAGAAAGTGGAATTAGTAAAGCCTATATGAGTAAAATTATGAAAAAAAAGTATGGCAAAGTTGGTATTTCCATGACTTATACTGAATTAATAGCTAAAGGAATGAAAATGAATATGATTGATTTTCAAAAATTAATTGAACAGTATAAAGAAAAAAATAATAGCAACAATTATAACCACGATACTGATATTCTTATAGCTCAAATTAATAATGAACTATATAATCTATCAAAAGAAGACTTAGAAGTAATACATAGTATTATAGTGAATTCTGATTCTGAAAAATTAGATATTCTACATAATGTTTTGAAAAATATGAAATAACATATTTTTTTATTTTTTAATAATCTCTATCATAAATGTCGTTTTCCTCTTCAATTTCAAGGTACTTAAACCAACCAGTTTCTGTATCTATTTCTAATTTATCATTTATTCTTAATCTTTCAATGCAATTATTAATTGCTCCTTGAAAGAACCCAAACTTATTCTCTACTTTATTACCATTCTCATCAATAAAATGTCTTGAAACAACTATTGGTACAATATAATGTGTCATTTTAACTAAATCTTTATATAAATGCCCTTGTTGCAATAAATCCTCAAAAAGATTGTCGTAATTATATATATCAGTATCATACTCATCTATATAATTTTTTTCAATTAAATAAAGAGTTAAAGGATTTAATTCATCTAAATCGACAAATGGTAAATTTTCTTTAACTCTTTTAACTATTTGTTCTTTAGTATTTTGTTTATTAGTATTTATTTGGGTATCCTTTTCGGCATCTCCTTCAACGGTATTCCCTTTTTGGGTATCTGGATTATCATGTTGTTTTTCAACCTCTAATGGAATTTCACGAATAATATATTCATACTTATAATATCCTTTATCTCCTCTTGATTGTTGTATTTCTAAATAGCCATGTTCTTTAAGTTCATTAAGTATAGTTCTTATAGCTTTAATATTTTCTTTACTAACTGCTACTAATCCTTTCATAGAGTAATCCCAATCTTCAGGCAAACTTAACATGAATGATAATAGTCCTTTTGCTTTATAAGAAAGATTTCTATCTTGCAAATGATAATTACTCATAACTGTATAATTCTTTTGTTTCTCTATTTTAAATACTGCCATTATAATCACCCTTTCTTTTATTTTTAAACATTAAAAAAAGAACTGACTATTGTTCAGTTCCGTATTCGTATAATAACTATTGTTATCACGAAATTGATTCCGTAGGTTTTCTTGAAATAGTAATTTCTAAAGAGTCTGCATAATCCTCAAATTTACTAACTACTTCTTCTTCCATTTGAATTGTAACTCTTACATAAATATTATAAGTTGTTTCAATTGTACTATGTCCTAATCTTTTTGAAACGGCTTTTATATCTGCTCCTGCTTCAATTAATCTTGTTGCGTGTGTATCTCTAAAATCGTGAAATCTGCAAGGTATTCCTAACTCATAGTGAATTACTTTAAATGGATATTTGCAAGTATTATTTCCTTCAAATGCCCCATTATTTTTTATAAATACCAAATGTACTTCAGGTAAAGCAACATCAATTTCTGCACTGCAATCAACTATTTTAGTTTCTGGTTTATTTGTATATTGATTTAAAACTTCTTTTGCATAATGTTTGATATATGAATCCCCATATTGTTCTTTATATATTTCTTGCTCTTCTTTAAATTCTTTTAATGCTGCTACTAATGTATCTCCAATATCAATTGTTCTATAGCTAGCTTTTGTTTTACATGGTCCAAAATACCAAACAGTAGTTCTTTGACCTTTGATAAGTCTGTGCTTTGTTCCACCTACTTGATTTTTTTCAACAATATTTTTATTTACAGTTAATTTCTTATTTTTCAAGTCAATATCTTCCCATGTCAGTCCAAATACTTCTGAAACTCTCAGTCCAGTATAATAAGCTGTTAAAAAAGCATAATATATACAATGACTATTTTTAAATCTATTAAAAATCATTTCTATTTCTTCTGGTGTAAAAATATGAGCTGGATCTTCATCGTGACCATCATATCTTGGTAATCTTATTTTCAACGCTGGATTATGCTTAATGAATCCAACACCATCTTCAGCATAAGCAAATGAAGATTTTAAAACTTTCATTATACTTTTTAAAAAGTTTTTTGACACTCCTTTATTCAAAAACACATCTGTAAGAAAATCATTTAATGTAGCTGTATCTATTTGCGATAGCCTATAAAATCCTAATTTGGGTTTAACATGATTTTTAATAATGCTTTTATATGCCTCTATCGTATTATATCTTAGATTAATTTGACAATAATTAGCCATCCAATAATCTAAAAAATCTGAATATGAACATGTATTAGGAGAAAATTTTTTACCTGTATTCATATATTCATTAAATGCTTTCATCCCAGCAACATAAGCATCCTGTTTTGTCTTGAAACCTGATTTGTTAATAAATTTTCTAACTCCCCCTTGTGGAGCTATTTCAAATCTATATTGATATAGATTCCCTCTTTTTGTTACATTTACTTTTCCCATAACTTCCTCCTCTAAATTTCTTTAGAGAACGAAAAAAATCAGCACGAATGCTGATTATTGTGAATTTGTGTTCATTGAAAAATCCCTTGTTTTATAAGGCTTAAATCAATTGTGTGCATTAATTTTTTGTTTTACGCACACAAATTGCACACAAGTGTGCGTTTTGAGCTGTTTTTTGTCTATTTTTTTGACTTTTTTTACTGCTGCATTACTGCACAACACCTTATAAATCAACTTATTTACCACAACATTGTTTATACTTCTTGCCTGAGCCACA
>ENA-OROD01000196-OROD01000196.1-human-gut-metagenome-genome-assembly--contig:-NODE-196-length-61299-cov-7.383760_pt1 | contig 61299 bp, 43 predicted proteins | sample MGYA00242123_ERZ509038 | MGnify/ENA primary metagenome ERZ509038 (study PRJEB26280, sample SAMEA2338719) | human gut metagenome | biome: human gut; feature: human-associated habitat; material: faeces... | reverse complement strand
AAAGTCGAAGGCCGCCCATAAAGAACTATCTTCAACCCTGTGTCAAGCCTTTTTCCCAACTTTTTTCTCTTTTTTTTAAAAAAAATTGAAAAAACTTCATTAAACTCATATCGGATTGCCCGCTACTTCATTTAAAGAAGGCTTTCCGTTATCGACATATATCAGTTTTCTGTCAACACATTTTTATCGGAAAATTAACATTTTTTAAGAAAAATTCTAACATAGTTGATTACAACTTAACAATCAATAAATTACAAAACTATCATATTCCCATTTTTCTTTACTTGTGCCAAAATTACATTACGATTTTGACAAAAATATTATCTTAGACGATATTTTTATCGGAACACCCCCATTCCAATGAATCAATTTTCCAAACATCTTCTAAAAATAAAAAACGCACTGCTGGATTTATTTTTCCCGCGCAGATGCGTTTATTGCAGCAGGGCTAATTTCACTGGGGAATACGACTTTATTTGCAAAGATTGCGAAAAGGAAATCTACATTATAAAGGGCGGAAGATGCCTGCGCTGTTCTGAAATAATAGGGCCAAACAATGCGCCAAACGCTCTTTTTTGTTCAAAATGCGTTGATGACACGCCTGCATTTAATTGGAGCATGTCTTGCTGCATATTTAACGGCCCAGTAAGAGAAATTGTCCACGGCCTAAAATATAAAAATTCGCCATTCCTTGTAGCTGACATTATTAAAATACTTAAGCAGACGCCGGGCGCCGAAGACTTTCTTCGAGATTCTATACTCATTCCAGTCCCATTACATTATATGCGGCGAATAAGAAGAGGATACAACCAGAGCGAACTGATTGCAAAGTCGATAATAAAAGCGTTTCCATGCGCAAACATTAGACTCCTAAACGCATTAAAACGCACAAGGAGAACCGGAACTCAAACCCGACTCACAAAGGAAGAAAGAGCAGAAAACATCAAAGGCGCTTTTGATGTAATAAGCAGAAAATTGGCTAAAATAGACAAGCAAAACCATATTGTTATTGTTGACGACGTAATGACAAGTTGCGCGACAATGTCTGAGTGCGCAAAAGTTTTAAAGCGTCGCGGCTTTAAAAATGTCGATGCATTTGCCCTTGCGAGAAAAATATAGGCTAAAAATGTTCCACGTGGAACATTTTTTAGGACATTCCCCTCCTAAAAAAACGTTACATATAGACCGAAAAACATTTTTTATTTCATTCCGAATCTTGTTCTCCTTCTAAATACACAGCGACTACTGCCTTGCACGGCGGGGGAAGCCCCACCTACCCTTCCCCCTTAACGAATTAGTGGAAAAAGTATAGCCACTCAAAAAACCCCTTCCCGAATTAAGACACATTCAAGACGCGACAGACGCCCGCAGAGCAAAAGATTTTGATTCATATTGCACGACGGGAGGAGAAGTTGGCAGAGAAAAGCGCATTAAGACTTCAATATTAAACTATTTCAGAGTAGATTCTCCTTACATGCCAAGAAGCATTAAAAACGTGCACCCCAGACGCGGCAAAACACAGCTGTTCTTGCTTTACAAGATAGGATATGACGTAGAAACCCCATCCACTACTTTTGACATTGACATATTCCACCCGCGCGCGTCGAAGTTTGCCGATAAATTGAACTTCCTTTTAATCAGCACAACCACAATGACCACTATTCTCAACCTCTTTAGAAATCCTAAAGAGCAACGGCATCCTATCACAAGCAACTTTGTTGACACCTTTGCATCACTCCCTAGGAGGTCGGACTTTCACATTTTGGGGAAATCTCAATAAAGACAAAGTGCTGCAGACACAACAAGCGCCTCGAAAAATTTGTCCTTGCATATGAAATTGACTGCGGAAAATCCGCAGGCAATGCGATTATACTCTATTCGGGCGACGCCTGCTCCAACTCTCAGGCGCCCCCGGACGCCACCCGACGCATTTATACCCACTTTGCGGTTGGATTGGACATTAAAGTGCGCAAATGAGACAATAAAGCCAAAGCCATACCCTTATCGCATATACTCGAGCTTTGTCATGAAATCGGCAAATAGAGGTGCTCAATATTCCTCAGATTAAAAATAGCTAATACATGCGGACCGCTTCCCGCCTATACCCACCCTCTATTGGCGATAGCTTTAAAATCACGGATGCTTAAAATTCGTTTTTTTTCAAATTACGCCTAAAACGCACAAAAACGGCCTTCTTTTTGATTTCACCCCATTTTGCATACAACAATACCACCCAAGGCAGAAAAGCCCCAAAATGGGGCCATTTTAAAGGCCGTTTTTTTGAACTTTTGAGAAAAAATTGTTATTTTTCCAAAAAAAGAATCCAGTTCCACAAGATTTTTACCATGCCATGCAAACACATCACCCGCCGAAAGATTTTACATAAACAAGCAAGACACCGATGTCAGCGGGTGAAACCCCGGAAATACGGCTTGCTTGCCCCACAGTCTGGGGCTTAAATTTTTCGAGTTTTTGGCGGGCCTCCAAGCGCAACCCACTTGCATGCGAGTAATCTATACCTTCAGGTATCCTTATGTTTTCCCAATCGCGCATTTTCTCGATTTGGCGAAGATCCCGTTCCAGATAGCCTTTATATATTACCCTGTATAAAATTTCCGCTTTTGCGTCAGGCGGTAGCGCACAAAAGGCCGAAGGAAGTTTACATTCGGCATCGTTTCGCCTCAACGCCTCCCCTATCCTACCTGTCTCAAAACGATTAACCCACAAATTTATCAATTCAATTTTGAGCTCAATAGACCTTGCCCTTTCCCGCGGGAGAAGTCCAAGCCATTTAGAATACGGGAAAAGGCGCATTTCTGCGCTTGAATGATTCAGTAGCAACCTGTATTCTGCGCGGCTTGTAAACATTCTATAAGGCTCAAACGTCCCCTTTGTCACCAAATCGTCGATAAGAACTCCTATGTAGCTTTCATGCCTACCGAGAACGATAGGATCCATTCCCAGAATCTTTGCGGCAGCGTTTGCCCCAGCAATAAGCCCCTGCCCAGCCGCTTCCTCATAGCCGCTTGTCCCGTTTATCTGTCCGGCACAGAATAGCCCAGAGATAATTTTTGATTCAAGAGTCGCATTTAATTGCGTTGGCGGCGCATAATCGTATTCTACGGCGTACGCCGGCCGCGCAACTTCGGCGTGCTCCAAACCCGGAACGCTTCTTATTATTTCCAGCTGGACATCTAAGGGCATTGAAGTAGAAAGCCCATTTATATACCACTCATCAGTAAATCGTCCCTCCGGCTCAAGAAATAGCCTGTGCCCATCCTTTGAAGGGAACCTAACAATCTTATCTTCAATACTCGGGCAATAGCGCGGGCCGACTCCTTTTATTTCTCCGCCATACATTGCCGAGCGGTGGAGGTTGGCTTTTATGATTTCTGCGGTTTTAGAGTTTGTATATGTTTCGTAACATGCCAGCTGCTCGCGTCCAAATCCGACAAAATCTCCGAACGCCAAAGATTGTTCCACGTGGAACATTTTTTTTCTGAAATCCGCATTTGCGTTTTCAGACTCAGCCTCGGATACGGGCAAGGAAGGGGGAATATTGCACTTTCCGGAAAGCGCGCACGCCGGAGCGTCGGAAGACCACCCTTCGCGGAAGGCGGCTGCCTCATAGGCATCGGTACGGGTGTCGTAGAAAGCGAATAGTTGGGCGGGCTCATCGCCGGACTGTTTTTCGCATTTTGAGAAATCAATGCTTTTTGCGAGTATTCTTGCGGGAGTTCCCGTTTTTAGGCGCGCAAGCTCTATTCCGGCCGATTCAAGGCTTCCCGAAAGACTTCTGGCGGAAAAATCGCCCATTCTGCCGCCCTCCGTCTTCGAAGAGCCAACATGCATCAAGCCGCGCAGAAAAGTTCCGGTTGTAAGGATTACGCATTGCGCGTAAAAGTCGGCGCCTAAATTCGTATTTACGCCTTTTATCGAACCATTATCTACGATAATTCCCGTAACTACAGCTTGGAATACTTCGAGATTGGGCGTCGATTCAATAATGCGCTTCATTCTAAACTGGTAGGCTTTTTTATCGCACTGGGCTCTTGGCGCCTGAACAGCCGGGCCTTTTGAGGCGTTTAGAACGCGGAATTGGATTCCGGTGGCGTCAGCGTTGACTGCCATTTCGCCTCCGAGCGCGTCAATTTCCCTTACGATATGGCCTTTTGCGAGCCCGCCGATTGCCGGATTGCAGCTCATTTGCGCGATAGTGTCGAGACTTCCGGTTAAGAGCAGGGTGCGGACTCCCATTCGGGCAGAGGCAAGAGCCGCTTCGCAACCTGCATGACCTGCGCCGCAGACTATTACCCCGTAAGGCGATTCTTTACTTAAATTAAGCATTCGCGGCATTTTCCACCTTTTGCCGCTCCGCGCAAGGATTTTTTCCTTCGCCTTTATTATAATCAATGCTTTACTTAGCAAAAAATACTTGCCGACACATTGGCGGCTTCATCTTGGGCGGGATAGTGTGGGATAGGAGAGAGAGAGGAGGATATGAATAAACTTATTGTCAAAAAAATACTTGTTAGGAATGGAGCTCGATTGATATGCTAATCTGGTATGAAAAGATTAATTTGTGCTCTGCTATTAGCATATAATATAGGACTTACTTCGCTCAGCGGAGAAACCGCCGAAACTCCGGTTAATTCTGCGGTGAGGGAATCAATTCTCAACTGTCTTTGCCCGCAGCCAAAGGAAGGTGAATTTTTTGAGGGACTGTATCTGCTAAATTCTAAATCAACCGTAGAAATATTTACCCCAAAGGAGCTCTCTAAAGCCGAGAAAGCCACCTTGGAGTCCCTCTTTAAGGAATATTGGAGGGTTTGCCCGAAGATTAAATTCGCAACAGGCAAGATGAATGGAGATTTAGGGAGGGAAGGGTATATCATAACTGTCGAAGAATCTATTAGAATAGATGCACTGGACGCCTCCGCCGCGCGGCAGTCATTAAAAACGCTGCGCCAATATGGAGAGGCAGAACGGGACGGGAGCGGTTTTGTATTTCAGAAGGCTCGCATAAAAGATTTTGCGTCATTGGGCTTTAGAGGGATACATCTTTGCATATTTCCGGAAACTACAATAGAGCAGCTCGAGAAATATGTAAGGCTTGCGAGCTATTACAAATTCAACTATGTCGTGATAGAGCCGTGGGGAGTTTTTCCATATAAATCACACATGGAATTTGCCTACGCAGACAAGAAACTTGATCCGGTGAAGTTCAAGAAACTAATAAACCTATGTTACGAGCTTGGCATTACGCCGATACCCCAAGTAAGTATTCTCGGGCATGCCACACAGAGCCGTATACTGACAACAAAGCATGCAGTTTTGGCGAATAATCCCGAATTGGAGAATATTTTTGAGCCTTATGGATGGAGCTATTGTATGACAAGCGCCCGCGCGGAAAAAATTCTCAAGGACTTGATTGCAGAGATTTACGAATTTTATGGCAAGCCGCCCTTCATTCATTTAGGCTGCGACGAAGCCTATGACATGGGAACTTGTTATTCTTGTAGAAGCCACAAAATATCGGACTTATTGGCGGAGCATTTGACGAAGTTTAATAATTATGTAAACACTTTGGGCGCAAGGGCCATAATATGGCACGACATGCTTTTGGACAGGTCTGATCCGCGATGGGGGTATCATGTTGCATCAGGCAACGCCGAAATTGCCAAAGCTCTCGAAAAGCTCCCCAAGAATATTATAATAGCCGATTGGCAATACGGTAAGCCGGATAGCAAAAAAGGTAGTTTTTCTACACCTGCGCATTTTAAGAACGCTGGCAACGAAGTTATAGTATGCCCGTGGGATAATGAAATTGGCATCTTATCATTGGCGAAAACTGCGAAAGAAGAAAATCTGCTTGGAATGCTTGAAACTACATGGCACCACTTATACGGCACAAAAAACTTTTTTACATTTTTTAATACGGCAGGCAACGCCGCTTGGAATGGAGGATGCAAACCTCTGAAAAACCACAATAACATGAAGATTGCCATATTGCCAATGTTAAGGCATTTATGGCAAATAGGCAGCGACGTAAAAGACATTCCGTACGAGGCCAACGGGAACTCGGAAGAGCAAATATCAACTTCTATGGCCGACCGTTAGATAGATTGAAATGAAGATTAAATTTACCCCGGGGGCATAATTTATAAGGAGATGGGGAATATTTAAAATTTGAACATTTTTATCTTTTTATTGACAAAATTTTTAAAAGAAGAACCTTAAAACGAGGAATGTCTTATAGCGGAATTTTAAAATTTTTAAAGACATGTACAATCGCGGGCGCAATACAAACAGTATTTGCGACTGAGGGATTTTGTGCGGAAATCAAGGGGGAGCAGTTGTTTGACGTATTCGGTTTCCCCGTCACAAATTCCATGTTTACGACATGGATATTCGCTGCGGTTATAATAGTCGGCGTCCGGCTATTATTGGGCAGGGGTGCAAAACTAGTTCCCGGGCGTGGGCAAATGGCGGTCGAGGCTGTGATATCGTCTCTTTCCGGAATATTTGAGCCGCTGATGGGAACGAAGGCGTTTCGGGCGGCATTCCCGTTGTTGTTAGGATTTTTCTGGTTCATTTTAATAATGAATTGGAGCGGCCTGCTTCCCGGAGTTGGCTCAATCGGGGAAGAAATAATATATACTGGCAGCGGGAGCGCGCCGGAGGGCTTCTTCGAGCGCGAGGCGGTTAATCCCGCGACAGGGGCGGCTACGACCGAATTTGTCAAATTTGTGCCGTTTTTTAGGGCTGCGAACTCCGATTTGAATACGACGCTTGCTCTGGCGATAATTTCATTTGGAGCGTGGATATATTTTGTTCTAAAGTATGCGGGCTTAAAAGTGTTTCTGCACGACACATTTGGCAACAAGGCGGATCCGAAAGACGTGGCTTGGCCGATATACCTATCGCTATTTGTCGTGTTTTTTGCAGTTGGGTGCATAGATATAATATCAATAATAATGAGGTTGTTGTCTCTATCATTCCGACTGTTTGGGAATGTTTTTGGAGGCGAAGTATTGTTGGAGAATATGCACCATCTGGCGGCGAATTTGCCGTCGTGGGTATCCTGGATAATTCCGCTGCCGTTTTATTTATTGGAGATACTTATTGGGTTGATACAGGCATTCTTATTTACATTGCTCACGGCAGTGTACATTGGACTGCTAACAAACCATGAGGAGGAGTAACGGAGTAATGGGGGGCGTAAAATTTAACACGGAAAATTAAAATTTTAACACTAAGGAAAAGAAATGACGGAAATAATAGCAGAAGCAGTCAATCAAATGGGAAACATGAGCGGCAGCATACAAGGGGCATTGGGCTGCCTTGGTGCCGCTCTCGGCGTAGGATTCGTCGGAGCGAAGGCGGTTGACGCAGTCGGGCGCAATCCAGGGGCATTCGGCAAGATAATGGTGCTTGGAATACTTGGAATGGCGCTTGCGGAAGCGGTCGCATTTTATTCGCTGTTTCTTGGCAAATAAGGCGGGCAAGCGATGGGCACTTTAATTGCGGCGGGTGGGAATCCGCTGGAATTTCTTTCGCAATTTGGCATAGAATGGCGGCTATTAGTCAGCCAGGGGGTGTCGTTTGCGATAGTGGCGTGCGCCCTGTACTATTTGGCGTTTAAGCCCGTGATGGCGGCTGCCGACAAGCGCCGCGAGAAGATAGAGCAGGGGCTAAAAGATGCCGAGGAGGCTGCGGCCAAGCTTGCGAACGCCCGAATGGAGGCGGAGAAGCAGACTGCCGAGGCTGCGAAAGAAGCAACGCGCATACTTGAATCTGCGCGCGCCGACGCCAAGAGCGCGATAGAGAAGGCCACTGTTGAAGCCGGCGAGCAGGTTGCGCAGATAAGGCGCGACTCCGAGAAGCAGCTGACGCTCGACCGGGAGCGCATGAAGCGCGAGTTAAAGTCTGAATTGTGCGTTCTTGTGGCAAAAGCGGCCGAGGAGGCGGTTGGAAAAGTCTTAACGGCCGAGCAACGCAAGGAGTTGGACGAGCTTGCAGCGAAGGAGCTTTCGGAGGGGAAATGAACGCCGGCGACGAGGCAAAACTGCTATTGGAATGTTCTCTGGACAGCGACGGCCGTATAGTGGCAGAAAGGGTTAGCGCCGCGTGCGACATTGCCTGCCGCGAGGGTTCAGACCTTCGCAAGCTCGCAGTCTTGAGAAAATACTTAAAGTTGGCCAAGAGCAGATTAAGGGCTGCGACGGTGACGATAGAGAGCGCCGGGGAACTTTCCGATGAGGCGTACGGAAAGTTGAAAGATTTTGTGGCGAAGCGTACCGGAAGGGCGGACTTGGTATTTGAGCGCCGCGTGGACGCTTCGTTGATAGGCGGGGTGCGGATAATATGCGGGGACGTCATATGGGAGCGCTCCGCAAAATCCGAGCTTGAAAGCATTATGTAGGACTTGAGCAATGAACGAGATTATTAAGGAGATATCGGCGAGGATAGAAGCCGTTGAGAAGCAGAGCCGCCGAGCGAATGTCGGGACGATAATATCGCTTGCAGACGGCGTTGCGAGGCTGAACGGGCTTAGCGAAGTGATGTACAACGAGATGGTCGATTTTGGCGGCGGGGTGATAGGCATAGCATTGAACCTCGGCGCCGACGAAGTCGGGTGCATACTGCTTGGCGACACGTCCGGAGTAAAGGAAGGCGGCGAGGCCCACACTACCGGAAAGCTTTTGAGCGTTCCCGTTGGGAAAGGTCTGTTGGGAAGGGTAGTCGACGCGCTTGGCAGGCCACTTGACGGCAAGGGCGAGATATCTGCGTCCGACTATTATCCAGTTGAGAAGATAGCCCCCGGCATACTTCCGCGAAAATCCGTAAACCAGCCGTTGCAGACCGGAATCCTTGAGGTTGACGCAATGTTGCCGATAGGCAGAGGTCAGAGAGAGCTGATTATCGGCGACCGCTGCACCGGCAAGACGTCGATAGCCTTGGACGCAATCATAAACCAGGCCCGAATAAACGACGCACACGCCGGCGACGCGGAATACCGCCCAGTATATTCAATATACGTAGCAATAGGCCAGAAGAATTCAAACATCGCCCGAACCATACAGCTTCTTGAAAAGCAGGGCGCGATGAAGTACACGATAATTGTTGCGGCCTCTGCGGCGGAGAATGCCGCGAACTTGTACATAGCCCCGTATTCCGGTTGCGCGATGGGCGAATATTTTATGCAAAACGGAATGGACGCGCTAATCGTGTACGACGATCTTTCGAAGCACGCGGCTGCGTACCGCCAAGTTTCGCTTTTGCTGAAACGCCCCTCCGGGCGCGAGGCGTATCCCGGCGACGTATTCTATCTGCACTCCCGCCTGTTGGAGAGGGCTGCGCGAATGAACGAGGAGAACGGGAACGGATCGCTTACAGCGCTGCCCATAATTGAGACGCAACAGGGAGACGTAAGCGCATATATTCCGACGAACGTCATATCGATAACGGACGGTCAGATATTTTTGGAGACGGACTTGTTCAACAAAGGCGTAAGGCCAGCGATATCCGTTGGGATATCGGTATCGAGAGTAGGGTCGTCGGCTCAGATAAAGGCGTTTAAGCAGGTTGCTGCAACGCTGAAGGGCGAATACGCGCAGTACAAGGAGCTCGCGGCATTTGCGCAATTTGGGTCGGATTTGGACGCCCGTACGAAGTCTATAATAGACAAGGGCGACAGGCTTGCCGAAATAATGAAGCAGACGAACAACAATCCGATGAGCGTTGAAATAGAAATTGCTCTGTTGTGGGCGCTCAAAAACGGATTTTTTGCGGACGTGGAGGTATCGAGGGTTTCCGATGCAAAAGCTTCGCTCGAAAGCTATTTGAGGGCGCGCGGGGCTGAAGTATTAAAGAAGATAGTCGAGCGCAAGGCGTTTGACGACGAGCTTGATGCCGAAATGAAGGCCGTATGCGCCGAATGGAGGAAAACGTTTGCGTAATAGCCTATGAAAGGGATGCGCGATATAAGAAACCGCATGAAGGCGGTTGCGAGCACCGGGCAGATAACCCATGCGATGGAGCTTGTTGCGGCGTCGAAGATGAAGAAGGCGCAGAATAGTGCGGAAGCGGGCAGGGCGTATGCGATACTGTTGATGGATTTGACGGAGACGGTATTGGAACGCCTTGGGAAGTCGCTTGTGCAGGCTGGCGGCGTAGCGCCCGGCAAGAAGCGCCTGATAATCGTGTTTTCGACAGACAAGGGTTTGTGCGGCAGCTTGAATACGAATATATTCAAGTCGATATCCGAGATAGGGCGCGCAGACGCGGACTACATAGCGGTTGGGACGCGCGCAGGGAGATTTATAGCCAAGAGTGGGCGAACCTTGAAGGGGCAATTCAAGGTGGGCGACACAGTGACATTTGCGCAGACGAGCAAGATAGCAAACTTTGCGATAAAATTGGCGAAGGAGAGCGGCGAATACGGGAGTATAGAAGCGCTCTATCCGATATTTGTAAATACGCTTAAGCAGGAGACGGCGTTGGTGAAGCTCGCGCCTGTTGACGACTTGCATACGTTCATAGACAGGCTCAGGAAGACGTATAAAATGGACGACATGCCCCGTGTGGAGGAAGACCGCAACATAAAGTTTGAGCCTTCAGCGGACGAGGTTTTGTCGAGGCTGCCGCAGTTCTACATAAAGCAGAGCTTGCACCACATAGCGTTGGATGCGAAGGCGTCGGAGCATTCTGCGAGAATGGTTGCGATGAAGAGCGCCAGCGACAATGCCGACACTCTGATGGCCGAATTGAACTTGGAGTACAACAAGGCGCGGCAATCCGCGATAACGACAGAGATATTGGAGCTTTCATCTGCCGCCGCCGAGACAAACAACGACACAATTTAAGGAAGACGAAGAGATGAGTTCAGGGACAATAAAACAAGTGATAGGAGCGGTAGTGGACGTCCAGTTTCCGAGTGACTCGATACCTGCGATATACAACGCGCTGACGACCGGGGCGGACGGTAAAATAGTATTGGAAGTGCAGCAGCAGCTTGGAGAGGGAGTCGTTAGAACTGTTGCAATGACCTCGACCGAGGGGTTGAGGAGGGGCGACAAAGTTGTCGATACGCAATCGCCGATAAAAGTGCCGGTTGGCGGGGCGACCCTTGGGCGCATATTTAACGTGACGGGCGACCCGATAGACCAGAAGGGGCCCGTTGCGACCGACGAGAGGCTCCCGATACACAGGGCGGCTCCGGGATTGTTGGAACAGAGCACGCGCACGGAAATTCTCGAGACAGGCATAAAGCCGATAGACTTGATATGTCCGTTTTTGAAAGGCGGGAAAGTCGGGGCATTTGGCGGCGCGGGCGTCGGTAAGACTGTCGTTATAATGGAGCTTATACACAATATCGCAAAGGCGCACGGAGGATTTTCAGTATTTGCGGGTGTTGGAGAGCGTTCGAGAGAAGGCAACGATTTGTACCGCGAAATGAGCGAGTCGGGAGTCATAGACCAGAAGAATCCTGAGAAGTCGAAAGTTGCGCTTGTGTACGGCCAGATGAACGAGCCTCCGGGAGCGCGCATGAGAGTTGCGCTAACTGCGCTTACGATGGCCGAATATTTTAGGGACATGCAAGGGCAGGACGTCTTGTTGTTTATAGACAACATATTTAGATTTTCACAAGCAGGCAGCGAGGTCAGCGCGCTGTTGGGGCGTTCGCCGTCTGCGGTGGGATATCAGCCGACACTTGCGCAGGAGATGGGCGAGTTGCAAGAGCGGATAACCTCCACAAAGAAGGGGTCTATAACGTCATTTCAGGCGGTGTACGTGCCTGCCGACGACTTGACCGACCCTGCGCCCGCCAATACATTTGCGCACTTGGACTCCACGATAGTGCTGGACCGTTCGATAGCGGCGTTGGGTATATATCCTGCGATAGATCCGCTTGCTTCGACATCGAATGCGCTTTCGCCCGACATAGTCGGTGCGGAGCATTTTAGGGTAGCGCGCGGAGTGCAGGAACTTCTGCAAAAGTACAAGGATTTGCAGGATATAATAGCGATATTGGGCATAGACGAATTGTCCGACGAAGATAAACTTACAGTATCGAGGGCGAGAAAAGTGCAAAAATATTTGTCGCACCCGATGCACGTATCGGAGGTATTTTCCGGAATACCCGGAACGTATGTTCCCGTATCCGAAACAATAAAGGGATTTGCCATGATACTCGACGGCAAGCTCGACTACGTGAACGAAAACGATTTTTCGTATAAGGGCACGATAGAGGAAGTGTTGGAATCGTACGAAAAGAACAAGGGCAAATAATGTCGCTTACGCTTGAAATAGTGACGCCCGTCGGAGTGGTGTATCGCAAGGGCGAATTGGACGCCGTGACGCTGCCGGCGAGCGACGGCGAGATACAGATATTGCCTGGGCACATACCGTTAATTACGATACTTGACGCAGGGGCAGTGCTTGCGATAAGCGGCGGAAGCGAAGAAAGCATAGCTGTGGACACCGGATACGCGCGCTGCATAGCAGACACGGTTTCTGTTCTTACGGAGTCGGCGATAGACGTGCAGAGATTCGACGAAGATGAAATGCAGAAGGCGCGCGAAGCGGCTGAGAAGGCGTTGGAGGAGGCAAAGAGCGCGAATGTCGATCCCGACGAGATAGAGAGATTGGAATCGCGCGCGCGCGTGGCGATAGCCGGGCTGCTTGCAAAGAGCCGCCGCAAGAGGTCATAAATTAGCGCGGCAAAGTGCGCCTAAATTGTCGCGTAATTTGTGCCATATAAAAGTGACTTGAAGCAAAGCGCGATTTGCCCGCTTTAAGTGGGGGATAGGATACAATAAGCTTCTTGACACGAGTAAAAAAAACATAAAAATGAAATAGAGAAAAAGGCGTGGTTGCGCGAAGCGCTTCGTCTAATGGGAAATTTATTTATACGCTCCATCAATGAAAACAATAAATGCAATAAAACTTTGCGCCATATTATTGGCATCTTGCGCGAACGCATTTGCTTTGACCTACTATGCGGGCAAGAGGAATCCCGAGACAGAAGAGGAAAAGACGATGAAGTACTCCACATGCACGTGGGGGAGCAGCGGAGATTTTGAAACGCCGCCGTTGCCGTCGAAGCCCGGCACAAACGATACTCTTGCGACGAGATATGGATCGTATAAGTTGGACATAGACGCAAACGTGAATGTTGGCGCGATATCAAACGGCGACGGATCTACAATTACCGCGAAGGGAAGGACGATAAAAGTCAAGCGCGGGCTTGGGACAAGCATACCCGGCGGCGGAACCACGACAGTTTCATTTGAAGATTGCAATATGGAATTTGGCGGCAATCTTTCAATAGGCTATTGGGATGGGCACCGCGGCATAGGCAACGGCATAATGAGGCTTAAGAATACGCAATTTAATATGGCGGGGGCAATGGGTTGCATAATACCAGTCCACCCGTTGGTAAATTCGAGCACACGCGGCGGATTCACTCTCATATTGGAAGGCAAGACGGTTGCTACCTTTGGGGAAGGAACTGTTTTGGACACAATATTTGCTGAAAAGCCCGAGCAATGGGCATTTAAGATTCAGATGATAGAGGAAGACGGAAAAGTTCCCGCGCTAAAATTTGGATCCGACACCGATTTTACCGGATGCGATTTTGAGCTTAAAATAACACCTAAGATAAAAAAGGGAACTTATGTTTTGATAGAATTTGCCAATAAGCAGAGCCAACTTGGAAAGCTTACACACTTTACGGTAAACGGTAATCCGTATTCTCTTGGGCAAACGGTAAATGTAGGCAACTTAAAGGCAACGATAACCGAGGGAGAAGTCGGCCGCCATTCCAAGTCTGACAAAAACGTTATCCTTACTATCAAATAGGTAAAAAGCTAATACCAACACATATAGAAAAAATTTATAGAGCGCGCATTTTGCGCGCTTTTTTTTGCGTACATACTATTTAAATTAACTGGCATATTATCTCGTCTCGCTATGCCAAAGTGCACCACCGTAAAAAAAGTTAATTATATAATTTTTAAAACGAATTAAAAAGTGCGCCGAGCTTCAAATATATGCCGACTTTATTTCAGCTTCCGAGCGGAAAGCGTCAAGCGGAGAAATCGGAATGGGAAAAAAAGCATTCGGGATTGCATCTACACAAAAAGATAAACCTGGCCCTCTTTGTTGATAAGAATATCCGCATGCGCCAATAAAAAAGGCGAATCCGGATAGGATTCGCCGTTGGAAGGAGAAAGGAATTTTATTTTCTGCGGCGCAGCGCGAAAACAAGAGCCGCAATTCCAAACAGCGCCGCGATTGCTTCCGGTTCCGGAACAGTGTAAATGAGGCTTCCCGCATCGCCTTCAACTACCAATTCAAATTCGCCTCCAAGAATCTTTCCGGATTCATCATACGCCGTAAAGACGCTTTCAACATCAATGTTTTCTGCCAAGTAATCAAACTCAAAAACAGTTATTTTCTGCGAGGTAAGATCTTCCGCCGAAAATACTATATCTATCGGATTCGCTCCAATAAACAAGTCTCCGGTTTTTATAGTGCCATCAAACAGCAACGTCACACTGTCTCCACTGTCTATCATCAGCCCGCCGACTTTTTCCGGAGACGAGAATTGAAGCGTCCCGCCATATAAATAGAGGTTCTCAACGGAAACTTCCGTATTCATTATAAACTTGCCGCTGTATACAGTGACAATGCCAATGCTCATATCTTTTTTCCCGTCCAAATCGTTTTCAAAACCATGTTGGCTGCCGTTGGCTGCCTTGTATATGGTAATGGATTGCGTGCCGCTGCCATTCATGTTTATATTTAGCTGGGAACTTACGCCGCTTTCCGTTGCAAAGACGCCCTCAAACGAACCGCCTGCAAATACGCCGGAAGAATTATTGTTAAAGTTTATTCCGACAGTCCCGTTTTTAGCGGTCGTCATGTAAACGGCTTTGCCGCTCGAATTCAACCCTCCAAGATCAAGAGCAAATGAGGTTCCGGTATTGCTATCGGAAGCAATCATGTCAAAGGCGTGGTACCCGACAGTGTCTGCGCCATTTTTAACAAAATTAAGCGCACCTCCGACAGTTAAAGTATAAGCGGAGGAAGTCTGCGAATACCCCAGGCGGAAACGTGTATTAAAATACTTGTCTGTCGTGAGAGTCATATTCCCGCCTATCGTAAGGAACTTTAAAGTATCAGCTACAATTCTAACTGATTTTGACGAAGCATAATTTGCAGCATAAGTGGGAACATATTTTGCATCTGCATTTACATAGCTTGTCCAATCGGAAACTACCGACATAGAATGGACCATGTTAATCTCAGTGGCAACTGTCGCAGTGACTGAATTTACTTTTAGGCCACTTATTGTTTGGTCCATTCTGACGTGCTCCATACTTGGGTTATTGACATCGAAAAAGATGTTCGATGTTTCAGAAGGAACCGTCTGATGGGAAACTGTGCCTGATGCGTCGGTTTTCCACAAAGAAACGGTTTGCGATTTAAAATCGAAGCCCCAACCTTCGCCGCGCCAATAATAATCGGTTGATTCTTGTGCGAAAGTTGAAAAAGAGGATACAAACATTGCACCGCTCAGAAGCATTCCGGTTAGAGCATTTTTAATTAACGGAATGGAAGATGATATCTTTTTAGATGATAATGTTTTAGTTTTCATAGGTTAAGTGCCTATATAAACGTCTAATTTTAAAATCGGGAAAATCAACAGTTTTTAGAAGTTTTTTGTTGGACAGTTAAAATTTCTAAACAGTTATCCTTTTATTTTTGCTTGAACCAAAAGCGCAGATAAAATAGGCTATAAAATATGGCAGGCATTGATGAAAATATAGTTAGGGAGTATTTTGAAGCGAATGGGTTTCTCGTTTGCCAGGCAAATAAATACCAAGTCCAATCCCGCAAAAAGAGGGCCGACGAAAATATAGATTTCTTTGTGGAAAATCCAAACCCCTCCGAGGGCGAGCCCGCCTTTTTAATGACGCCTGCTGAACTCAGAAAATGCCGCCGCGCAATAGTCGCGGTAAAGGCATGGCACACGGCAAACTTCACCGAAAATATGATAAATGCATCAAAAGGCGGCATCTTCGATTTTGTCCAGAAGTCAGCCGTTAAGAAAGCTGAAGACTTTTTTGGCGATAAAGACGGAATTATGAAAATAGTTGCTGTTGCCGACTTGCCAAAATCTCGCGCAGAAAAGCAAAAGAGCATAGCTGCAATGCGCTCGCGCGGAATAGACGGAGCGGTGACATTTCCGCAAATGTTGAGATGGCTAATAGATTCGGTTGAGCCAAATACAAATTACGTAAAGAGCGATTTAATGCAGATGTTGAGGATTCTGAAAAATTACGGGTTGCTGCGCGGCGCGCAAATGAGCCTTTTTGAAAAATAGCTTTATTTTTTCTAAATACTGACGAAGTTAAAAGTAATTGCCGAATCTACAGAACATATTTTATCAGAAAGAGTCTAAATAAACATTCTCTAAATAAAGGCAGACATGAAAAAAATCAGCAAGAATTCATATCTTTTGGCGGCGCTATTGTCGTTTTTTGTATTTGTAACGGCCGGCATATTGCATGCGCAGGAAGCGCCCAAACCCGCAAAATCCGAAGTAAAAGCAGCGGTATTGAAGGCGGAAACCGACTTCGACAAGGCGTATGAGGCAGCCAAGAAGGAAGGGAAAAAGTTAATGCTTGAATTTGCGGGGCTCGATTGGTGCCCGCCGTGCAAGATGTTGCATAAATTTGTGGTGGGGACAGACGAATTTGCAAAATACGCAAATGAGAAATTGCATGTAGTGCTCGCGGATTTTAAACGCGGCGGAGAACCTGCCGACAAGAAAAACGCAAAGAAAATGCTCGAACTTGCGGAAAAATACAGACTGCGCTACTTCCCGACAATCGTTATAATAAACCCAAAGACGGATAAGGTTAAAATTCTGGAAGGTTTGCAGACCAAGACTCCACAAGAGCTCATTGAGGTTATTGAAACTTTCGACAAATAGTCGGTTTTATATTATTATATTCGCTGTTTGATGTGTAAGAGTCCCGCTTTTATCGGCGGGGCTTTTTTATTTAAATTACTATTGAAACATTTGGTTTTTTGATGATATTTTTGTTTTCATGAAAAAATTTGCATTCTGCTTAACTTTGGCGGCATTTATTTTTGGGGCGAACGTAACCCTTTCTGCAGCCCAATATAAATATCCATTTTCAACGGGAAACAAAACGTGGAATGCATCATGGTGCTCCACTCCGGAATCGGACGGCAAAAGATACGAAATATTGCACTTTCGCCGGACTTTTGAATTGCCCGAAAAACCCGAAAAATTCGAGATAAACGTATCCGCCGACAACCGCTTTCGGCTTTATGTAAACGGGAAATCCATAGCAACCGGCCCCGCGCGCGGCGATATTGAACATTGGAGGTACGACACAATAGACATATCCCCATACTTAAAAAAGGGCAAAAACACAATCGCCGCCCTCGTGTGGAATTACGCCGAATTTGCGCCTGCCGCGCAAGTGACCAACAGGACTGGATTCATTTTAGACGGCGCAACAAAGGCCGAAGAATTTATAGCAACCCCTGTTGATTGGAAAGTAAAAGTTTCCTCCGCCTATTCAAGGCCTGAACAGCGCGGATTTAAAGGAGTAAACAATTTCAGCTTTACCGGCACGACCGACGCTATTGACGGTTCAAAGTACGACTGGGGTTGGACTTCCGAAGACTTCGACGACTCATCGTGGGCTGACGCAAAAAAAATCGCCGTAGGAATGAGCGCCACCGGACCCTATGGAGAAAACCAGAACTGGATGCTCGTAAAGCGTGAAATTCCACAACTGGAAGAAAAATTAATGCGTCTTTCAGAAATACGTAAATATACGGGCGTAGAAAAACCTTCTAACTTTATAAAAGGCGAAAAATTAACCATTCCGGCAAACTCGGAATGCAGTTTTATACTGGACAACAACTTCCTTACAAACGCATATGTGCATTTTGTATCAAGCCGCGGCAAAGGTTCTATCGTAAAGGTGACATACGCCGAAGCCCTCTTTGACAAGAATGGGAAAAAGGGAAATAGAAACTCCATAGAAGGCCGCGATTTTAGTAAATCCGCGCCTTTCGATGTCTTTATGCCGGACGGCGGAACAAAGCGCGACTTTTCAACCCTGTGGTTCCGAACTTACCGTTATGTGTCGGTCGATATAAAGACCGCCGATGAGCCGCTCGATATAGAAGACTTTTACGGAGTTTTTACCGGCTACCCGTTTAAGGAGAAAGGCTCCTTTGAAACTTCCGACAAGTCCGTATCGGACATATGGAATGTAGGGTGGAGAACGGCGAGGCTCTGCGCCGTCGAGACGTATTTCGACTGCCCCTATTACGAGCAGCTGCAATATGTGGGTGATACGCGAATACAAGCGCTAATCTCATTGTACGTCTCGGGCGACGACAGGCTTGCAAGGCAGGCGATATCAAACTTCAACTATTCGAGGGGTTCCGACGGCCTCGTGAAGTCGCGCTATCCAACGAGAGTCAAACAATACATACCTCCGTTTGCGCTCTATTGGGTTTCAATGCTCGACGATTTTGCAAAGCACCGCGACGACCCACAATTTGTCAAAGAACATTTAGACGGAGTTCGGGCGGTATTCGGCTGGTTCTTCAAACAAATCGACCCCAAAAGCGGCATGCTCCGCCCGATGCTAAACCATTGGAATTTTGTAGATTGGGTGACTACATGGAAGCACGGCTACGCGCCGGAATCGGAAAACGCCGCTTCGGCGATAAATTCTTTGCACTTTGCATACGCTCTAAAAAGCGCCGCAAACTTAATGCGCTATATGGGATGCGGGCGCGAAGCCGACGAGTACGCCCAAAAGAGCCGTGAAATCGCCGACGCTGTAAGAAGAAACTGCTACGACGAATCAAAAGGGCTTTTTATGAATTACGCAGGCGCGGAAAAATCGAGCCAGCACGCCAATATAATGGCAATTCTCGCTGACGCCATACCCGCCGAGAAACAGCGCGGGCTTTTCGATAAAATTATCAGCGACAAATCGCTCGACCAATGCACGTTTTATTACAGGTTTTACCTGACCGAGGCTATGCGCAAAGTGGGAGCCGCCGATAAGTATGCCGACTCACTCGATCCATGGCGCGATATGTTACGCATCGGGCTTACAACTTTTGCGGAGACTCCGGAGCCCACGCGTTCCGACTGCCATGCGTGGAGTTCAAGCCCCAACTATCATTTGCTTTCGCTCGTATGCGGTGTGAATCCCGGCGAATACGGTTTCAAGTCTGTGCGGATAGAGCCGAATCTCGGCAAGTTCGAATTTGTCGATGGAAAGGTTCCCCATCCGAATGGAATTATAGAAGTATCTTTGAAGAATAGCGGCGGCAAGCTTGAGGGCAAAGTAGTCCTTCCCGAAAAGCTTGACGGAGTATTTATCCACAACGGCAAGGAGACAAAACTCAAAAGCGGGCAAAACTCTATAAATATATAAAAGTGGAAATTTAAATTTTCGCAAAATATTACAAGCCGCCTCTTAAAAAAGAAGCGGCTTTTTCATTGAAAAATTTGTTCCGCAAATTTCGTGGCAAAGATATTTGTCGTGTTGGAATCTCATACTTTTCAAAATAATAAATGCAAAAAATTTATCCAAAAAATTGTTCCATATGGAACAATTAAAATCGCGTTTACCCTAATATCATTTTTTAAACCAAAAAAACGGCTCCGTTTTTTAACGAAGCCGCCCTCAAAATTTTCGCAGAAAAGCAAACTATTTTACAGTGTCGATATAGCGCGAAATGCTCTTGATTGTCCAGAGCGTCGCATGTCCATTGATGTTTGTTTCAACAGTGTCCCCAACCTTGTGTTCAAGCAGCGCTTGCGCCAAGGGAGTCTGGTAGGAGAATATATTCTTTGCAGTGTCGCTGTCCCACGCGCCGAGAATGGTGCAGGTAAGCTCTTCGCCCTTGTTTGTGACAAGGCTGACGATTGAGCCGATGCCGACTTTGTCGGTGGGAGTCGAATTGAAGTCGAATACTTCCGCGCCTGCGATGTCGCGTTCGAGTTGGCCGCGGCGTGCGGAAAGAACTTCGTCGTGCTCGCGTGCCATTTTGTATTCCGAGTTTTCGCGCAAGTCGCCGAGCTCGCGTGCAGCTTCGATTGCAAGTTTGCTCGCAGGTAGTTGATTCTTGACGATATCTTCGAGTTCTTCGCGGCGCGCCTGCAAGCTCCAAGAGGAAACGAGCAGACGTTTTTCCTTTGAATCGGAAGATTTTGTCGCGACGAGCGTTTGCACGCTCGGGAAAACTTTTATTATTCTTGCGAGAATCGACTTCTTCGTAAGGTCTTCAAAGCCCTGGTTCAACAAAAGGGTCTGCGCCAAGTCGCGCGCCGTGTCGGCGGTCGAATTTTCGAGCATATCTTTTATCAAGTCTTTGTCGTCGCTGAGGGCGTCGGCGAGGGCTATTCGCGCCGTTGTCACAACGGTTTCCCTCTGCAATGCTTCGTCGTCAACCGCGGCGAGCAGCGCGCTAAGCAAGTCTTCGCCGATTAGCGGCGAGAGTATGTCTTTATAAGCGGCGGCATTGCGGTTTTTAACAATCCACAAAATTACCGGACCGCGCAAAGTTTGTTCTTCGAGCCACCTTTTGAGGCAGTCTTTTATAAGTTGGCGCGAAGTGACGCCCTTGCCGTCGTCGGGGATTTCCGCGCCTTTTACGAAGTGCGAATTTTTAGATACGTCCCAGCTTAGGAGGAAATCTACGCACTCTTTTGTAAAGCGGCCTTCGCTGTATTTGAGGAGATCTATAATGCGGTCGCGCCAATCTTCCACAAATATGCGGGTTAGAAGGTCGAGGAAGCGCTCGAGGTAGGAAGAAGGGAGATTTTTGGCAAGGTTGTTGAGTCCGTCTTTGGGATCGCGTTCAACTGCCGCAAGGATTATATCTTTGCTTCGCGGGGCAATTTCTTCGACTTTTTCTTCTTCGCCCGGATAGAGATAGCGGACGAGATTGTTTCTTACCCATATCCCGTGGAGCCTGTCGGCGTCGTTTAGGGAACGCGCTTTTTTAATGGCCTCGGTCAATTCTTCTTTAATTTTGGGGAGGTCGGCTTTAATTTCTTCGACGCTGTCGTCGGTAGCCGTCTTATAAAGTTTTTCCGCAAGTAGTATTTTTTTCTTGGGTTCTCTGTTGAGGAAGTATTCGCGCAAGACTTCCTGTTCCGGCTTCATTTCCTCCTCTTTAGCGCGCAGGCAATAAGATTCTCCTTTGACTTTCGGGCAAGCCACGCGCGGATTTCTAAACAGGGCTTCTTTTGCCTTATTCCACCAAGACCTGTATGCTTTTTCGGCGGCCTTGTTTTTTTCCGCAAGTTCTTTTTCGGAAATGGACGGGTTTTCAGCGACATACCCGAAGAGCTGCTTGAATACAGTTTCGAGCTCGATAGGGCTTGCCGACATATCCGGTTTTTTCTCGAGGTAAGAAACCACAAATTCGCCGCTATCCTTCATTTCTTTTTCGAGGTTTTCGCGGTCGGTGCGGTAGCGGACGAGGAGGTTGTCGTCGTCGAGCACTTCGAGTTTATCAACGCAGAAGACCGGATCCATTTTATGGCCCGGTTTTCCTTCAAAATCGATAATGAGCTTTTTAGAAGCTTCGTCGTAAGATACGATGCGGCCGAAACCCCAGCTGCCGTGCATGCAATATGCGCCGTCGTGCATTTGTTCAAGTTTTTGGCGCTTGTTGCGCAGTTTGGGATTTTTAGCTATAAGGCGATCTATTGATTCCGGATTCATTTTTTTATAGTCTTGCGTTATGTGCCATGACTGCACTTTGCAAAAATATCCCGAACGTATTTTAGTTGATTATTTGCGCTTAGGGATTTTTGCAGTATGTCAAAAAAAGCGTAAAAGTTGTCCTTATTGCAATGCTATGTGGACGTGTTTACGCAATCTATGATTATCCTTAAAATGGACCATTCAGAGGATTTGTCAATTTTATCTTTGACGTCTTTTGTGGTTTGTACATTTTTTCGGAAAAAAATTGCAGGATTTCTTTGTTTTGGGATAAGATTTTGAATGCGTTGCATTAGAAAAATGAAAGAGTGCGTCGGGAAGACTTTTGATTTTGAGGAGAAGCGTGCGCTTGTAAAAGCGGTTGAGAGATATTTAACGTCGGGCTTCAAGGCCGACTATATATTTGAAAAGAGTTTTTACGCGGGCGGATGCAAATTAAAAAGCGGGGATACTAACGCTGTTTTTAAGACTCTGCTTAGAAATTTGTTAAGTATTGAAAACATAGTTTCAAAGCTCTGCAAGAAGCCTCCGCGCAGTGCATTAAAAAGTGCTTTGTATTGCGCATGTGCCGATATTTTAAGCCGAAAAAAGGCGTTTCAGTCTGTCGATTCCTGGGTGGAATTTGTAAAGACCGATTTTTCAAAGGGGGAATCGGGTTTTCTAAACGCAGTATTGAGAAAATTTCCCGCCGAATTTGAAAAAATTTTGGAAGATTCTAAAAATTCGCGCTCATTAGGGAGCATTTCTTTGGCATATAGCCACCCCGAATGGCTGGTTAAAAAGTGGATAGATTCTTTTGGTTTGGATAAGACGCTTGAAATTTTAAAAAACGATCAAAATCCATCATGCGTATTTTTGAGATCCTCAGGTTCCAAAAAAGCCAAGATGCTTGAAAGTGAACATAAAAACGCTTTATCCGACGCGCCTTTTAAAAATTTTAAGATTTTAAAAAGCGGCGAATGGGAAAGCGCAAAGGAGTTGCTCGAATCCGGGGAATTTTACATTCAAGACCCTTCAACTTCCTTTGCACCGTCGCTTTTAAATCCAAAATTTGGCGAATGCGTATTGGATTTATGCGCTTCCCCTGGGGGAAAATCGCGACTTTGCGCAGATTTAATTAGAGAGTCGGCTAATTTTGATGATGAAAAATGCCTATTGAGCACTCTTGTAAGCGTTGACATTCCCGGTCCGCGCATAGGCAATCTTAGAGAAAACATTTCAAAGATTAATTTTCTAAAAACCTACGTATTGGAAGCAGACTTAAATTCGGAAGAACTCGCAAAAAAGCTCGAATCCAGCGGCTTGCCTTTGAAGTTTGACTGTGTTTTGCTCGACGCCCCATGTTCCAACACGGGAGTTTTAAGGAGGCGTCCGGATGCCCGATACAGACTTTCCGAAGGCGATATAGGCAAATCCGCCGACTTTCAAAAAAAATTGATTTCAAAAGCCGGTGAATTTGTAAGGCCAGGCGGAAGGTTCGTTTATTCTACTTGCTCAATTGAGCCCGAAGAGAACGAAGAAAACGCTAATTGGTTTTTAAGGAACTTTCCGGAATTTAAACTGGTTTGCGGCGGGACTTCTTTGCCGAATGATTTTAAGGACGGGTCAGGTTCTTTTCTTTTTGAGAGGAATATTTTATAAAGATAAGAATTTTAATTTAAATCTAACTTTATTATTATAAATTGCGAACAAGTGTAATAACTTTTTTTAAGATTGTCTTTAAAATACTTATGAAATTAAAATATTTGGAATTGAAGTGTGTATAATGTGGAGAACGTCAATTTATTTACAAGTTTACAATTTATTGGGCTAAAATTTACCGGTTATCAACATAGTTTTATACAATTTTAGAAGCGTATAAAAAAGTACAAAATTGTAAGAGATAAAAAATAGAGATATGAGCTCAAACGATTAAGTAAACAGTCTGAATGAAAAAATAGGTTGAATAAAAAAAATGTCCAAAAATGTATTTTTTTTTAAAAATAGAAAAAAAGAGCGGAAAAATATTGCAAAAAACCTGAATAGACTCTGATAATCAAAGAACATTTCCAAATTTCAAAGAGCGGCCGCTTTTTGAATAATAAAAGACGCGTATTAACCAAAAAAGTAAAAGCTTTTGTTTAGATTATGACAGAATGCAGGTTTAAGAGCGTTCTCGAGGCATATCCGCCAAAGCGGGAAAATCTCGTGAGCGTATTGCAGGATATTCAGGAAAAGGACGGATTTATAAGTCCGGAGGCGGTAAAAGAGTGCGCCGAATATTTTTCGGTTTCCGAGGCTGATGTTTATTCGGTTGCGAGTTTTTACGCCCAATTTAAATTCAAAAAGCCCGGCAAGCACACTATAAAAGTATGCAAGGGAACGGCATGCCACGTAAGGGGATCGGGTTCCCTATTGGCGGCGCTCGAAGAAAGGCTCGGGATAAAGGAGGGTGAAACTACGCCCGACGGGCTTGTGAGCTTGGAAAGAGTCGCATGCCTCGGAGCCTGCGCGCTCGCTCCCGCAATGGTAGTTGACGAAAAAGTTCATGCGCGCGTGACGCTTGCGGAAATAGAAAAAATCCTAAAATCCCTGAAATAGCCATGAATATTCTCGAAAATTTAAGGGCAGCCGCCAAAAAGGAATGGGAAAAGTTCCAGAATAGCGCGCGCGTGATGGTCGGAGCCGCAACTTGCGGACGCGCGGCTGGGGCCGGCGCGGTAATGGACGAATTTAAAAAGGTTCTGAAAGAAAAAGGCTTGGAGGAAAAGGTAGATGTGGTGGAAACCGCCTGTATCGGACTTTGCTATGCCGAGCCGCTCGTCGAGATAAAACGCGAGGGCGAACCTTCTGTTTTATATTCAAACGTAAAGCCAAAAGACGTTATAAAATTAGTCGAAGAACATCTGCTAAACGGAAATCCCGTTTCTGAAAAAGCAGAGGCGGCAATGTGCGAAAGTGAATTTCGCGGAATAAAGCCGTTTTGCAAACATCCGATGGTGGAGCTTCAAAAGAGGGTTGTGCTGCGCAACTGCGGCGTTATAGATCCCGAGAATTTTGGGCATTATCTCGCCCGCGGCGGATATGAAGGCTTGGAAAGGGCTTTTTCGATGACGCCGGAAGAGGTAATCGAGGAAGTGAAGGCAAGCGGATTGCGCGGCAGGGGAGGCGCCGGATTCCCGACGGGAGTAAAATGGGGATTCGCGCGCGCTTCAAAGACTTCGCCGATAAAATATATAATCTGCAATGCCGACGAGGGCGATCCGGGCGCATTTATGGATAGATCCGTCCTTGAAGGCGATCCCCACAGTGTCCTTGAGGGATTGATGATAGCTGGCTATGCGATAGGCGCCGAATGCGCATACATATACGTGCGTTCCGAATATCCGCTTGCGATACAGCGTTTAAAGAAGGCTATAAATCAGGCCGAGGAAGCCGGGCTTTTAAAGAAGGAGCTTCCGAACGGATTTAAGTTTGAGATAAAAATTAAGAAAGGTTCCGGAGCATTTGTCTGTGGCGAAGAAACTTCCCTAATGGCGAGCATAGAGGGCGTCAGGGCAATGCCGCGCCCGAAACCGCCTTTCCCGGCGGCGAAGGGGCTTTTTGGCAAACCCACTAATATAAATAATGTGGAGACTCTTGCTGCGGTGAGTTCAATTATGCGCGAAGGTGCCGGAATGTATTCCGCCCTCGGTTCTGAAAAGAGCAAGGGAACCAAGACGTTTTCGCTTGCGGGCAAGATAATGCGCACAGGGCTGATAGAAGTAGAGCTTGGAATGAAGCTTGACGACATTATAAACAAGATAGGCGGAGGCTGCGCGGACGGCAAAAAATTCAAGGCCGTGCAGACGGGTGGTCCATCAGGCGGGTGTCTTACGCCTGAGCATTTATCTGTACCGGTGGATTACGAGCACCTTGCGGCTGTCGGCTCAATAATAGGGTCGGGGGGTCTCGTGGTTATGAACGAAGACTCCTGCATGGTGGAAGTCGCAAAATTTTTCGTCAACTTCACGGAAAACGAGTCTTGCGGAAAGTGCATACCCTGCCGAATGGGCACGCAGCACATGCATACAATTCTCGAGAAAATAACCTCCGGGAAGGGTGAAATGGAGGATTTGGAGCGCCTGAAAAAAATAGCGTTTACGATGAAGCAGTCGTCGCTATGCGGGCTTGGGCAGACTGCGCCTAACCCTGTGCTGACGACTCTCAGGTATTTTGAGGACGAATATGTGGCGCACATAAAAGAAAAGCGCTGTCCGGCGTTGGTCTGTCCGCAGCTTGTTCATTTTTCGGTCGATGCCGAGAAGTGCACGGGTTGCACTGCATGCGAGAGGGTCTGCCCGACCGGCGCGATATCCGGCGGAGTGAAAAAGCCGCACACAATAGACGCCGACAAGTGCATATCCTGCGGAGCCTGCTATCAGACATGCAGATTCGGGGCAATATCGAGGAGATAAGAGCATGAGCAATTTTAAGATTACAATAGATGGCCGCCAAGTAGAGGCAGAACCCGGAATGACGGTATTGCAGGCGGCGAAGAAAGCCGGAATATTCATACCTTCACTTTGCGCGCACGATGAGCTTGAGCCGTACGGAGCATGCCGTTTGTGCGTTGTCGAGATAGACGGAATGAGGGGAACGCCGACGTCTTGCACGACGCCCGTTGCCGACGGAATGGTTGTGCGCACGACGTCCGAGCAGCTCGAGACGCAGCGCAGGCGCACGATAGAGCTGATGATGAGCTCCCATCCGTCGCCGTGCTTGGTGTGCGAATCGCGCGAGGAGTGCGAGAGCGAGAAAAAGACCCCCACGCGCGCGACGTCCGCCACGCGGTGCGGGTCGTGCTCAAACCGCCCCGGTTGCGAGCTTCGCAAAATGGCGCTTGGCACATACGTGCGCGACATAGGGCTTCCGATGATATACGACCCGTCGAAAGTAGAGCGCGACGATCCTTTTATCGACAAAGACCACAATTTATGCGTATTGTGCGGAAGGTGCTTTAGGGTGTGCGAAAAAATACACTCAAAGCCCGCGATAAGCATAGCCAACCGCGGCAAGAAGGCGCGCATATCCGCGGCTTTCGGAAGGTCTTGGAGCTCGGAGGAATGCCTGTTTTGCGGAGCGTGCATAGACGCCTGCCCGACAGGCTGCCTGACGGACAGGTGGGGCAAATGGTTTGGCGAGCCCGACAAGGTTGTCGAGAGCAGGTGCGCAATGTGCCCGAAACATTGCAAAATAAACCTGCGCATAAAGGGCGGAAAAATCATATCTGCAGGAATGGTTGCGCTTAACAAGGAAAGCGCGATATGCCCGCTTGGAAGGTTTGCGCTTCCCCAGATAATAAACGCGCCTACGAGGCTGCGCAGGGCGGCGGTGAGGCGCGGCAAGGAGCAGGTTCCCGCAAGCCCCGAGGACGCGGTCGAAAAGCTCTTTGAAATTCTTTCCGAAAATAAGGGGTCGTTGCTTGTGATATCCAACAAGGGCGCGACCTATGAGAGCCGAAAGGCAATGCGCGCAATCGCCGGAGAATTTGGAGGCAAGGAGATAGAAATGCCTATGGACTCCTCGGCGGCCGACCTTCCTGCCGACGTATTGGACGATTTGGAAAATGGCAAATACGCCGCAGTTTTGGTGTACGGCAACTACATTACGCCGCAAATTGCAAAGAAGATACCGCATTTGGCTGTGTGCGACGTGTTGAAAACGCCCGTGCAGAAATTGGCGGAGGTGGTAATGCCGATAAGTCTGTTTGCCGAGACGTCCGGAACGATAGGCGACGCGGACGGCAAAAAGATAGCTGTGACCGCGGCGGTGGCTTCCGCCGGCGAGCAGCGCCCGCTCAACGGCTATATGTGCGATGTGTGCAAGAAGACTGCGGCGGACGTCAAGAAATACGATTTCGAGCTCGAACCGCTGCCTGCCGATTTTAAATCTCCCACGGAAGACAAGTCGGCTCTGCCAAACCGCTTTCTTGGGCATTTCTTTGCCGATTACGCGCCCGACTTGCAGATGCTGGGGCTTAAAAAATCCGATGAGAGGCTCGCGGCGGACGCCGCCAAAAATTCGGACGGCTTCGAGATACTCGAAAACAAAATGTTGGTTCCGAACTTTCACGAGCTTACGGTAAAGGCGCCGGAGGCCGCGAAATTTGCCAAGCCCGGGCAGTTTGCAATACTTATGGCAAACTCCAACAGCGAGAGGTCGCCGTTTACGCTCATAGACTGGAATGCTGACGAGGGCTGGGTAAAGTTCATAATAGAGGAGGTTGGCCGCTCGAGCGCGGAAATAGCGTCTTTGCAAAAGGGCGACAGTCTCGCGGTGTTGAGCGGGCCGCTCGGGACGCCGCTTGACATGGAGCAATTCAAGCCGGGCTCCAAGGCTCTGCTTCTTGGCGGCTGCTACGGCATAGCCGCAATATATTCGATAGCCCGCGAATTGAAGAAGCGCGGGGTGAAGGTAGTCAGCGCTATCGAGGCGTCGTCGTCATACATGCTCTATTATAAAGACAAGCTTTCTGAAGTAAGCGACGAGCTCATGGTGTTCACGCGCGACGGCAGCGAGGGCCGCAAGGGCGGCTGCATAAACGCAATGCAGGAGCGCGGCGGAGAATTCGACGAGATTATAGCCGTCGGGTGCGTATTTATGATGAAGCAGTGCGCCTCAAAGGCGCCCGTTTCAGACGGCATAGACATGTTCTGTTCGTTGAACCCGATAATGGTGGACGGAACCGGAATGTGCGGAGCGTGCCGAGTGACAGTTGGCGGAGAGACAAAGTTCGCATGCGTCGAAGGCCCGTTCTTCCGGCTTAACAAAGTCGATTTCGACGAGCTGTCAAAGAGGCGTTCGGCGTACAGGCTTCTGGAGGTGGAGGCAATGCCCCGCCATCTGAATAGCAAATGCTATCAATCCAAATAAAAAATTTTCCGGAGAGTTGAAATGTCAGAAGAGAAAGCAAGGAAAATAAAGGCGTCCGGGCTGCCGCGCATGAAGATGCCCGAGCAGGATCCGTCGCGCCGAGCTTCCAATTTTGAGGAAGTTCCCTACGGTATAACTCTTGAAATGGCGATGGACGAAGCAAGCCGTTGCCTGCAATGCCCGAAGCCCCGCTGCAAGACGGCGTGCCCCGTGAACATAAACATACCGCAATTTATAGCAGAGATATCGCAGGGTAATCCGCAGGCGGCCGCCGAAAAGCTCAAGACGCAAACGGCGCTGCCGGCAGTGTGCGGCCGCGTCTGCCCGCAAGAAAACCAGTGCGAGGGAAGCTGCGTGCTTGGAATCCGCGGAGAGCCAGTTGCGATAGGCGCGCTTGAAAGGTTCGCGGCGGACTATGTGCGCCAACACAATCTTGAAAAGACGCCCGAGAAGGCGGCCCCGACCGGGAAGAGGGTTGCGGTAATCGGCTGCGGCCCCGCCGGAATAACGGCTGCGGCGGACTTGGCGATAGCCGGGCATGAAGTGGAGGTATTTGAGGCTTTGCATTTGCCCGGCGGAGTTTTGATGTACGGCATTCCGCAATTTAGGCTCCCAAAGGAGATTGTCACTCACGAAGTCGAAGGGCTCAAAAAGCTTGGCGTTAAGATACATCTAAACTATGTTGTAGGAAAATTAAGGTCGCTCGAAAGCCTGCTCGATGAGGGGTTTGACGCGGTATTTTTGGGTTCCGGAGCGGGGCTGCCGATGTTCCTTGGCATACACGGCGAGAACGGAGTTGGGGTGTTCTCAGCGAACGAATTTCTGACGCGCTTTAACCTAATGAAGGCCTACGATTTTCCCGAGCACGGAACGACTCCAATTAGGGCGAAGCACATAATAACCGTTGGCGGCGGAAATGTCGCGATGGACTCGTCCAGAACGGCTCTGCGCATAGGTGCGAAATCTACGATAGTTTACCGCCGCGCGCTCGAACAGATGCCCGCGCGCAAAGAGGAAATACACCACGCAAAAGATGAAGGTGTTGTGTTTCAGATGCTCACAAACCCCAAGAGGGTTGTGCTCGACGACAACGGCAAAGTAATAGCGCTCGAATGCGTAAGAATGGAGCTTGGTGAACCCGACGCCTCAGGCCGCCGCTCGCCGATAGAAATAAAGGGCAGCGAATTTCAAATACCGTGCGATGTAGTGGTTGTCGCGATAGGCAACCGCCCGAACCCGCTAATACCGATGACGAGTCCGGATTTGAAGACGACGAGGAAGGGGACGATAGAATGCGACCCTGAAACCTTGCAGACGTCGATACCGCAAGTATTTGCCGGCGGAGACGTCGTAAGCGGCGCGGCAACCGTAATCAGCGCAATGGGGCAGGCGAAGATTGCCGCCCGGAGCATAAACAGGTATTTGCGCGGCGAGCCGCTAAAAGATGCGCCTGCTACTGTCTAACGACGACGGGGCAGATTCCCCGTTTCTGCCAATATTTGCCGAGGAGCTTTCGCGAATTGGCGAAGTTGAAATTGTCGTGCCCGCGCGCGAACAAAGCTGGATTGGCAGGGCCTACAACCGCCATTGCGACATAGTGGTGGAGGAGAGGGAATTTTGCGGATTCAAGTGCCGGACAGTGTCGGGCACGCCGTCTGATTGCGTGAATATAGCGCTTGGGCATCTGTACGCGGACAATCCCCCAGACGCAGTGGTGTCGGGGCTGAATATTGGGCAGAATGTTGCGTTGCCGCTTCTTTGGAGTAGCGGGACATTCGCTGCTGCCGTGGAAGGGGCAGGCTGGGGCTTGCCTTCGTTTGCGTGTTCGATGAGGCTGCTTCATAAATATTATGAGATTTGCAGAATCCGCCATGAAGGCGTGCCGCAAGAGGTTTTGCCGCATTTGAGGGCGGCTTCAGAGCATGCGGCAAAATATATATCCGAGGCTTTGGCGGAAAAAAATTTCGCCGACGGGGAAATCCGCAATATGAATTATCCGGCGGATTTTTCAGAAAATTCCGAATTTTTGGAGTGCGTGCCCGCGCGCGCTAAATTGGCGTCGCTATATGTAAAACAGCCCGATGGAAGCTATAAATTTTCCTATGCGATGGGGGAAACATACCCGTCGGACGACGGAAATATAACCGATGTAGAATGTCTGGGGCTTGGCAAAGGCTGCGTATCGAGAGTGTCGATTCGGGCAATGCGTTAAATATTTGCGCTTTTCCACAAAATGGGAGCGTACAGGTTGGGACGATATGTGGCCTGGCATTTTTTGTGCGCACTCTAAAAAAACTTTGGTGCGCGGAGATTGCAGTATCTTATAGCGCGGAATTTTGGCTTTTTCTTTATTATAAAAATTGGTCAAAATCAAAAATTCGCGCGAATAAGGGCCGCAATGCGGCAATATCTTGAATTTTGATTGACGTTGAAATACTTGGGATTTATTCTTTTTATAAATTTAAAGATAAGGGGAATGAATAAATTATTTTTGTATGGTATAATTGTGGCCGCGCTGTGTACAGCCTGCGCTACGAATGAAAATGCGGCAGGCAGCGCAGATAAAAATGCGGCGGAAGTAAAACCCGCCGTAAATGACAAAGTTGAGTGCGCAAAGCTTTCCGATATAAAAATGGGAGGCTATGTCGGAGAAAAAATGGACGCTTTTTTCAAAAATCGCGTCCTTTCCGACGAAGCAAAAAACAAAATATTTGAAGAGGCGGAAAAGGCGTTTAGCGAAAGGATTGACGACGAATCCGTATATGTCGGCTATTGGCGCGGAGAATTTTGGGGGAAGCTCGCAATATCAGCAAGCGGCGTATGCGAATATACGGGAGATAAAAACCTTAAGAATTTTCTTTCCAAAAAGGCGGCAGTATTGGCTTCATTGCAAGATACGGACGGGTATTTAGGTTCGTACAAACAGAAAAACTTTTTGAGGGTAAACGACCTCGACAAAGCGCGCGAGGCAGTCGGCTGGGATTGCAACTGGTGCTGGAATTTGTGGTGCAGAAAATACACTCTGTGGGGGCTCCTTGAAATATACAAACTCAATAAAGACCCCGCAGTGTTGGAAACGGCCAAGCGCGCAACCGACCAATACATTTCCATGTTAAAGTCGGAAAACGTCAAGATATGCGACACTGGAACGTTTGTTGGAATGCCGAGCATGTCGATACTTAAACCGATGCTAATTCTCTATCGTGAGACTGGAGACGCAAAGTATCTCGATTTCGCGAAGGAGTTGGTATCGTATTGGGATAGAGACGGAAATCCGCCGCCAAATTTGCTGAGAAACGCATTTTCCGCGGAGCCAGTGAGGCTCTGGTATCCGCAGCTAAAAAATTGGGAAAAAGCCTATGAGATGATGTCGTGCTTGGAGGGGCTGGCGGAATACCACCGTGTGACTGGCGACAAAAAGGCGTTGGACGCCGTTGTTAAAATTCGCGAAAAGCTCCTTAAAGACGAAAAAAATATCCTGTCGAGCGTTGGATATAACGATATGTTTGTAGGCGGGGCGCGTCAGATTAACGGCATTACCGAGCCGTGCGACGCGATACACTGGATGCGCATAAACCGCGAGCTTTATTTGCTTACCTCCGATACAAAATACCTCGACGAAATAGAAGACACTTTTTATAACGCATTTTTGGCGGGAGTCGCGCGCGACGGCAAATGGGGCGCGCGATGCGTTCGCTCGCACGGCAGCCACTACATAGCAAAGCCGCAGTGCAAGCTAAATTACAACCATTGCTGTGTTGACAATATGCCGAGGGCGTTTCTCGATTTTGCGAGAACCTCTCTTGCAAAGTCGGGCGGCGAATTGTTTGTGAATTTTTATTCTCCATACAAAGGGAAGGTAGGCAATGTTGAAGTCGAGGTTTTGGGGAATTACCCGGTGTCGGACACTGCCGAGGTAAAGATAAAATCTCCGGAGGAGGTCGCCGTAAATTTTAGGGTGCCTTCGTGGAGCAAGAAAACTCTGATAAACGGCAAGGTGGCGAATGCCGGCTGGCACAAGCTGAATATCGGCAAAGGCGAAACTTCTATAAAAATAGAATTTGATATGACTCCACGGGTAATAAATTCGGATTTATCTTCCGAGTATTATGCCGGCGGAGATATGCGAGTTATGCGCTGGCTCGGGTACGACGAAGCATGCCGCAAAGACTTCTTGCCGATAATGCGCCATTCGGCGGCTGCGACGATAAAGAAAGGGCCGCTGTTGCTTGCGCGCAGCAAGTATATCGGCAACACAAGCGCGGAAATGTTTTCGTCTCCGAGCATAAACAATGCAGGGGCGAAGTGCGAGCTCACTCCCGAAAAACCGAGCCATACATGGGGACAGTGGAAGGCTAAAATAACGGCAGACGACGGGAAGATAATTGAAACAAAGGTGTGCGATTTCGCAAGCGCGGGCGACAATTTTAAACGCGGGTCAACAGATATGAGCCCGACGCATTCGGTGTTCTTTTAATCAAAAAAAAGACTGTGCAAGCGCGCGGATATGCGCGCTTTTTTATTCTCGAGAAAGTGGAAAATTTGCTGCCGGATTATCCCGCATTTAGGCGGACTGAAAAATGTTCCACGTAGAACAGTAAGGCAGCGAATTGTAAGTATTAAGAATTTTTCGACGGCAATTTTTTTTGCATAAGATTTGTAAGCCAAAAAGTAAACGGAAGATTCCAAAAAAAATTTCTGCGCGGCGAGAATATATTTCTGGGCAGTGATAAAAAATGCGGATTTTTTTCGATATGTCCTGGCAAATATTGTTTGTAGGATAGCGGCTGATTTTTGGGGGAAAATAAAAAGGCGCTGGTTGGAAATCAGCGCCTTTTTTTGATTGGAATAAAGCGGAAATATCCGCGCGGGAATTTATATTTCAACGTCTTTTTTGTAGTCGACGTTTGGAAGCCCAAAACCAAAGAGCTTTAAAAACTCCTTCTTATATCCGGCGAAATCTGTGAGCTCGTTCAAGTTTTCGGTTGTCACTTTTGGCCAAATTTCAAAGACGGCTTTTTGGACATCGTCGCGCAATTCAAGGTTGTCGATTCTCACGCGCCCGTCATCGTCGAAATCAAGGCAGTTATCGTTGTAAAGCTGCGTAGAGAAAAGCCTTTGTATTTGCTCGATACACCCTTCATGAACGCCTTTTTCTTTCATGACCTTATACAGGATTGATATGTAGAGCGGAACAACCGGGATTGCGCTGCTCGCCTGAGTGACGAGTGCTTTGTTTACAGATATGAACGCCTTGCCGCGTTTAAGTTTTAGCGTGGCGTCGATTCTATTCGCGGCGGCTTCGAGATCTTTTTTTGCGAGCCCAATAGTGCCGCTGCGGTATATGGGGTAAGTCAGTTCCGGCCCGATGTAAGAGTAGGCAAGGCTTGTGCAGCCTTCTGCGATGACACCCGCTTCGTCGAGTGCGTTTATCCAAAGTTCCCAATCTTCGCCGCCCATTGTCTTTACGGTTTCAAAAACTTCCCGTTCGGTAGCGGCGGGCACAGTGACTTCTATGACTTGCGCTTTGTCGGTGTCGAGAGACTTGTCTTTGCGCGGTTCGCCGACAGTTTTTAGTACGCTCTTGTACACTTCGCCCGTCTTTGGATCCGTGCGGCGCGGTGAGGCGAGAGAGTAAACAATTAAATCGACTTTCCCGAGGGGGCTTTTTTTGATGGCGTCTATTGCCTGTTTTTTACATTCGTCGCTGAATGCGTCGGCGTTGATATTTGCGCAATATAGGCCTGCGGCGTTTGCCTGTTTAGTGAATTCGGCAGTGTTGTACCAGCCTGCGCTTGCAGGGCGCTGGCGCGCGGAGTCGCCTGGGCGCTCGAAAAATACGCCAACGGTTGCGGCGCCGCAGCCGAAAGCCGCCGTTATTCTGCTTGCGAGACCGTAGCCTGTGGAGGCGCCGATAATGAGAGCGGACTTGCAGCCGTCCTTGATTTTTCCTTTCGATTTGACGTAGGCGATTTGTTCGCGCACGTTTTCCGCGCAGCCTTCGGGATGGGCGGTTATGCAAAGGAAGCCTTTTACTTTTGGTTCGACAATCATTGGAGAGTCCTTTCTTAAAATATTATATAGGCTAATTGATTCTGTTTTGCATGTAAGAGATGAGCGCTTTTAGGAAGTCGCAGTTCGGGCTGAGCTTTTCGCAGTCGGAAATTGCTTTTTGTGTAAGTTGGGCGGCAATTTCCCTCGATTTTTCGATGCCGTATAGGGAAACGTAAGTCATTTTTTCGTTTGCGGCGTCGAGCCCCGTGGTTTTGCCGAGTGTTGCTTCGTCGCTTGTGACGTCGAGAATATCGTCGATGACTTGGAAGGCGAGCCCTATATTTTTGCCGATTTCGCGGGCGGCTTGGAGTTTAAGTTCGTCGTAGTTGTCTGCGAGCCTAATACCCATGGTGACGGCGGCCGTAATTAGTGCGGCGGTTTTGTTGTGGTGGATAAAGTTCAGCTTGTCGGGAGTCATTTTCCCGTCTCTTTCGCCGAGCACATCCTCTACTTGCCCGCCAATCATTTTTGTGCTTCCGCCTGCGTCTGCGAGGTCGAATACGAGTCCCGTAGCGACCTTCGGGTAATTCATATATGCGTCTGCGAGAAGTTTGAAAGAATATGTGAGTAGCGCATCGCCCGCGAGTAGCGCCATAGTTTCATCAAATTTTTTATGGCAGGTAGGTTTACCGCGGCGCAGGTCGGAATTATCCATGCACGGGAGGTCGTCGTGGATAAGGGAATAAGTGTGGAGGCATTCTATTGCGACGCATGCCGGCAGAGGATCGATTTCCGACGGGAACATTTCGTGTGCGGCAAGCAGAAGCATTGGGCGGATTCTTTTGCCGCCGGCCTCCATAGAATAGTGCATAGCCTCATGCACTATTGCCGGACGCGTATCTGCCGGCGGAAGGTATTTTTTGATTGCGGCTTCTACAGCCTGCCTTTTTTCTTCGAAAGATAATTTGAATTCTTGGGGAGTCATGATTGGGATTTTCGCATAAAGGAATCCTTTGTAAACTATTATTTTTTATGCGGAAGTTTTTTTGAACAAAGGTTTTTTTGGGTGTCGAGATAGAAAAAAGTTCCGATATATAAAAAACACAAACGGAAAGGGAAAAAGATATGAAGCTTGCAGGAATGTTGGCGGTGTTTTTAATATCCGCGATTTCATTGTGCGCGCAAGGTTCTGGCGCTGACGGTTCATCGGCCCAAAATGCGTGTCCGAAATCGGACGGATGTCCGGCGGTCGGGAATTGTCCCGAGGCGTCAAAGTGTCCGTTAGCGAAGGGCGGGAAAGTAGGAAAGGACAAAGCGAAGGAGTCGAAGATTAGAAAGGACAAAGCGAAAAGACCGAAGGTTGGGAAGGGCAAAAAGTCCGAGCCAACAAAAAAAGCAAAGGGTTTTGTAAATAGGCGCACCCGGGAATAGCGGGCGTTCTAAAAATCCGGATGCGTTTTTGCGCAGTTCGGATTTTTTATTATTTGGCAGGTTAATTGCGAATATATGAGAGTGGAGATTCCGATTTAAGTTGACGCATTGTAGAATTTTTAAAAAAATGCAGTGTATGAAGAGGCGAATTTTTGCGGCAGTTGCCGCGATATTTGTGGCGGGAGTTTGTACTTTTGCCGGAGAGGGAAAATTTAAACCTTTAAAGCTAACGGTCGGGGAATTTTATGAGAATCCCATTGGAATGTCGTTGGAAAATCTGAAGTTTTCCTGGCAGTTGCCGGCCAACGGGCAGGGATTGCGCCAAACGGCATATCAACTTGTGGTTGCGCGGAGCATAGACGAGCTTTCTGGCAATCCGCTTTGGGATAGCGGGAAGGTCGACTCTTCCGAGTCAATATGGGTTGGAGCCGGAATACCCGAGCCGAAGTCTAAGGAGAGATATTTTTGGAAAGTCCGCGTATGGGACGAGGCCGGCAGAGCGTCTGAATGGTCCGAGCCTGCGTATTTTGAAGCCGGGCTTACAAAAAATTCAGATTGGTCCGCGAAGTGGATATCAAATACGGCAGAGCAGGAGTTTGAGACGATAAAAGGCCGCGATGGCAAAGACAAAAAAATTCTGAAGTCATTCCCGCCAACATACGTGCGCAAGGATATAAGACTTGACGACGATGTAGAGAGTGCGCGGTTGTATATAGCGGCGCGCGGCATATATCAATTTTACATAAACGGCAAAAAAGTGGGCGACGACTATTGGAGCCCCGGCTGGACGGACTACAACAAGCGAATCCAAGCGACGACTTACGACGTAAGCAAGATGCTCTACGAAGGCGACAATGCGCTTGCCGGGATAATTGCCGACGGTTGGTACGCCGGCAACCTCGCGTGGGGAAACAACAGGGCGTTATACGGCAAAAAGCCTGAGATTGCCGCGCAGCTTGATGTGGTCTATAAAGACGGGCGCAAGGCGAGCTTTGTGACGGACGGGAGCTGGAAATGGTCGTACGGGCCGATAACGTATTCCGACATATACCACGGAGAGGAGTACGATGCCCGCCGCGAGCTTGGCGATTGGACGGAGAGCGATTACGAAGAGACAGATTTCAAGCCAGTTGCGGCCGCCGATATAGGCGAAAAACCGTTGATAGAGCCGCGCAGGAGCCCTGCGATAAAGGCGGAAATGGAATTGACGCCGGTATCAGTGCATGAGGTAAAGCCTGGTACGTATATATTCGACCTCGGTCAGAATATGGTTGGTTGGCCGCGGATAAAAATACCGTCTGCGCCCGGCAGGAAGATAACGGTGCGCGTTGCGGAGATGTTGGAAAAAGACGGAACATTGTATACGAAAAATTACCGTTCTGCGCGCTCGCAAGATTCCTATATATGCAAGGGGTTTGGCGTAGAGGAGTGGAATCCGTTGTTTACCTATCATGGATTTAGATATGTGGAGTTGTCGGGATTTCCCGAGAATGCGAAGCCGAACGCGGACTGGGTGAAGGGTGTAGTTTTGCACAACGATATGAGGCAAATAGGATCTTTCGTATGCTCCGTGCCGAAAGTAAATATGCTGCAAAGCTGCATACAATGGGGACAGAGGGGAAATTTCTTTTCCACACCGACAGATTGTCCGCAGCGCGACGAGCGGCTCGGGTGGACAGGCGATGCGCACGTATTTATTCCGACTGCTGCGTATAATATGGACGTATGCTCATTTTTCTCAAAATGGACGCGCGATTTGCGCGACGCACAGCTAAAAGACGGCGCAATATCGAAAATAGCCCCGAATATATTTACAGGCGATTGCGGGGGCGGAGCGACATGGGGAGCTGCAATGATAGTATGCCCGTGGGAGATATATTTGCAGTACGGCGACAAGAAGATATTGGAAGAAAACTATGGCGCGATGTGCGCGTTTGTGGAATTTCTGGACAAGAATTCAAAAGACGGCATATGCACGGCATGGAGCTACGGCGATTGGCTTTCCATGGACAGTCTTGACGGAGACGTTGCGAAGCGCAAAATAGAGAAGTCTGCGGATCCAAAAGCTTCTGAGAAATACAGGAAGGCAGGGGAGTTTGAAAAGGTTCGCAGCACGCATAGAAAAGGCACGAATACGGAGCTTATAACAACGGCGTACTTTGCGCGGAACGCTGAGCTGCTGTCAAAGGTTGCGAAAGTGCTGGGCAAGGAAGGCGACGCCAAAAAATACGCGGCAATTTCCGAAAAGGCGAAGAAGGGATTTACTAAAAAATATGTATTTGAAGACGGCACTGTCGATAACGAGACACAGACGGCTTACTTGGTGGCGTTGGGATTTGATTTATTGCCTGATGAAATAAGGGAGAAGTCGTTTGAAAGATTCGTAAAGGTATTGGAGGATTCTGGCGTATATTTGAGGACCGGATTTTTAGGGACGCCGTTGCTGACAGAAGTGCTGACAAGGTACGGGCGTACGGATTTGGCATACAGGCTTCTGCTGAACGAGGGATTCCCGTCGTGGCTGTATCCGATAACGCAAGGTGCGACGACCATGTGGGAAAGGTGGAACAGTTATTCGCACAAGACCGGGTTTGGCGATGCCGGAATGAATTCCTTCAACCATTATGCGTACGGAGCGATAGGAGAATGGCTGTATAAAAGCGTGGCAGGCATATGGCGCGACGAGGCAAACCCCGGGTATAAAAATATAATATTCAATCCCAAGCTTGGCGGTGGAATAACCTTTGCGAGCGGAACGCACGAGACTCCGTACGGATTGGCTTCATCGTCATGGCGCGTTTCAGATGGAGTGATGGAGTGGCGGATAGTAATCCCGCCGAATTCGACAGGCACGGTGGTATTCCCGACAAGCAATTCCGCGAGTGTGCGCGTAAACGGTTACAAAGTTCCGGAGAAGGATTTTGTAAGGAACTCTGACGGCACGTTGACAGTGGATAAAATGCCGTCAGGAGAGTATCAGATACTGTTGAGACCCAACCAATAGAGGATTGAGGTAGGGAATTTAAATAAAGATTGCCGCAAAAACTTGCGGCAATTTTTTTATATGCGATTGTGATAAGCTATTATAGTTGTACAGCTTTTTGAAAAGACATTTATGGGGAAAATGTAAAAGAGAAAATCAAAAGGCATTTGCAAATTTTGTATAAATTTAGAATTGAATATAGGTTCAAACGTGAGCGAGTTTCATTGTGGTTTCTATTGACTGTTTCCTGCTGAACCTTGCTGATTTCTATTTTCTTGTAGGGTAGATTATTAGCAATTTGTCGAAAATTTTTGATTATAGTATATAAAAATTTTAGGGTTTTGATAAATTGATATGGTTGCATATTTGCCATATTTTTTATCCACGAAAATCTCTGAGCGTGAAGACGCGCACTGCTATACTTCCAGAAATTACAGGGCAGGCTTACTTTTCCGTCGAGCCCGATTGGGGTATAGTAGGCTTAGAAGAAATATAAGTATTTGCAAAAGATTGTATCAAACAATCTATATTTTACACTGTTTCCAGGTCTTTTGTAATAGTTTGGTTATTGACATTTCAATTAGGCTAAATTCAATAAATCTAGGACGTGCAATTACTGGGAAGGGGCATAAATTTTTTGTAGCCGATTTTTGCGATTGCGCAACAGACTGGTACATCAAATATAAACAAGGGCAGTATTTTTCATAGTAAATAAAGTATATAAGAAGTTTATATGCCTTAATATTGTTCAATACCAAATTCAAATATTTATATTTTATAGAATTTATTGAAGAAATGAAGAAAGTATTCTTTAATTATGAAAGAATTTTTTATTGAATAATATACCAAACAGTAAATACCGGAAAGAATACTTAAAAGAGAGCGGATAAGAAATCCTTAGAAAAGCATTATTCTGAATTGGTATATATTTTCTTATACAAAACTAGGTGTAGAGAATTTTTCAAAATAAAAGATAGTGTAATTTGGAAAGAGAAGAAAAAGAAGATAAACAATGCTATAATAAAAATTGTGAATTATATTATATGGATTTTAATATGTGGCGGAATGGGGCAACTATTATTGAAATGAAATAGCTAAGGCGAGAGAAAGAATTATGATAACTAAAATAATATAGACTTTAAATCCAAGATTTGGTCACATAAGAGCTTAACTCAGCCCCTGTATTTCAACAGATAGAACGAGCGTTTCCTAATCTCTCTTTGATTGCATTCATATCCGCCTTTCTTATGTTTTGTATTTTACTGTTTTTAACCAAGTTATAAATATGAAAATTTGAAAATTCTTGCGCATATTTGCGTATTATAAAATGCTTAAGCGCCAATAAAAAACACGTATTTTTGCGCATTTTTACGATAAATCCCTTACCAAAATCTGACCAATCATTTTGACGATTTAGGGCTCTGATTCTCACTTGCAAGCCCTCCCATATTTATACTTCCAGTGGGCGATTGCAGTGCTTGTAGAGCTGTATAATTTGCCTCCTGCGCGGGAGCTATCCGTGTCATTGAGAATCTGCAAAATAACTTCATCGCGCCCCATAACATTTAAGACATTTTTTAGCTCCTCAATTTTTGATAACTGTTCAAGCAAGCCATAAACCCAATTCTGCTTGCGAATAGTCTGCTTGGAAATTTCAAATTTAGCGGAACGCTTTGAGCCAAACATCTCGCCCCAAATTCTGTTGGGAATGCGCTGATGATTGTTGTACTTGTCGTCGGCAAAATAGCCGTCTAAACGAACCTTTCTCAAGCGATGCTCAAAATAGTCCTTAGAAACCACAGCCCATTTCCCTACCGCCTTCTTTGGCAACCCAAATACTTCCGCCATTTTAGCACTAATTTCAACCTTCTCAAACCCCTCAGCCGAAATCTTCGTCTTGCTTACCATCATACCCTGTCCCGTTATGGCATCTATACTACCACATCATGATAAAATACACAATATTTTTATTTGTTATTTTTAGATAATATTTCTCTGAGTTGTCCTCTATCAACTTTCAGCTTCTTTTCGCACACAGAGAAAAATAAGCACTATATCCATGATTTTTACGGATATAGTTCCATACTTTTCCAATACATGCTGAGAGTTTCCGCAGATGCTCATGCAACATTTATATGAAAGCCTAGTAACCGTTAGTAAACGATAAGAGACTTCTTACTCTTAAGTTATATTGGCGTGTCCAGTTATAGGTATCGTACTACAATCCGATGGCAAATCAAATGTGGAACGATAGAATATCTTTACAACGAATTCACATTTGAAAATCTAAAGAGAGTATATTACACCAAAATATTTAAGGAAATCATGCATGAATATTCTAATCTGAAGTCCGTTTATCTGATATGTTATTTCCTTGATGAGTCAGGCATTATTTGTAGTATTGTAAAGATATAAGATGATGAATTTTGACGATATAAAAGCAAATAGCCAAATCACTGGGCTCATTCCAAATGAAGTTGTTACAGTTATTGCTGTAAATAAGACTGGTGAAAACGCCTTGACGGTATTTTTTAGAAAATCAGATGGAACTCTGGCCCAACAGATGCTTTTCCAAGAAGACTTAAAGAAACTGTCCATTGCGCATGCGGGAAGATCTTGGTCTTTTGATGCTGATGCTAAGGAATTTAAGTTAGCTTTAGAGGCAATGCGCATACATTTGTCGTATTTGTTTGATCCAATGATGGCTATACATTCATCAAACATAGAGCCTTTGCCACATCAGATTTCCGCCGTCTATGAAGCGATGCTACCAAAACAACCACTTCGATTTGTTTTGGCTGATGACCCTGGAGCAGGAAAGACAATAATGGCGGGCTTACTTATACAGGAGCTGATAATGCGCTCAGATTCTCGTCGCATTTTAATTATTTCGCCAGGGTCTCTGACGGAACAGTGGCAGGATGAGCTTATTGAAAAATTTGGAATAAAGTTTGATATATTTAGCAAGGAGAAACAAGAACAGTCGTCTTCTGGGAATTTTTTCCAAGAAAATGATCTTGTTATAGCCAGGATTGATCAGTTAGCCAGAAATGAGGACTACCAGCAAAAGTTAAAAACAGTCGATTGGGATTTGGTTATAATAGACGAAGCTCATAAACTTTCAGCATCGCGCAATGGGAACAAGGTAAATAAGACATATCGCTATAAGCTTGGCGAGTTGCTTGGTGCGCGTACCCGCCATTTATTGCTCATGACGGCCACTCCGCATAATGGGAAAGATGCTGATTTTTCTCTATGGCTATCGCTATTGGATTCGGACCGCTTTTATGGAGAAGAACGAGACTCAACGCGCGTTGATGTGAGCGATGTTATGCGCCGCATGGTAAAGGAAGAGCTTGTAAAATTTGATGGGACCAAGCTTTTCCCTGAACGCAGGGCATATACGATAAATTACAAGCTTTCGGATGCGGAAATGCACCTCTACAATCATGTCACTTCATATGTTGTAGATGAAATGAATCGCGCAGACAATTTGGATAGTAATCGCAAAAGCAATGTGGGATTTGCACTAACTATGTTGCAGAGGCGTCTGGCGTCCAGTCCAAGCGCGATATATCTCTCTTTGAAGCGCAGATATGAGCGTTTGTCAGCCCAATTGAAAGAATTAAAAGAGCGAGGATTATCCGACGTTCTCCAACAATATAATGAGGAAATTGATGATGACTTTGAAGATGATTTGACTTCGGGGGAATCGGAAAAAATAATTAATAATATTACTGACAGGGCAACGGCTGCTCGTACTTTGGAAGAGTTGGAGAAAGAAATAGAAGCACTCAACTCGCTTGTTAACGAGGCAAAAGCACTTTTAGATTCTGGGAACGATACAAAATGGTCGCAGTTGTCTAAAACTTTGCAAGATGAGCCAGAAATGCGTGACGCTTCTGGAAATCGCAAGAAAATCATAATTTTTACGGAGCATAAGGATACTCTCACTTATCTTGTGGACCATATAAGGGGATTGTTGGGAAACCCCAACGCAGTTGTCGCTATTCATGGTTCTATGGGACGCGACGACAGACGACGGGTACAAAACGAATTTAGGAACTATCCAGAGGTTCTTGTATTAGTGGCCACCGATGCGGCCGGCGAGGGCGTAAATCTACAAAATGCGAATTTAATGATAAATTACGACCTCCCATGGAATCCCAATAGACTGGAACAACGCTTTGGACGTATTCACAGAATAGGTCAAACGGAAATGTGTTTTCTTTGGAGCCTTGTGGCATACGAAACTCGCGAAGGTATGGTTTTCCAAAGGTTGTTTGAGAAATTAGAGCGCGAACGGAAATCTTTAGGAGGCCGCGTATTTGACATTCTTGGAGAGGCTTTTGAAAATGAGCCATTGAAGAATCTCCTCATAAAGGCCATACGTGAGGGTGATGATCCCAATACAAAACGCAAGATGCTTGAGAAATTAGACGGCGTGTTAGATAGCGTGCACCTTGCGGAGATTTGCAGGAGAAATATGTTGATTGAGCAACATATGACGCCCGATATGATTTATCCAATAAAGGAAAAGATGGATAGAGCCGAAGCTCGTAAACTTCAGCCATGTTTTATAAGGTCATTTTTCCGAAATGCATTTGAACATCTCGGCGGGCAAATTCGCAAGCGCGAGGAAGGCCGGTTTGAAATTCCCAACGTGCCAGCTTCGATACGGTTGGCCGACAGAATTATTGGAACTACGCGCACTCCCGTAGGCAAAAAGTACGAAAGAATTTGTTTTGATAAAAAATATATTCGCATTCCAGGGCGTACATCCATCATGGCCGAGTTTGTACATCCGGGACATCCTTTGATGATTGCTCTAATAGATCGTATTTTATCGCAATACAAGAATACTTTGAAGCCCGGAACTATTTTATTAGATGAAAACGATTTGGGGTTGGAGCCGTCTTTGATATTTATGATACGGCATAGAGTCAAAGAGAGTATTGGCGATAAATCTGTATCTGAAAGAATTGAATTTGTTAGAATGTCAACAACCGGAGTAGTGACGAATGCAGGTTATGCTCCTCATTTAGATCTATCGCCTTTCCCTGAACAATACAAGCAGGTTGCCGACGAGGTGTTGAAGCAATCTTGGATAAGCAAAGATCTTGAAGATGTCGCAGTAAGTTATGCTGCCGAACATTTGGCAAAGGAACACTATCAAGAGGTAAAGAAGCGCCGCGAAGAATTTGTGGACAAGGTAAAATTTGCGGTTGAAGACCGTTTAAATCGGGCTATACGCTATTGGTCTAATCGCTATGCCATTTTAAACGACGAGGTTCGGGCCGGGAAGCAGCCGAGAATGCAACCGATAAACGCCAAGGCCAAGGCAGATGAACTTGAAGGGCGTTTAAATGCCAGACGAGAGGAACTTGAAAAGGCAAGAAATATTGTTTCCGATGCTCCAATATGCATGGGTGGAATGCTTGTGATTCCGAAAGGTCTTGTAAATAAAATGTGCGGCTCTGGAGAATATTGTACAGATCCGCAGGCCCGGGAATTGATTGAGAAGAAGGCCATGGAAGTTGTGATGAACAAGGAAAGGGAGCTTGGGTTTGAAGTTGAAGATGTTTCTCTTGAAAAATGCGGTTGGGATATTACATCTCGCCCGCCGCATTGCGACGGCGGCATTATTAAGTCAAACAGGCATATTGAAGTAAAAGGCAGGTTAAAGGGATGCTCAACAATTACCCTCACGCGGAATGAAATATGCTACGCTGTTAACCAGAGCGACAAATTTATCCTTGCTGTTGTATTGATTGACGGAGACAAAACGGAAGGGCCCTATTACATAAAGAACCATTTTTCACAAGAACCTGAAACGGATGCGGTATCTATAAATTATGATCTTGCGGACATGCTGAGAGTTTCGGTTTCTCCAGAAAACACTTTGTAGGAATTTAATAATGAAGATAAAGGCGCCAAAGAAGCTTATAGAAGTGGCCTTGCCACTTGATGAAATAAATGAGGCTTGCATTCGCGAGAAATCGATAAGGCATGGGCATCCGTCAACATTGCATTTGTATTGGGCGAGGCGCCCTCTTGCCGCGGCAAGGGCTGTACTTTTTGCGCAGATGGTAAACGATCCGGGCGGTGAGCGCGGATATATGTCCGGGAAGACAAAAGCTCAGGCTGCAGAAGAAAGGGAAGAATTGTTTTCCATAATAAGAGACCTCGTGAAGTGGGAAAATACAAACAATGAATCCGTGTTAAACCGTGCGAAGGAGGAGATATGGAAGAGTTGGAGGCAAACCTGTGCGCTCAATAAGGGCAAGGCTGGGTTTGATCCGGAAAAGCTGCCGGCATTTCACGATCCTTTTGCGGGAGGAGGCGCTATACCTCTTGAGGCTCAGCGCTTAGGGTTGGAATCTTACGCGAGCGACTTAAACCCCGTGGCTGTTCTCATAAATAAGGCGATGATTGAAATACCGCCCAAATTTGCCAATCGCGCGCCGGTGGGTCCAATTCCTGTTGGAGAACAGATTTCCACAGATAATGAATGGACCGGCGCCAGGGGTCTTGCCGAGGATGTCCGCAGATATGGAATGTGGATGCGCGAAGAGGCATATAAAAAGATAGGGAAATATTATCCTCCTGTTGAGATAACGGAAGATATGGTTAATGAGCGCCCTGATCTTAAGCCTTATCTCGGCAAGAAGCTGACTGTCATTGCTTGGCTTTGGGCAAGGACTGTAAAAAGCCCGAATCCTCAATTTAGTGATGTTGATGTACCCCTTGTTTCAAGCTTTGCAATATCTAAGAAAAAGGGGCATGAAGCCTATGTTGAACCTATAATACATGAGAACTCTTATGAATTTAAGGTTCGTATGGGAAAGGCCCCCGCAGAGTTGGAAAATGGAACGACCATGGGTAAACGAAAGGGATTTTTTTGCTTAATGTCAAATATCCCGATTGGATACGATTATGTAAGAGCGGAAGGTACTTCTGGAAGGATGTCATCGCACTTGATGGCAATAGTTGCGGAAGGGAAAAATGAGAGAGTTTACTTATCTCCTACGTCTATAGCAGAAAGTATTGCAAAAACAATCCCTGAAACATGGATTCCGACAACTGCATTGCCAGGCAATACAAGGGACTTTAAAACACCTTTATACGGGCTGACAACCTTTGGAGATTTATTCACCAAGCGTCAGTTATTGGCGTTAAATACGTTTTCAGATTTATTAAAAGACGTAAGGGAGAAAATAATTTCAGAATGCAATTATCCCGACAAAGAAGAATACGCAAACGCTATCATTACATATCTGGCGTTTGCTATAGATAAGATTTCGAATCTAAATTCAAGTATGACGTCATGGATGTCCGATAGAGGTGCCTTTAGAGAAACATTTGCGAGACAAGCCATTCCTATGGTTTGGGATTATGCGGAAGCAAATATTCTGGGTGAAACTTCTGGAAACTTTTACACTCCGCTCATAAAAGTAACAAAAGTTATAGAAGCTCTTTGTGTATCGGAATGCGGAGTTGCAAATCAATATGATGCGCTTACTCAAAATATTTCAGATAATAAGGTGATTTCTACAGATCCCCCATATTACGATAATATCGGTTATGCAGATTTATCAGATTTCTTTTATGTATGGTTAAAAAAAACCTTAGGCGATATTTATCCTAATCTCTTCGCTACAATAGCAACCCCAAAATCAGATGAACTAATTGCAGTTCCATACAGGCACGGGAATTCAAAGAAAGAGGCTGCAGATTTCTTTTTAAATGGGATGACTGTTGCAATCCGAAATCTTGCCAATAGGGCAAATCCGGCATTCCCTGTCACAATTTATTATGCGTTTAAGGCTTCGGAAACTTCAGATTCTCAAACTTCCAATACCGGTTGGGAAACTTTCCTTGAGGCTGTGATTAATTCGGGATTTTTGATAACAGGAACATGGCCTCTAAAAACAGAAGGTTCAGGTAGAATAATAGCAAAAGATTCAAATGCTTTATCTTCTTCAATTATTTTAGTGTGTCGTAAGAGAGATGACGACGCTGAGGAAGTAAGCCGCAATGATTTTGTAAATGAGTTAAACGCTGTCATGCCTGAAGCTCTTAGAGATATGTTGGGTCTTGACGGAGTGTCTTCTCCGATAGCTCCGGTTGACCTTGCGCAAGCCGCAATAGGACCGGGCATGGAGATATTTTCAAAGTATAAATCTGTCTTAAACCAAGACGGCACGCGGATGAGTGTCCACGACGCAATGATACTCATAAATAAATCCATATCCGACTACTTAAACCCAGATATGGGCGATTTCGATCCGCAAACCCTATTTTGCAATGAATGGTTTAAAATTCATACTTGGGGAGAATCTCCATTTGGCGAGGCAGACACTTTGGCGAGGGCAAAGGGAACGTCGGTTTCCCGAATATCAGATAGCGGAGTTCTCAATTCAAAAGGAGGAAAAGTTTCGCTTATTCATTGGAAAGATTATCCTGAAAATTACGATCCTACCGATGATAAGAATCTGCCTACATGGGAAGCCTGCCACCATATGATAAGAGTTCTCGTGCAAAACGGAGAAACAGGAGCCGGAGAATTGCTCTCAAAAATGGCGCCTCTTACAGAGAAAATCCGCCAGCTTGCCTATCATCTTTACACGCTTTGCGAGCGTTCGGGCAACGCTGAAGACGCGAGATATTACAATATGTTAATAACAAGCTGGAGCTCTATAGAATTAAAGAGCATGGAATTTACAAATATAAGCAAAAAACCAAAACAAGACGAGTTGAGCCTTTAAAATGAAATCCTGGAGAGAAATAGCATTACCGCACCATGACGTGCTTTCCGGCACACTAAAACAGTCCGAATTTGCAGCCGATATATCGGAAGTTCTAAAGGGTACAGCCCCTGAAATATATCAAAAGCCCGAAATGTTCTTCTCAAGAACTTTTATCACTGCCGGTATGCACCAATTGCTTGTATCGGTATTAAGACGGCTCGCAAGCGGGAAAGATGGCGACCCTGTTGTTCAGCTGCAAACAAACTTTGGCGGAGGTAAAACCCATACACTATTGGCGGTCTATCACTTGGCAACATGTAAAACAGACTTTAAGCTCTTAAAGGGTATAAAAGAAATAATGGGAGATGCAGGTGTAGATGCACTTCCACAAGCTAAGATTGCCGTTATAGACGGAAATGATTTTTCCGCAGACCAGCCTATTGAACGCGACGGCATAAAAATAAATACGCTATGGGGGTACATAGCCTACCAACTCTTAGGCAAAGCTGGGTACGAGCTTGTGAAACAAAGCGATATTGCAAGAACTGCGCCGGGCAAGGAAGTATTTGTTCAGCTTCTAAAAAACGCCTCTCCATGTGTGATTCTAATGGACGAATTAGTGGCGTTATATCGCCAACTTGACGAGTCCACCCCGCATAATATGGGATCATTCGGCGCCAATATGTCCTTCATACAAATATTGACAGAGAGCGTTAAGATTGTGCCCAACGCCATGCTTTTGGCAACTCTGCCTTCCTCGGACGTGGAAGCCGCAGGGAACCTCGGTAAACTTGCCCTCGAAACTTTGGAAAACTACTTCGGCCGTTTGGAAAGCGTATGGAAACCTGTATCAACCGATGAATCTTTTGAAATCGTGCGCCGACGTTTGTTTGAAAAAATAGGCGATGAGCACGAAATGGAATCGGTTTGCAGAGAGTTTGATGCTATGTACCATTCAAACCAGACATCTTTCCCAATCGAGACTAAAGAAAATTCTTATTCAGAAAGGCTACGTAAATCATACCCTATTCATCCCGAGTTTTTCGATAGGCTCTATAAAGATTGGTCAACCCTGCAAAATTTCCAACGCACGCGCGGAGTCTTGCAGCTTTTAGCTATTTTAATCCAACACCTTTGGAATTCGGACAATCGAGACGCAATGATAATGCCTGCATCCGTTCTCCTTTCAGACCCGGAAGTCAGAACGAAATGCCTAAAGTATTTGCCCAATGGCTGGGATCCTATTGTAACAGGTGAAATTGATGGGCCTGATTCTGTGGCGGTCAGAATAATTGACGGTCAAAATCCAAGATTCGGCAGTGTCAGAGCGGCATGCAGAGTTGCAAGATCTATTTTCTTTGCCACAGCGCCAATGTCTGATTCAATTTCCATTCTTCAGACAGCAGTTAGGGGCATAGATAGGGAACACATATTGCTTGCGTGCGCTCAACCGGGAGATGATCTTACCAAATATAAGGATGCTCTAGACCATTTAAGCGATAAGCTACATTATCTCTTCTGCGATGACAAACGAGAATACTTCTGGTTTGATACAAGGCCGAATTTAAGGCGGGAAATGGAGAGTCGAAAAGAACGCCTTAACGATAGCGATGTCTTGGCTCTAATAAAGAAATATGTCGTGGCCGCATCGCCCGTATCGGGTGGATTTTTCGAAGGAATTCATCCTCTTACAAATATTGGAGATATTCCCGACGTAATTGGAAGAGGACCTACTCTTGTAATCCTTCCTGCCAATGGGAGTTATTTATATCAAAAGAATAATACAAGCGAACTATTCAAACAGCTTGAGATTGTAATGGAACAGCGCGGAGATCAACCCCGCTCGTATAGAAATAGGCTTTTATTTTTAGCTCTTGATTTTAATTCTGCGTCGCGACTCTATGACTGCGCGAGAACATTGCATGCGTGGCGCGACATAAGCTCCGACATTGAAAGCGGAAGAATGAATTTAAGCACGCAACAAGTAAGGCAAGTAAAAGACTTCGCAATAAAAAGTGAAGAAGTCATGAAACGTGCCATAATAGACGGATATTGCCATTTGCTTATTCCGTCAGAATCTGCTCCAAGAAAGATTTCATTCATCGAAAGAAAAGTATCTGCTTTGGGGTCAAATATTTCATCCGCAGCCGAACAAGTCTTACTAAATAATCAAGATGTTGTAAGGCAGTGGTCCCCAATAATGCTAAAAAAAGTGCTTGAGAAATTCTATTTCAAAAACGGCAGCAACGAAGTAAGGATAAAGACACTTTGGGAAGATTTGGCAAAATATTTGTATTTGCCCCGTATAAAAGATGTAGATGTATTTCTCAGAACCATTGAACAGGGAATTTCCTCTAAGGAATACTTCGCATACGCAGCAGACAAGAATGGCGATCAGTATGTGGATTTTAAATTCGGGACGAATACGGGAATATTCTATGATGAATCTGGAATATTGATATCTGTTGATGCTGCGAACTCCTACCAGGAGCAACTTGATAAGAAATTGGCTGGAAATGAAGTTTCTGATGGGGGCGATAATATACCATCGGGAGTTTCTACTCCCAAGCAAGATACTACGGTATCCTCTACAGTGGCAAATACCCCAAAATCGCACAGGTATTTTGGGCAAAAAGAACTTGATACAAGGCGTGGAGGAATGGAGTGTGCTCAGATAATTGAGAACATAATTGCACATCTTGAAAAGGAATCTAACGTAAAGATAACTATTGATATAGAGGCGGAATCTCCAAACGGTTTTAGTGAAGCAGTCGTGCGCACAGTAAAAGAGAACTCAAATCAATTAGGACTAAAAAATTACAATTTTGAAGAATCCTAGAATCGTTAGCTTGAATTCTCAGTGCGATTCTTATAGCTGATCACACTCGTTTCAACAGTTCACAGTGTTGTATTAATATAATTGTTCCCGATATTGTCTCTATTTTCAGCGAAAATATCTTATGGAATACATCTATTTTTCATGACTATTACCCATATTAACCTAAAAGGTATAACTTATCTTAAGAAATATTTAATGTAGGATCATTACTACAATCGTCGTTAATTCTCTTCATTGTTGCTATAAGGAAATTTAAATTGTATATTCTAACGACATTCTTTTTGCCAATTTTCTTAAGAACTTCTTCCACCTTTTTGCATGTACATTTTACCCAAGTTAATTCATCTTTTAGCGCTTTTAGATTTTGAGGAATTTTATATCGTTCATCAAGGAAACAATATATTAAATTGATTTTCGCATTTGTAGTTTTGCGCAAAATACGAGCAAAATTTACTTTATCTATGTATATTATGAAATTAGTATATAAATTATTAGAAACAAATTCCTTAAACTGTCTTTCCGTATATGAATTGTCTGAAAGCATATTTATAAATTCACATGCAATTGTCTTGAGCAAATCAACCTTTCTATCATTTTTTGCTTTATTTATCATTTCATAAACTTGCGTTACCTCTGAACTTTCAGGCGCTGATCTAAAGATGAATGAATCATTATCATTAAAGACATCTCTATAATTTTTCTTAGCTAATGAAATTCCTTTCTGACACATAGAAAGAATTTGTTGAGGAGAATAATCGATCATTTTGAGATTATTTAACTCAAATAAAAGCTTCGCGATTGAATAATAATCATCTAATTTGTAAACTCCTTTATACGCAAATTTGAATAGTTCTTTTATCATTGACTTGAAATCTGACTCCTCAAATTCTGAAAAATGTTTACGATAAAATGCATTCAACATTATATATTCTGGTAAAACTCCCTCTTTCTCACGCTGCAAAATTTCGGTTTTAAAAGTTTCTTTATCAAAAAAACCAGAAAGAATATATTTTAGTAAAGACGAATAAAAATAGAAATCGCAATCCACGCCTTTTAAATATTTTTCGTAAAATCGTTCCCCATAACTTTTCTTATTTTTATTATCACTGTTCTTAGATTTCGACAATGAGATATAGAGTTGTATTTTATCAATACTTCTCAGTTCAAAAACTTCTTCTATGTTTTTGGAAGAAATAAAACCGCTGCGCACCTCATTTAATATAAATAATATAAACGTTAATATACTTTTTAGCTGTACACAGTGCTTTTCACTAAGATTACAAACAACATTTCTAGATAACTTAAAAAATTGTATAAGAGTTCTTATATTGTTAATTTTGAGCTTTTGGCATAAATTTATTAGATATTCTTTTTCATTGAATATTTTTTTATCGATATGCGGTGACAAAGAAGAAAATATGTCCGAAATATCTTGTTCAAAATCAAAAGAAATGCTCACAACCTTTTCTTTTATCTTTTGATATATTTCCCTTATTTCATTAATGTTTTCTTGACCATATCCTATTTCGTTTTCGTTCGCTAAAATTACGACTTTTGATTTACGTATTTCAATCCAGTCACCTATATATCCCATGATATCTTTTATGGGTAACGAACAACGTTCAAGATCATCAAAACATATAACATCTTTTGAATAATCATGTAATTCTATTATATTCGCTATAAGAAATTCACTTATATTAACGCCTAGTTTGCTTTTTGTTGCATCAGATACTATTTTACCTAATGATTTAAACAAATTCAAAAATTTAGCATTTTTTTGTCCATTTATCTCTTCTAATGTAGAAGCTAATATTTTTTTCACTATCTTCTCTTCTAATACCTGAATAGAATCTACTCCACTTAGCGATATCCTTATTGGCTTTAAATTAAAATTTTTTACCATTCCTTGAAGAGTTTGCTCCCAAAAATATGTTTTCCCCGACCCCCAATCTCCATTAAACAATAAAGCTTGCGTGGATATATCCCCAGTTAGATATTCCTCAAAAATGGATTTTATTTGATTCTGATCCATATTAGAATATTAAAATGTAACATTAAAATAAAGTCGGAACCTACTATTCAGTACAAAGAAAGAATTAGACAATGTACTTAAACTATGTCAATAGAAGTTTTGCATAAGAATAAATCTATGAAACAAAGAAGAAGTTGTGTTTACTAACTTAGCACAAAAAAACATATTTATTAACATATGTAAAGCCCTTAAATCGCAAAAGACATAATCCAAGCCTTAGGTATACCGATTTCAATGATATAAGTCGCATTATGTCTCAGATACATACCTACTTTAGATTCTAGCGAAGCTTTTTTATAATTAGATGTGACTCTGTCAATCGTAGCTTTAAGATAATCCTCCACAATTTTAGAGATGATCAAATAACACTTGTGCAAAAATGCCTTCCTAAATATATAGCAAATATTGACCTTATAAAATAGCTTTGCTCACAGCCCATAATAAAGCTATATACTCAGCAATGCTGAGTCTTTGAACTTTATGTCCTTTAAGTAGTTATATAGAATAGCGAACAATATCTGACAATGTTTTGATTCGTAAATAAACATACTAAGATCGTCCGAAGATCGTTTATCAACAGCCACAAATATGTGTTGGAACGTTACACAAGAAAAGAAATACATACATTAGTTGAACGTAAAGGCTATTGCCTATTGTATACAAATAAACTAGCTACGCAATATCCTCTCCCAAAAACGAATTTGGACAAAGTAAGCGTAGGTGAACTTTCCCTCCCGCTTCTGAGCTAAACTCAAATCCAAGAAAATATATTAAGATCTTCTCCATAACATATACTTAAAATATTTAATTAAATGGGACATTTTTACGCGTTCCCCTGATATAAAGAATGTCCGCAAGTACGCTATTTTACAGTGATTGGGTGAAGTTTGAATAGAAAAAATGGGACATTTAAAAAAATATACTCGCAAGGAGAAACGGGTCTGCCGAACGTCCCTGCCGTATCTTGTTGGTTAATAGATTCCTTTCAGCCCCCCTGTCTGTTTAGCGATAATAAAATCTATCTCTCGACTCACTTACCATATATGTATTGGGACAATATTTGCTCTGACATGAAGAAACAAAAGTGGACACTCATTTCTACTTTCCCCTTCGGGAACATCATAGTGCTCCCTACATTACAACAAATCTATTAGTCTTTATTTTGCCTTAGGGATTTTTCTCGCCTTGCCCTTCTAAGAGGGCTTCGGCGAAAAATCCCTACAGGAGGCAAAATAATATACAAATAATATAAATACAAAATTGAGAACAGGCAGAATTAACGCTCCTTATAACCATAAAAGCGCACTTAGCTAATCCCCTTGGTGTCTTCGGCCTCATATAAAAAGCAAAATAGGGAAAATAGGCAAATAGGACAAATAGCTATTTAGATAAATCGATCCCTCAACACATTTATAGATATACCATTTTGAACAAATTGGTATGGGAAAAGTAAGGTTTATCTACCATCAGTTGAATGTATGGAACCTATTTACCTATTTGCTATAAATACCTATTTTCTTTTTACCCACTAATCATTTGGATTCTATCTCCCTATTTGCCTATTTGTTCATGCGCAGGAAAGTACGATTCAAATTCCTTTTTGTTGTAATTCGCCAGAGCGTATTAACTTATCTAATATTTGAGTTTTATGTTAAAATAGAAAAAATACTGCATCATGCATGAATAGATAAATCTATGACATAATAGGAGAAATAGCTGAATATTCACTCCTAAACAGAAAACCCTTTTAGCGTTCGAAATTTTTACAGCTAAAAATGCCAAGATACAAGTCGGATTTTGAAAATTTAGCTAAAATATCAGGAACTTACGAAATTAAGCTTATGGCAAAAATAACAAGTCTAAGATACCAACACGCTAAAGAAGATAAACCTACCCGCGCCCCCACGAGGAGTTGAACATTAACTTACACGTCTTTCGTAAAATATGTATATTCAATACCACTTCAACAATAAGAAGTTTCGCTAACGTTTTAATTCGTCGAGAGTTTTCCCTTTAGAGTCTTTCCATTCCGTCCATCCGTTAGAACGTCGCCCAAGAATGATAGAAGAAGCCGACGATACGGACGAAAAAATTTTATTAGATTGCAATACGTAATGGTCTCCGGACTTTTTTAAAGTTCCATCTTGCATTAGGGCTTCCCGCATTGGCAGAGATTTTGTTCCTTTATGCAGTTCCAAGCTGCATTTGGCGCCTTTATATAACATGAAACCGTCTTCGAGGTATTCGCCTTCGCCGATATTTCCGTACTTGTCCTTGCATACAAATACAGATTCGGACTGGGTCTCCATAATTTGAAAACATTTCAAACCGAGAGTGGAAAGTAAAATTTCAATAGTGTTTATATAATGTTGTAAGTCTGAGAGCGCAGGAGCTGACGATTTGGGGCATTTTGGGATCTGTTTATTCTCGACCAAAGTGGACATTCCTAAATCAGTAGCCTTTTTTATAAAATAATGTTCCAGATAACTATTTTGTGCGTCATCAAAGCCGTTGTCGTTTAGCTTTATTGCGAATATTACATTCCAAAAGTCTTTATTTTTATCGTGTTGTGAGACTCTGGATTTTACGTTGCCTTTGCCTATGTATATTTCCGGCTTTTCCGATTTCAAAGAGTCTGCCAAAATATAAATTCCGTTGAAATCCAAAAAGTTTTTGTTCTCAGACAAGATTGTTCTTGGGATTTGAAAAACTTCAATTTTATCCGTAGTAATTGCAGCCTGCTTAACGGATTTAGGATCGCCATTCGGCAAATATATTTGAATAGTCTTACCCGGCATGTTCACAAAAACTTACCCGCGCCCCCACGAGGAATCGAACCTCGATTTGGCGTTTAGGAAACGCTCGTTCTATCCGTTGAACTACAGGGGCGGGATAAAGTAGTCATAAGACCAGATGCCCGCTTGAAAGTCAACTATATTTCAAGTATTAACACTCATTGCGGCTTTTTTATCTATTTACCTATTTGCGCTTTTACTTTGATGCATAATATCTTGCCTATTTAACTATTTGTCTATTTCACCTATTTGCTAAAACAGATCCTCGTCCTCATCGGTTTCTATTCCAAGCGCCTTTTTGGCTTCGGAGATTCTATCTTTCAAGACGACGTATCGCCCTTTGCCTTTTTTAACAATTTCGTACATCGATGAGAAGGTATGCACGATAAATTCCACGCGCTCGCTGCGCAGACTTGAATATTGGTCAAAGAAGCTGATTTTTTTGTAGAAACCGTCGTTTTGCCGAATCATTGCGTCCATTTTAGCCCTGTCGTGTTCAATTTCAGGGAGCATTCCGCTTGAAAACAAAACCACCGAAACGCAGATTGAATACGAGACAACCCTGCATGCGCGTTTTGCGATGTCGGCTGTGATTCGATCCGAGCCTTCCGCATGCGCGAAAATAATCGCAAGCCTAATTGCGTTTTCCCGCGCCTTGCCGAGCAAAGGCGCTTGTGTGCGCAGTTTGCCGTTCATAAGTTTTGTATTAAAGGCGTCGAACTCCCAGAAATAATCAAAGGCTTCTTTGTCGGTATCGAACCAAAGCGGCAGACCCCTTTTGCGAATTTGGTAGGCCTCGGCAAGCTGATTTTCCCATCTGGAAATTGCGGATTCGTCAAGCGGGATATTTTCTTTTGAGGCGGGAATGGTCTTGGGGGCGCCTCTGCAATAGAGAAATCTTCCTAGAAATCCGCTGCCTATAAAACTGCCTTTGTTCTTTGCAACGATACTGTCTATTATGTCGTTTTGCACCATCCAAAGCAGTGAAATGCACGGATTGGGGACGCTGGAAATACCGTTTACAATTCGGTTGTGCTTTATTGGCTCGCCGCACCCCCCAGCCGCTGTTTAGCGTCTCGGTGTCATCGCCTTGCTTGCGGTAGTTGCCGGCGACAATATAGATGCTGTCTCGGGCTTCCTCGCATACCGAAAAAATTTCTCCGCCGCTTGCTTCCATCGCCTTTATCATGGCTTCCGACGTCGAATTTTTCACGATGAAGTCTGGGTTTCTCGGGGGCTTGGGCGTGTCCGCAATTTCGTCGTCAAAGCCCAATTTGTCCTCGCCGTTAAGCTTGTCCTGCATGAGCTTTGCCTTCGCTTTCTTGAATTTCTCAAGCTCCTTTTTGTATTCGGAGATTTCGTCCAGAACCCTTCTTTCCAAATTGGAGAAAAGGGCGCGAATGCTCGCGCTTTTGCCGGTGGAGCTTTCGCCCACGCCTAGGACAAAGATATTCCCTGTTTGCGTGTATCCGCCGCTTACTGCGTTTTTCGCCTTGAACACTCTGCCCATAGCGCCGCTTAAAATTCCGCAGGCGCAAAAGCAAAGAAGCTCCATTGGCAGATTTCTGCCAACAGAATACGTCCTTGCGACGTCGCGGATAGCTTTCGGAAAGGCGCCGATGGGGCATTCGCTTTCGTAGAATTCCTTGTAGGTCTCCGAAAGAGTTTCCATCGTGGCGTAAAATTGCGTTGTTTCGGGCATCCTAAACATTTTTGGCCTCCCATGCGTTGTTGCCGTTCTGGCATTGGGCTATGCGAACTGTCGGGATTTCCGCCTCATCATGCGGCTTGCAATGCATGAACGCAAATTCGTTTTCGCCTTTCGTTTTCAAAACCGCCGACATAATGTCCGCGTAATTTGAGATTGTCTTTCCGCCCATGCCCCATTGGGCCGGGTGCAGTTTCCCGCTTCGGAATTGCGGCTTGCAGAAATGGTGAATCAAAACCATCGCGAAATGGTGCTTCGATTTCAGCTCGTTTATTTTGCAAAAGAGGTTTGAAACTTCCGAATAGCTCGAAAAGTCGCAGCCCACAAAATAGGTCAGAGAATCCACTATAACGACATCGTATTTGTTGGCCCTCAAAGCGGCGTCAAGCTTCGATATGAAATCGTCAACCGAATAATGGCGGCCTGTTTTGCAGCGGAAGCGGAAATTATTTTCCATAATTTTGCAAAAGTCCGCCTTTTTATCGAGTTCAAATTGCGAAACGATATCGTCGAAGTAGATCTTCTCGTCGGCAATCGGGTTTTCGGAATGGAGCAAGAGGGTCTTTGCGGGGCGGACGATATCAAGCCCCAGTGTTTTTTCGCCCAAAGCAAGTCCAAGTGCAATCTGCATGGCAAGAACGCTTTTGCCGATTCCGCTTGCGCCAGAAATTACCCAAGTTTTGCCTTTAGTTAGAAAATTCTTTTCGATTATCAGATCGTCGAAATCGAACATCGACTCACTTCCATCTGCTAAAATTTGGCTTAATGTGCGAATTTTCATTAGATTTCTCCTTTCTTTGCGCTTTTTGCGGGGCGGACGACAAAGCAGTGGTCGAGCAGGACGTCGCAATCGCTTTTCTTGTAGCGAATGCACTTGCCTGAAAGACGGTAGCTCGGGAGTTTGCCCTGTCTGCGGAGCTGCTCGATAAAGGTTGTGCCAATATTGAGATACTCGGCTACCTCTGAGCGGGTTAAAAGCCTGTCGCTTGCGTCAGGCTGCGTTGATGTTTGCGTATTGTCGTATTTTCTTTTAGCCATACGCAAAATATCTCCGTGTCAAATTTCTCAAAATGTAAAATGCAGATAAAGCCCGTAAAAATAGGCGAAATAGGTCGGGATTTTGTAAAAGTGGAAAAATTTTCTAAGGGGTGATGTCGTCTTATGGCAAATGCTTTTCTATGCGTCTTTAAAAATCCCTTTTTTAGTCTTCAAATTTGTCACATGTGACAAATTTCAAAGGCAACTGCAAAGCGCGTAGAATTTGAAAAAGGGAACATTAAGTTTTTAGGCAAATCTGCAAAAAGCGTAAAAATCTCGTAAAGAAAAGCGTAAAGAATTTCTTGACAAAACTGTATCAACTTCCTTATATACATAATGTTTATTAACAAAAAATCGTAAAATTTATAAGAAAAGAATTTGACATCAAGGAATTTATACAGGCGAACGGGACTGTTTCGTCCGCAGATGTCATGCGCCAATTTGGAATTTCCAAACCCACTGCCATAGGGCTTTTGAAAGAATCTAATGCCATTACCATTGGCAATTCTGTAAACCGCGAATATGCATTGCCTCAGCCGATAGGGGAAAACGGTTTTGAGTGGAATCTCTATAAGGTGGACGAGCAGGCAAGTATCGCTAAACTTGGAGTTTTGTATTCCACAAATGCGGGATTTTATTTTGACGGAGATTATCCATCTTTTTATGGCGGCGAATTTAAGAACAAGCTCTTCCCGACTTTGCCATGGTTTTTGTATGAGCACCGTCCTCAAGGCTTTGTTGGAAGAAATATTGTCTATAATTTGAATAAGAATTTTGGAATATCTAAAGAGTTAAACAGCTGGTCCGACGCCGATATTCTTGGATACCTTTTGCGTTTTGGCGACGATTTGCCCGGTTCGCTGATTTTGGGAGACTTTGCAAAAGATAGATTTTTGCAAGGTAAAGAAATAGATGTTGATGAATGCAAACGTGCAGAGATGTATCCTGAATTTGCAAAGTTTGCCGTTGAAAACGGAATGCCGCATTCATCTGCCGCCGGCGAACAGCCAAAGTTTTGCGCTTTGGTTCATTGTGAAAATGGAACATACAGAAACGTAATTGTAAAGTTTTCAGGCGATATGAATAACCCTATAAACCGCCGCTGGGGAGACTTGCTTATAGCGGAACATATCGCCTTGCAGGTATTGAGCAATTATGGATTTGTTGCATCTGAATCGCAGATTATCGAATCGCAAAACAGGGTATTTCTTGAATACAATCGCATTGATAGAGTCGGTAGATACGGCAGGCGAGGCACAAGTTCATTAAGCGGTATCGACGCCGCATTTATAGGCGAAGGCGGCGGTTCTTGGTCTAATGCGATGGGAAAAGCCAAGGGATATTTTAGCGCAAAAGATATTGATATTGTCGAGCGCATTTACAATTTTGGCTTGGCTATTGGCAATACAGATATGCACTTTGGCAACATCAGTTTCTTTGTTAAGCGCAATTTGCCTTTTGAGCTTGCGCCTATCTATGACATGCTTCCGATGTATTATGCGCCTAAGAGCGACGGCACATTGCAAAATGAAGCCCTTGCAAGCATTCCGCCGACGCGAGAATCGCGCACAATGGCTAAGGAATTCTGGCAAATGGCAATCGCAAACACTTCCATAAGTGCTTCATTTAAACTAATTGCGCAAAAGAATATAGACGCATTATCTTAGTTGTAACATCAGTGTTACAAGTCGGCAATTTTGTTTTGCAGGTAAAAAAATTCAACTTGTCCAACTGGTTGGACAAGTTTTTGATTATGCTTTTAAGATGAGAAATCTGTTTCCCAAGTTAAGGGATTTTGAAAAAAACGACATAGGTGTCGCATTTATGTCGCATTTAGTTAGATCTGCAAAGACTCTCGCATCGGATTTAAAAACCGTCATCAGAAAAATAGCCTATGCTCCGCTAAAAATCCAGAACCTGTTTTTAAAAGGGTTTAAATCGAGGGAGGACGGCTTGGTTGCTAAAAAAAACTTGAACTAAAGATTAACAAATTCCACTGAAAGCTTAAAAACATTGAAATAGAAATTCATTGTTTTCACTTTAGCGTCAATAAGAATTCCTCTCCAAACTACCGACTACCGAATGGATAATGTATTTGATTTATAAAGTCTCAATACTCTACTTTAATATTTTAATTCCATCCTATAATTTTCTCGTATAAATCTAAAAAAGCTTCTACGTTTGCGTGGTAGTTGGGGTATGCAATTTTAAGATCCTTTAAGTTTTTTGCTCTAACAAAAACAATATTTCTATTTTTCTTTAGATTTTTTTCAGATAACAAATATTCTTTTGTTGCATTTAAATAAGAATTTGACTTATATCCTTTTATATTTACACTACAAGTGTTTGAGTCATTATTGTATTCCAATTCTAGAATAAACAATTCATCTTTTGATTCATTAACACCAGATTTATCTATAGATGCCTTATTAAGAGAACGTAATTTTGTTTTTAAGTCCAAAGCTCGTGCTTGTTTTTTAATTGACGAGTATGAATTCTTAAGCAAACCAAAAAAAAGTTTATTTTCTCCTTTTTCAAAATCTGCAAATGCACCAGAAACATCTTTGAAAAATTTCATCCAATTTTCATTCCCGCGCCCTGTTTTCATAGATGTATTTTCAATGATATCTATCGTTTCCAACGCTGTGGCCCAATAATGCTGAACCCTCGTCCTAATTTGAATTTCTACCACCTGTCTCTTATATTCAGGATAATTTTCATCTAAGAAAAGCGAAACAAGATGAATACTTCTATAACCATCTTCTTTTGGTGTTGTTATGTAATCTTTTTCTGATCTTATATTTAACTCTTTCTTTATTGCTTCCGTAATTATTCTCAAATGATCCATATCAGAAACAATAACTCTGCAACCTGCAATATCTTGCATATTCACAAGACTCATCGGGTCAACACCAAAGGTTGTGGAATAGGTTGATTTTTTAGATTTGTCTTTCATAGTTTCACCCCGCATTCTACAAGTACTCTCAAGCGGTAATTTTTAAAGTTTCTGTATC
>ENA-OROD01000189-OROD01000189.1-human-gut-metagenome-genome-assembly--contig:-NODE-189-length-61660-cov-5.691941_pt1 | contig 61660 bp, 52 predicted proteins | sample MGYA00242123_ERZ509038 | MGnify/ENA primary metagenome ERZ509038 (study PRJEB26280, sample SAMEA2338719) | human gut metagenome | biome: human gut; feature: human-associated habitat; material: faeces... | reverse complement strand
GGAGCTGTCCTTAGTACGAGAGGACCGGGATGGACGGACCGCTGGTGTACCGGTTGAGCTGCCAAGCTCATGGCCGGGTAGCCAAGTCTGGCAGGGATAAACGCTGAAGGCATCTAAGCGTGAAGCCCCCCTCAAGATAAGATATCCCATCGTAAGAGTAAGACCCCTTGAAGACGACGAGGTTGATAGGCTTCGGGTGGAAGTGCAGCAATGCATGGAGCTGAGAAGTACTAATAGGTCGAGGGCTTGACCAGAGAATGGAGAAATGATTGGAAAGAAACTTTTTGTATGATGTTTTGAAGGTACATGAAAATACATAAATAGCGAGACAATGCTCGCTTTTTGTGTTATAATACCTTTATAGGGGATTGGTCAAATGGTATGATAGGGGTCTCCAAAACCTTTGGCGGGAGTTCGATTCTCTCATCCCCTGCTCTTGAAAAAGTAGCTGAAATACTTGAAAATACAAGCATTTCAGCTATTTTTTGTATAGAGATAAAAATATGCTTCAGAGTGTTTGATTAGGATTGTCAGGAGGGTACAATGAGAAAAAGAGTTTGTGTGATAGTAACTTTAGTTATGTTTATAATGAATCATTTATTACCGGTCAATGCGGTTTATGCAGATGAATCTGTAAAAAATGAAGTGCAGTCTTCTGATGTAGAAGCAGCGCAATCGGTAGAAAGTGGAAGAGTTTATGTGGAAAATGGTGAAGGGGATGTAAGCGCCGGTGAAGGTACTGCCTCGAATCCATATAAAAATATACGGACGGCCTTGGATAATATTCAGTCCGGTCAAACATTGGTGCTTGCCGGGGATGTGGTTTACACAAAGTATGATGTTGAGGCGGATGGTTCGGCGGCTCCGTTATTTATTAATAAGAATATAACGATTATGGGTGCGACACCGGATAAAACGTTTAAGCTTCGAACGGCAATTCAGTTAGGCGCAGATGTTACATTTAAAGATATGCATTTGGAGATGGTTCCGGAAGTGACATTAGGTGGAGGAAGTGGCGGAACCTCGTTGGGGACGACCGTAGAGAGAAGCGCGACGATTTATGCCGCCGGGCACACATTGATTCTGGATGGAGTGAATACGACACTTGGTACAGCCGTTGATCAGGATAGTGTTGCACCGTATATTAGTGGCGGAGCATATAAAGGGAGGATCGGTACTCGTGGAAATCATGCAGTGATCAAAGTACTCAATCCAACAGAGCAGACTAAGTTTTCGGCAATTTATGCAGGAGATTACTGGCAGGATATTTCTATGAACGTAGATATAGAGCTTGATGCCCCCGTAGTAGATAAGACGATTCATACTGCCGGAATTGAAGGCCATACATTAAACGGAAATGTAAATGTAGTTCTTGGAAAAAGGAATAACATAGCAGGATTCGATCATAAAGATCAAATCGGTGAATTAAATGTTACAATTGCGGCAAACGTAGTTACTTCCCGGTTGGAATGTGCACAGGTGAATAACCTTATTCTTGAAAAAGCATCCCGGATAAACATTCCTCAGAATGGTTCTTTCCTGGTAAATAATGTAACACTGAAGGAAGGTGCAGTGCTTGATTTCCGTGAAATGTCAGGGACTCCGGAGGTTCAGGGAAACTTTCAGGGAGTGGATACAACGGATTCAAATCATTGTGGTGCTGTTCTGATAGGGAATAGCAACACTTTAACGATATCGGGAAACGTAAACGGTCTGACAAGGTTAAATACAAATGGTGCAGAAGCCATCAGCCGTTTTGTGGAGAATCATACATATGTGGAAGCAAGTGACGCATCGGCAGGTGATTTTACAATCACAGGTTCACAGTATACGGATTATGAAATAAAAAAAGAAATATCCAATGGGAGAATAACCTGGTTTGCGCAGAAGAAACAGAGCGTAGCGGAGAATGAATTTGATCATTTTAAATGGGCGGATGGTCAGGATACGGTTACCATTAATCTGAGAAACGGGGAGGAGTTTTATTATCCGATAGAGTTCTATGACAAAAATGATCGGAGCTATAAGCCGGATTCAACAGCCTTGTTGGAAGATTTTGCAATATCTATTGAAACAACAGATGGCAGGCAATTAAGCGAGACAGATATTTCATATTGCGATTGGGATGAAATGAAATTCGGCGATAACAATTATGAGCCGCATCAGATTGTATTAAGTTTTCAGAATCTCGAGAAGGACTATGGAAAACTGATGTTGAAGGTGGAGTATACTCCTTCCGGTGTGGCTTCCGGAGTTATAATAGAAAAAGAGATAACGGTCCTGAGTAAACCCGGGCATCATTTTGCGACGACCTGGAGCAGTGACGGAACACATCACTGGAAGGCATGTACAGACGAAGGCTGTACTGAAAAGAATGAGTACGGGGAACACAAATGGAATACAGGTGTGATTACAAAAAAAGCTACCCGGTCTGCCGATGGCAGCAGACTCTATACTTGTTCCGTATGTAAGGCAACCCGGACAGAAGTAATAACAAAGGTATCTGACATGAAGCTTTCAGCGACGAGTTATATTTATGATGGAAAGGCTAAAACACCAACACTCACCGTAAAAGATTCCAAGGGGACTGTATTGAAGAAAGGTACAGACTATGACGTGACATATGCACCCGGAAGGATCAATGTGGGCTCTTACAAGGTTACGGTTGTATTAAAAGGAAAATATAGCGGCAGCAAGGAATTAAGGTTTACCATCAAGCCTAAGACTCAGACTATAACAAGAGTGGACAGAGGAGATAAGAATTTAAAAATCACCTGGACAAAGGGGACAAAGGGAGTTACCGGATACGAGATATATCGTTCAACTTCCTTGAAAGGTACATATACCAGAATAGCTACGATTCAGAAAATAGGAACAGTCAGCTATACGAATAAAGGCTTGAAGGCGAATACTACATATTATTATAAGGTCCGTTCGTATGTAGTCATTGGCGGGAAAAAGATATATGGTGCATTTTCACCGGTTAAAAAGAATAAGACCTATTCCAATACAGAGGCCTATGTAGCCAGAAACTACACGAAAGCCTTGGGACGGAATCCGGAACCGGCCGGTTTACAATATTGGACAGCAGAGATTACTGCAAAAAGAAAAACTCCGATTCAGGTTGCGGAGAACTTTATATATTCGAAGGAATTTAGGGATAAGAAGTTAAATAATACGGAATACGTAAAGGTATTATATCGTACTTTTATGGGCAGAGAGGCCGACAAGGGCGGATTAGACTACTGGGTAGGTCGCCTGTCCAAAGGGGAAAGCAGAGAACGTATATTAAAGGCTTTTGCCGCCTGTCCGGAGTTCCAGAAGATTATTAAGGGATTTGGATTATAGTAGAATGCTGATAGCGTACCAGTTGATGCCAGTTTCCGGTTGTTTGATGTCAGCTGCTTGTATAGACTCTCCTCGCCCTGTATAGTAGAAAATATTCTAATATGAAAAGGGGAAGAGAAAATGGAAGAAAATGTAAAAGAAACAGCTGTAGATACTACGGGTGAAGAACTGACGGAAAAGAAAGGCAAAAAGAAATCTAAGGATGAAATTATTGAAATTATCGTAGCTATTTTTCTGGGTATTACAGCTCTGACATCCGCATGGGCGTCCTGGATAGGATCCCTGCATGGTGGTAATCAGGCAACGAATTACACCACCAGTAATAACCTTGCAGCAGAGGGCAATTCCATGTTTAATGAAGCCTCACAGAACCTGATGCAGGATATGATGCTCTGGAATGAGATCAGCAGTACACGGATCGATTATAGCTTTGCGGAAGAGAAGGGTGATCAGGATGCTATGGATAAGGCAGACTGGAAGCTGGATCAGTTACTGGCGGATAATTGCTCGGATGCTTTGTATGATGCGATTGAGTGGGCAGATGCACAGGAAGAATATGCATCACCATTTGATATGGATGGATTTGTAGACAGCTATTTTGAGGATGCATATGCAATGCTGGATGAGTCCTCAGAGCTGTTGGAACAGGGAAAGCAGGATAATGCACATGGAGATGCATATGGTCTGGTTGCGGTGATTTACTCAATTGTACTGTTCATGCTTGGTATTGTCGGAATCTTTAAACAGATTCCGAATCGGATGATCATCATGATCGTAGCATTGGTAGCATTTTTGATCGCAACGATTTATATGCTGACAATTCCACTTCCGACAGGATTTAATATCTTCAGTTACTTTGGTGGCGGAATCATAGGTTAATGAGACCGGAAAAGGGGAATTGTAGGATTATTATGAGATATTCGAGTAATAAGGATTATAACGATCTCCGGCAGATGGATTGGAAGAAGGTCCGGAAGAATGGCTGCAGGAAATTTGCGGCAATCTGTATGATGGTACTTCTGGTATGCAATCTGTCCGGATGTCTGGAGGACTACGAGGAAGAGGATACAACAGATGGCACAGGTCGTCCGGGCTCAGAGGATGCATCCGGAAATGTGTCAGGCAGAAGCAGTATTTCCATGGAGCTTGGGGAAGACGGAGCATTGCAGATCACAAGACCGTCCAGGGAAGTGACAACACCGATGGGAGAGGATGGTACCTGGACGATCTTCGTATATATGTGCGGAACCGATCTGGAGAGTGAGAGTGGTCTGGCGACTATGGATATTCAGGAGATGGTGTCGGCTTCGACCGGAGATCAGGTACAGTTTGTGGTGCAGACCGGAGGAACCAATGGCTGGGAAGACGGGCAGATTGATTCAGATAGCTTTGAGCGGTATTGTATCTCTGACGGTGAGATGATGCTGGAGGATCAGCAGAGTCTTGGAAACATGGGTGACAGTGCCAGCCTTGCGGATTTTCTGCGATGGGGCATTGCCGATCATCCGGCGGCACACATGGGACTGATCTTCTGGAATCATGGAGGCGGAAGCATTTCCGGTGTCTGCTTTGATGAGAGAAATGATTCTGATAGCCTGAGCTTACGGGAAATCGATGCAGCATTACTCAGTGTGTATGATAGCATGACGGATAATTTTGAGTTTGTCGGATTTGATGCCTGTCTGATGGGAACGATTGAATGCGCCAATATTCTGGCGTCTTATGCTGATTATATGTATGGATCGGAAGAACTGGAGCCCGGATACGGATGGGACTATAAGTCGATCGGTGATTACCTGGGTGAGAATCCGACGGCGGATGGTGCAGATCTGGGAACGGTAGTGGCAGATAGCTTTTATGAGGCCTGTGATGAGATTGGCGAAGGAAGCACTGCAACGTTTTCGATATCAGATCTTTCGCAGGTGGATGCATTACTGACGGACTTCCATGCATATGCGGCGAATCTGTATGCGGCATCTGAAGAAGACGGCATCTTTACGGATATTGTCCGGAATGCAGTTGCAGCAGATAATTACGGAGGAAACAATAAGGCGGAAGGATATACCAATATGGTAGATCTGGCGGGTGTTGTCAACGCGGGCGCAGACTATGCAGCAGGTGCAGATACGGTATTGGAAGCTATCCGGAATGTTGTTATTTATTCTCGAAACGGTTCGGATCATGAGGATGCATGCGGACTGGCAACCTATTATCCGTTACAGATCCAGGGGTCTACCGAGCTTAGTACCTTTGGTGAGATAGCGGTCAGCCCATATTATCTGTCATTTGTAGACAGGGTAGCTTACGGTGCGGCGAATGCGGGTGATGTATCAAGCTATGATAATGAAGAGATAACCGGTTTCTGGGGATTGTTTGATTACCTGTTAAATGATGATACCGGTGACTATTATGATGTGGAGTCAGACTCTGATTATTGGGATTACTACGATTCTTATGAACAGACCGGGGAGAGCACTTTGATCACATTTGATCAGGCTCCTGCCATAGATGAAGATGGGACTTACGGATTTGTGCTGACGCAGGATGCGTTGGCTAATACAGCCGGCGTACAGGCCAGTGTTTATATGCTGTCTGAGGATGGAAATGACCTGATCGAGCTTGGACTCAGCACCTATCTGAATATGGACTGGACAACCGGAGCATTTTCCGATAATTTTGACGGTTCATGGTTCTCATTGCCGGATGGACAGAATCTGGAGGTATATATTGTGACAGAGGGCGAAGGGTATGATGTATATACATCACCGGTCCTGTTAAACGGTGTGGCAACCAATCTGCGAATCACACATGATTATGAGAATGGAGTAGTTACGATTGACGGTACCTGGGCCGGTGTAGATGAGAATGGTATGGCGGCGAAAGAAATCGTGAAGCTGCAGCCGGGAGATGAGATCATACCGACCTATTATGCGACGGCAGTGGACAGTGAGGAAGAGTATGAGTATCAGGGAAATCCATATCAGTATCAGGAGGGCGATGCGATCAGTTTTGAGGCACTCACCGATGGAGATTACTATTATGGATTCATGATTAATGATGCGTATGGTGATTATTACATTACAGATTATGTAGGCTTTAATGTAGAAGGTGACGAGGTATATTACTATACCGAGTAAGAAAACAGGAGACTGATCGGAAAACGCAGAATTAAATGGCAGAATAAATCGGAAACATAGAACAAATCAGAAAGAACAGGGCAGCTTAGATATGTAACACACAGGATACATGGAAAAGCTGTCCTTCTGTTTTAAAGACAACTGTTCCGTTATATTGTTTTACAATGTAGCGGACGGACTCTGTTCCGATGCCATATCCACTATGTTTGGTAGACAGAAACTGTCCATGTTCTTGGCGGAGCTCTTCCCGGTAGGGATTGGCAATAGTAATTACCATGGCATGTTCATTAGGCATAGCGATGGTTAATGTGATCAGCCGTTGCTCTGTTTCCGGCAGGGTCAGGCATCCGTCCATAGCATTCTCAAGCAGATTGCCGAGAAGGACTGTGATATCGGCTGCGGAGACAGGCAGCCTGGCCGGGATGGTAATATGATATTCATATGGTATATGCTCGGATTGAAAGATGCCGGCATAGTGACTGAGCAGAGCGTTCAATGGGAGATTCTCACAGAAAACAAGGGGGCGTTCAAGTGGGGACGTCTTCTGATAATTCTGCAGATAACTCTGCAGCTCACTATAGCGCCCTTCTTCTGCAAGCAGGTAAAGCGTATTCATATGTTGACGAAGATCATGCCGGATCCGCCGGGTCTCCTCCATACGCTCCTGCAGATTCTCATACTGCAAGGTCTGTAAGTTTAACTGATGATTTAATTCTACCAGCTGCAGATTATGCTGGGACTGCCGGATCATGCGGACAATAATATAATAAAAAAGAATGGAACCCAGATTTACCAGAAGAGTAAACAGAGTATTCATAGGCTTTAATGCCCATTCCAGTGAGGTTAATGGAGTGAAATATAGATTATAATACCAAAACAGATAAAACACGGTTGGAATCAGCCATAGATAACGCCAGATGTGCTCCTGAGTATGAAGGGTAACTGCTTTTTTCAGGCAATTCTTAAAAAACAAAACCATAGCCGGAAGGACAAAGAGCAGTATAAGGCAGGAGGTCAGCGAGAAAGTCCAACAATTCTGCAGTATGGCATTTGCCGGAAACAGGAATCCTTCTAGACATTTTCCTGCGACAACGACGAGATTTGCAACATTGGAAACCATCAGGAGTACAAACAACAATTTTCCGGGCTTCTCGCGGATAGCCAGAAAATAGAACAGGGCATAACTTCCGGTACTGATCAACGAGAGTACCGATGCGCCTGGCCCCAGATGAAAGGTATTCATGAGGGTGAGTCCCAGCTGCAGGATCGTAAGCAATATGATCAGCAGAATGGTAGCCGGCTTGGAAAAACGCCGATAATCCCAGAACGGATATAATGCGAGGAGCAGATAAGGCAGATAATTAATAAGTGCATATAAAATAATCTCAAATAAACGAAACGGTGTAACCATAAGTTAATTCCTCTCACGGGTAGTAGTGATTAAAAAGTCTGAATAGGCGGCCTGAATAGCAGGATAACGCCTGCGGCTGATCGGGACACAGATATTGTCCGGAAGCAGGAATGCATCCGGCGTTAATGCCTGTACATGTTCCATATTAACGATCATTCCTTTGTTGCAGGAAATGAAATAAACGAATGGCTGCAATAATTCTGAGAACTCGGTATGACTGGTACGGATCCGAATCTCACGTTTGTCAGTCAGACATAATGTTTCATAATGCCCATGATAATAGGTATATAAGATGGAATGCACCGGTACGTATGACTGATCCGGAAGCAGAAGCAGGCGCTGTTGTTCCAGCTCCTGTAGATGGATCGTATTTAATACCTGCAGGAGCTGTTCTCTGGTATATGGTTTCAGAAAATAGTAATCTGCCCGTACAGAGTAGCTTTCTGCCGCAAAATCGTTGCTGGTCGTAATAAAAATGATTTTTGCAGCTGTATCCGATTCACGAATGCTCCGGGCTGTTTCGATTCCGTTCAGTCCTGTCATATAGATATCTAAAAAAATAATATCATATTGACCCGGGTGAAAGGTTTTCAGAAAATCATTTCCGTTCAGATAACAGTCCAGACATGCAACCTGAAAGCCGATTTCTGATAAACACCCCGGTAGAAGGGTGGTTAGGATATTACGATCTGAAATTGAATCATCTACAATGGCAACACGCATACCGTCTCTAAATCTCCATTTATCTCGTAGTAAAATAATTTATAAATCTATGAAAATAAAATACGCAAAACAAACCATATTATATAGCGAAATCTATTCCTAGATATTATAACAGAAACGATAAAGAAACAAAAGAAAAAAAGTCAGTTGCAGCCAAAAAAATATCATTTGATGCCAAAATCTTGTATGAGAGGCAGAGCCATCCTATAATGATAATGTACGGGAGAATTATATGTGAGTTAAGAGTATCGGGATAAAATGAGGGAGGACCAACGGAGTTATTTGTGTACGTTTAGATGTTAAGGAGTGTTTCAAAGTCCTGTGGGAGTGACAGCTTGGAACACTTCTTTTTTTTGTTTGAATGGGTTTTTTACGGTTGTGAAAAAAATGGAATGTAGTATAATAAAAAAGAATATAAATAGTTGATCGGACAAGCATAACGAAAGCCAAATATCATTGAAACAATGTGATAAACAGGGCTGGTAAAGACAATTATTTAAAGGAATATTGGTTTGAATTATGTGAAACGATGGAGCGAAAATCGTGAAACAACGGGATGAAAACTTGGAAAAAGCGAGAAAACGCCATAAAATAAGGGCTGCAATGGTTTGATTTATGTGAAATCAGAAATAGAAAGGGAATAGATGATATGGAGCGAAACTGGGACTTATCTGAGCGGACAGATGGCAGATTATATACGAAAAACGATATGGTAAAGGCGGGTTGCAATGATTGCAAGGGATGTTCGGCCTGTTGTCACGGTATGGGAGAGTCAATCGTGCTGGATCCATATGATATATATCGTATGGCATCCGGACTTCATGTAACAATGGAAGAATTGATGGCTCAGTCTGTGGAGCTTCATGTAGTGGATGGTGTGATCCTGCCGAATCTTAAGATGCAGGGCACAGAAGAGGCATGTGGCTATCTGGATACACAGGGAAGATGTACGATCCACGCATTCCGTCCTGGCATCTGTCGGTTATTTCCGCTTGGCAGATTGTATGAAGAGGATGGGTTCCGATATTTCCTTCAGGTACATGAATGTAAGGCTCAGCAAAAAACAAAGGTAAAGATAAAGCAATGGCTGGATACACCGGACTTAAGCCGGTATGAGGCTTTTATTCTGGAGTGGCATGATTTTCTGAAGGAATATCAGACACAGATAAAAAAAGGTCTGCTGCAGGGAGAGGAACTCCGGCAGCAGAACCTTCGGATTCTTACTGTATTCTATTTCACACCATATCAGCTGGATCAGGATTTCTACCGGCAGTTTGAGGCACGAAAGGCCTTGTTTTAGGAGAGGAGAGCGATTAATATGAATGGAAAAGAATGGTATCAGTGGAATCGAAAACAGATTCTGATGTTTATTACCATATTAACAGTAATGATAACGACAGCGGTTCTGCAGTTTCGGGGAAGTATTGTACATTCGGCATCGGATGCAGAGATTGCAGTAAATACAACACTCGGAGAGAATCTGGAGACATATGCGGGAGTGTTTTCTACAACAGTAACAGCATCTGTCAATCCGACAGCAACCCTGGCAGCATTGTCCATTCTCGGAATGGTAGAGCGGGCAGAGGTGTATTTCCCGGAAGCAGATTGGCTGATCCGGGCAGGAGAATTTCTGAATGGAATCCCGATCGTCAAGACGATATCGGATCTGCCGATTGCCAATCCGACGGCAGCGGTGATCCTGACGATTGTTGCGATTGCCATGTATGTGATACATTCCACATCGGCATCTAAGATGTTCTCAAAAGCAACGCTGGATAATATTGAGCAGTGGGGCGGCATGATCGTTACGGTAGGGCTTTCGCTTCTGCCACTGGCAACAACGCAGGTAGTGGCTGCTACGCAGGATGTGAATATCCAGTATGTTTCACCGTTTACTTATGCAGTGACGCTGATCGTGGCGATCCTGTCTGCGATCTTTACTGCGGTTGTATATGTCTGCATTTACGGGTGCATTGATACGGTGGAGCTGATCGGTGCGGTAGTTCCGATAAAGGGCATGAATGTCATAATTGAGACAGTAAAGGGTGTGTTACATATGATCCTGATACTGCTGCAGATATTCAGTCCATATATCAGTGTGGCAGTCAGTGTGATATTAATGATCGCGGGCATCCTGTTATTCGGGAAACTGTCAACGCTATCCACTTATTATATGTATATATATGTGAAACCGTTGTGGAAGAAGATCTGGCACAAGGATGAGATGTCGCCGCTGGTACATAAGAAGTTCCCGCGCAGGGGGCATAAGCTGTATCCATATACGGAGCTTGCGATACCGGTATTTTCCATGAACCGGGCAAAGAAGATAAAGAAGCGGGAGCTGCTCTGGTTGGTAATGAAGGATAAAGACCCATATATCGTGCGGCTGAAACCGTTCCGAAAGAGAATGGAGATTCCGCTGTCGGAGCTGAACATTCACCATGATACGCTTTATATGCAGAAAACATTCCGATTTACCAAGATACGGACGGAGGATAATCAGGTAGAGTTGATCATCAGTACCGAATATGAGAATCAGTGGCAGCGATTGCTGGATTGGCTGAAGCTGTCGGATTTCAAGCTGGTTGATGAACAGAAACGCCGGGAGAAAGAAGCAGCCCGGGGCCGGAAGGAGATGCAGAGACAGCAGAAGCAGCAGGCACGGGAGGCGGCCTGGGAGACGCAGATGCAGCGGCTGGGAATTGCGGCAACAGAGACTGTGGAGGCTGTAGAGACGGTTCAGGATGATGACATTCCGAATTTATAAAGATAAAATAAATAAAGTATAAATTATTAGCACTCATTACAAATGAGTGCTAATTTTCTATTGACAAGCCATTTTTAAGAGGCTATTATAGTAATTAGTTTTGTATCAGTAATTATAGTTTAAGGAGATGTTGGAAATGGCAGCAAAGCAAGGTAGTTTAACAATTAACAGCGAGAATATTTTCCCGATTATAAAGAAGTGGTTGTATTCCGATCATGATATATTTTTCCGGGAACTGATTTCCAACGGTTGTGATGCCGTTACGAAATTAAAGAAGTTATCCATGGTAGGTGAGTTTGAAGAGCCGGAGGATAATCATTACCGGGTAGATGTTGTTGTAAGCCCGGAGAATAAGACGGTTCAGTTCATTGATAATGGTCTGGGTATGACAGAGGATGAGGTAAATGAGTATATCTGTCAGATCGCATTTTCAGGAGCTGCAGATTTCCTGGAAAAGTATAAGGATAAGGCGAATGATGATCAGATCATCGGGCATTTCGGATTAGGCTTTTATTCTGCATTTATGGTAGCAGATAAGGTGACAATTGAGACCCTGTCTTATAAAGAAGGTGCAGAGCCTGTTTACTGGGAGTGTGATAACGGTACCGAATACACGATTTCCAAGGGTGATAAGACGGATCGTGGTACAGTGATCACATTGTATCTGAATGAGGACAGCTATGAGTTTGCCAATGAATACCGGGCTAAGGAGGTTATCCGAAAGTACTGTTCTTTCATGCCGATCGAGATTTATTTTACCAATGCGGACGCACCGGAAGAGACCGAGGAACCGGAAGAGAAGCCGGAGGTAATAGATGAGAACGGTGAGACCGTTGAGACAGACAGCGTAGAGAATGCGGAGACAGAAGATAGCACGGAAGAACCGGCAGATGATGCACTGACAGACGGTACAGAGGATGAGGAACCGGAAGCCAAGAAGCCGGAGAAGAAGCAGCCGAAGCCGATCAATGATACAACGCCATTGTGGACCAAGCATCCGAATGACTGTACCGAAGAGGAATATAAGGAGTTCTACCGGAAGGTATTCATGGATTACAGAGAACCGTTGTTCTGGATCCACTTGAACATGGATTATCCGTTTAATTTAAAGGGTATCCTGTACTTCCCGAAGATTAATCTGGAAGTAGAGAATGCAGAAGGTAAGATCAAGTTATATAACAATCAGGTATTCGTTGCAGATAATATTAAAGAGGTAATTCCGGAGTTCCTGTTGCTTTTAAAGGGTGTCATTGATTGTCCGGATCTACCGTTGAATGTATCCAGAAGTGCATTGCAGAATGATGGATTTGTAAAGAAGATCTCGGATTATATTACCAAGAAGGTCGCAGATAAGTTATCCGGTATGTGCAAGACCGATAAGGAAAACTATGAGAAGTACTGGGATGACATCAGTCCGTTTATCAAGTACGGATGCCTGCGGGACGACAAGTTCAATGAGAAGATGACCGATTACATTATCTTCAAGAATCTGGATGACAAGTATGTAACCCTGCCGGAATATCTGGAGGCGGCAAAGGAAAAGCATGAGAATCAGGTATTCTATGTAACAAATACCAAGGAACAGTCCCAGTATATCAATATGTTTAAGGAAGAGGGTATGGATGCGATCCTTCTGACCAGCAACATTGATACACCGTTTATCACACATCTGGAGCAGAAGAACCAGAATGTACATTTCCTGCGGATCGATTCCGAACTGTCGAATAATTTTGTGGCTGACACCGAGGAAGATGAGGAGACCGCAAAGGCGAATGCAGAGAAACTGACGGAGACCTTCCGGAAGGCACTGGGAAATGACAAGCTGGAGGTCAAGGTACAGCATCTGAAGAATGCCAATGTATCATCCATGATCACCGAGTCCGAGGATAGCCGGAGAATGCAGGATATGATGAAGATGTACAATATGGGAGGCTTTGATCCGGCCATGTTTGGCGGAGCAAGCGGCATCACACTGATCTTAAATGCAAATAATGCACTGGTACAGTATGTACTGGAGCATGAGGATGGCGAAAATACCAATACCATCTGTGAGCAGTTATACGATCTGGCAATGCTGGCACATAAGCCGCTGGAGCCGGAAGCAATGACGAAATTTATCGCCAGAAGCAATGAGATTCTTGGAATCTTAGCAAAATAAAAGAACACTACAAGCATAAAAAACATAGAAAGATTGTTGTATAAACAGAAAAGGCACACGGTAAAATCGAAAAGTGGGTGACCACTCAATGGATTACCATGTGCCTTTTATTATGATGTTATTAAAGCAATACCTTGCTGCTCAAAGAACCTGCGCAGCATTTCCTCCCACATCTGCTCGACCGATTTATCAAGAGTAAAAACTGTCAGGGCGGTACCGGACGAAATGGTAAGCACCTGGTGTTCATAGCGGAGATTTAAGTACAGGCCGGTGATCTGGTCTTTAGAAAACGGCAGATTATACTTCTCAAGGAAGCGTTCTACATTATAAGGAGCCAGCATTAGGACGACTTTCATGGCAAGCGGTGTCCGGGAGCCTTTGATCATCTGAAAGGCAATCGGACGGCACTCCTCCCAATACTGATAGATGCGATCCGATTCCAGATGTTCATCATCACTGTCGTAGAAATCCTTGTTGATATGGCCATCGATGATATAGGTGGAGCCGGTCATAATGGTGGCTTCGCAGAGCAGGAACCGGTCAAACTCTGTTCCGGTCAGAAAATGATTCATGAAGGTTTTAATATCCGGTGTTGTTGCAGCCAGCATAATGAGGCTCCTTTCTTCTATGGATTCTGCCATAATAATGATTTAATATAATTACAATAATCTGTAAACAGGGTAGCATAAATTACAAAAAAATGCTACCCTGTTTATAGGTGGAAGAAACGAAAGGAGAAGTAGCTTGAGCAAGATAGATGAAGTATTAATTGAAATCAATCAGGTAGTAAAAGGAAAGGAAGTAGTTGTGCGGAAGGTACTGGCGGCGATGCTGGCAGAGGGGCATATTCTGCTGGAGGATATTCCGGGTGTCGGTAAGACAACCCTGGCTATGACAATTGCGAAAACCATGTCGATGGATTATAAGCGGACACAGTTTACACCGGATGTACTGCCGAGTGATATTCTGGGATTTTCCATGTATAATTCCCAGACAAAGGAGTTCGAGTATAAGCCGGGTTCCGTGTTCTGTAACCTGTTTCTGGCAGATGAGATCAACCGGACTTCGCCGAAGACACAGTCTGCACTGCTGGAGGTTATGGAGGAAGGAAATGTGACTGTAGATGGAGTGACCAGAAAGCTTCCGACTCCATTTACGGTTATTGCGACAGAGAATCCGTTAGGCTCTGCAGGAACACAGATGCTTCCGGAATCGCAGCTGGACCGGTTTATGGTATGCCTGTCTATGGGATATCCGTCGCATGAGGATGCGGTTGAAATCCTGAAGGGGAATGCGGCGAAGCCACTTTCCCATGTGAAAGCGGTAATCTCCCGGGAGGAATTCGCAGATCTGCAGAAACAGGTAAGTGACTTGTATGTGCATGAGATGATTTACGGATATATTACGACCTTAGTAGAGAAAACGCGTGAGAGTCAGTTTATCTCACTGGGAGCCAGTCCGAGAGGAAGCATCGCCTTGCTGCGGATGGCGAAAGCCACTGCATTCATGAATCACCGGGACTATGTATCACCGGAGGATGTAGAGGAGATATTCCGGGATACACTGGGGCATCGAATTAAGCTGAGTACACAGGCAAGAGCTGCAGGCATGGATCAGGCGGCCGTGCTGAAAAAGATATTTGACAGTGTGGAAGCACCGAGAACCTGATTAAAAATGAAAGACGCAGGATAATAGTTATGGTAAAACGGATCATTCGTATAATTGGATATCTGATTTTGTTTCTGGCAAATCTGACCCTGCTCTGGTTTTTCCACAGCTTTCTGAATCTGGCAATTATGGTGGTTATGGTATTCCTGCCGGTAGTCAGTATCCTTGGTGCCGGATGGGTGGCATCCGGCCTGACTGCGGAATGGGAAGGCCCTTATGAGAGTATGGAAAAGGGAGAGACATTCCGGGTGAAGCTGCATTTAAAGAATCCTGCCCGGCTTGGAGTGATGAACTGTACAGCATTTATACAAGTGGAAAATGCATTCTACGGAACAACCAGGACGCATGAGCTGAAGGTGCCGCTACGTGCAGGAAAAGGGCAGACGGTAACGTATCCGGTTACCGTATCAAAGTGTGGGCGGATCGAGTTTCGGGTACAGAAGATTCAGGTGGCAGATTTTCTGGGACTGACGGCATTTGCCGGCCCGGCGTCCGAAGCATATGCGGTCACGGTTCTCCCGAAAGCTGCAGAGAGTATGGAGGAAGAGTTAAATGGCTATACGGAAGGTATGACCGAGGTGGAAGAAGGAACACGGAAAGGCTCTGACTTCTCGGAGGTGCAGGATATCCGGGAGTATCAGCCGGGAGATAAAATGCAGAATATTCACTGGAAGCTGTCCATGAAAAAGGATGTACTCATGGTGAAGGAACGGGTCAGCCTGTCATCCAGACAGCTGTTTCTGCTGGTCGAGCTGCACGATAATGAGCTGGGCCAGATGGAGGAGATACTGGATTGCGCGGCAGGCATTGCAGATGAGATGCTGAGAAACCGGGTGCCGTTTTCAATGGTCTGGTGGAGTGTGAGAAATCAAGATCTGGTTACCTGGAAGGTGGATTACAGAGAACAGCTGGAGGAAGGCTTCCGGCGGATTTACTATGAGGAGCTGTATGAGGAACAGACGCTCGGAAGAGAAATGTACCGGCGGATCTATGGAGAGGAAGCACAGTTCCTGTGGATCGGCAACCGGGGTTACGGCAACGGAGAAGCTCTGACGGAATACGGTAAAAATACAGGAGTATATTATGGGACTATTTCGTAAGAAAAAAAAGAATATCGAAATAACCATATCGGATGGCGTGGTTTTAAAACAGCCGCTTCAGATGGAAGCCAGCAGCTGGCTGAAGAACTGCATGGCAAAAAGCCTGCTGGTATTCAGTGTGGTATTCGGCAGTCTCGGATGCTTCTTAAGCAGCTTTGACCTGCAGTATAATGTGTTGTTTGTGGCACTGATCCTGGCGGGCGCGGCCTTCTTTTTCACCACGATCTATTATCGCGGCTGGATCATGGATGTTGCATATATTGCATTCTTTATCCTGTTTCTGTTTCTGGTGCGGGGATTTCAGACGTATATTAACAGCGGATATTATCTGATCATAAACCGGATACTGAAAACGGTCGAGGATTATTTTGATCTGCCCGGTATGCAGTATTATGAGATCGCAGATGTGAATGAGGCAATGGCCGTGTCGATTGTTGTAATTTTTATCGGTACGGTAATGATGATCGTAGCGAATGTGATCGTATCCCGGACGATGAATGTGTGGCTGCTGCTTCTGCTGACCGGCGGACTCTGGCTGGCACCGCTGTATTTCCGGTTGGAAGCGGATGCCGTATATATGATACTGGTTATCGTCGGATATATATCGGTATGGGCGATCCGGAGCAGTGGTGCCTATGGAATGGACCGGAAGCACCGGGAGTATAAATGGAAGGATCGAAAAGGAAAAAAGCTGCGGATCTGGTATATGCAGGATGCCAAAACCATGCTGCAGGGGATGGCAGCCTGCCTGGTGGTGGTTCTGCTTCTATACGGGATCACGGCAGTTGCAGGAGATAAATCCACTTTTCAGACCCGTTACAGGCAGAATCCGTATAAAGAAGAATCGGAAACGATGCTGCAGGAGATGTCCAGCCGGGGATTCTCATTCTTTAACCGCTATGCGGCTACCGGTGGCATCAGTGGCGGACAACTGGGCGGTGTCAGTTCGGTCATGCCGGATTATCAGACCGATCTGGTCGTAACATTTACGCCATATAGTTATGATCCGGTATATCTGAAAGCGTTTACCGGTACGGATTATATCTCGGAAGATTCCAAATGGGATACGATTGCTTCCGCACGTTTACTTTCCTCACAGCTGGAGCCGTCAGCAGAGGAAATCAGAGGATATATGAGCCATAGCCTTGGCAGTGAAACGGAGCAGTTCGGGACAGATCTGGAGGCAGAGCAGCTACAGGCAGCATATGCGGATGGAGCCCTTGGCGGAAGAGGATACATGAAGATCCGGAATCAGGGAGCGGCTATGACAGGCATGTATCCCTATGCATATGCACCGTATTATGTACCGGAGCAGTATTCCGACACAACCGGGATCGCAGGTGAGGTATCCGGGAGTACAGGGGATGTCCGATGGGGCAATGAGGATCTGTTGTATGAGAATGGGGATATTCTGACCGGGACACTGCCACTGAATAATACGGCATTATATGAGTATTATCCGTTACTGGATACAGATGTGTGGGATGAGACACGTTTGGACGGAATGAATGAGATGGTAAAAGAAAATCTGCAGAATCTGCAGACACAGGCAGAGGAGATGTATCTGGAGGTTCCGGATGCCTGCTATGATGCGGTGAAGACCGCCAGTCAGGAGGCCGGTATTACAGATGCCGACAGTCCGGAGGTCATTGTCTGGAAGGTGAAGGACTATTTCACAAATGAATTCCAATATACGACCAGACCGGGTATGACACCGCGGAATCAAGATTTTATCACCTGGTTTTTACAGCAAAAGAAGGGCTATTGTGCACATTTTGCATCTGCGGCAACGATGATATATCGGTATAATGGGATTCCTGCCCGTTATATAGAGGGCTATGTGATCACCTATGATGATATCATAAACGGTGAATTAAATGAGGAGTACCGGTATGAGGATTTTTATCAGGGAGAATCCTTACTGGGAAAGACCGGTGTGGTTGATGTAGAAGTGACAGATGCCAGAGCACATGCGTGGGTAGAGGTATTTTCCGACTCCTTTGGCTGGGTAGAGGAAGAGGTTACTACAGCGGCTGTAGAGCCGGAGGAAGCACAGGACAGCTTCTGGGATGTGTTCGGCGGAGACGGTACCGGAAATGATGCCAATGGTGGTAATGGATTTGGCATTGATACCATGGACTGGAATCTGGATGATATCCGGGGAATCTGGATCGCATTACTGGCAGTGCTGGCCGGGCTGGGCTTATATTCCGCAGGCAGAAAGGGCTATGTAGCATGGAAGCGGTATCAGACCTGGCATACACCGGATCTGAATGAAAATATAGTCGCATATTATGCGGTGATCAGTGGTAAAATGAGGAAGAAGGATCCGGCATATGCTGAGTGTCCGACCTACCGCAGGCAGCTGGCCTATATGGCAGAGCATATGCAGGACTGGAAATGGGATGCTGATATGCTGGCAGATATGCTGGAACGAGCGAATTACAGCCGGGAAGGGTTACCGGATTTTGATGCAAAGCGGGTATTGCTGGAACTGGAAGATATAGAAAAGAAGGTGCAGAAATGGAAGTATTCAAGAAAATAATCAAAGAAGGAAAAAGTGCATTTCATGTTGTAAAATATAGCCGGGAGCGGTTACAGGCGGCCGGATTCACAGAGCTGGAGTACGGCAAGCGACTTCAGGTGGAACAGGGAGGCTGCTATATGATCTCTCCGTTTCCATCCATGCTGATCGCGATCAGTGTGGGTACCTGGGAGGAGAAGCCGGATTTAAGGGTTGCAGTTGCACATACGGATTCTCCGTGTTTGAAGCTGAAGGCGAATCCGGAAATGCCGGGTAGCTATTATATCCGTGGGAATGTAGAACCATATGGCGGAATGCTAAAGACGACCTGGTTTGACCGTCCGCTTGGAATTGCGGGAAAGGTGATCCTGCGTGGGACAGATGCATTTCATCCGAGAACGAGGCTGATTCATTCGACACAGCCGGTATGTGTGATCCCATCACTTGCACCGCATCTGAGCCGGGGCAGTGATAAGCCGGAGATCAATGTCCAGCAGGAGATGATCCCGATCTTTGGTCTGGGCGAGGAGACGGATTTCCTGTATACGTATCTGAACCGGGAGTTTGATATCTGTCGGGAGGAAGTACTGGATTTTGACTTGTATCTGTATAATCCGGATGAACCGGAAATCGTTGGCTTGCAGGAAGAGTTTCTGTGTGCCCCAAGAATCGATAATCTGGCATCCGTGTCTGCTCTGATAGAAACCATGGAATCTATGAAAGAGGCTGAACATTCGACGATTGCGGTCGCTGCCATGTATGATAATGAAGAGATTGGCAGCCGGTCCAAACAGGGAGCCGACTCTGTACTTCTGGCCAGGCTTCTGGATCGGCTGGGAGAAGCCTTACGGATAGATCCGGATGACTGGCGGGAGACTATGGCAAAAAGCTTTCTGTTATCGATGGATGGAGCACAGGGACATCATCCGAATTATCCGGATAAAAGTGATCCGACCAATCAGGTATTGCTAGGCAAGGGTGTTGTTATTAAAACCAGTGCCAGCCAGCGGTATTTATCAGATAGCGAAGCATCTGCAGTTATTAAGGAATTGTGCAGGATCGGACAGATTCCGTACCAGCAGCAGGTGAACCGTTCCGGGATGCCGGGAGGGCAGACACTGGGACCAATCGCAGCTTCCTACCTCCCGGTACTGGGAGCAGATGTCGGCATTCCGATGCTGGCAATGCATTCTGCCAGAGAGCTGGCAGCCTGTGAGGATTATCGGAGTCTGTGTAAGCTGGCATATACTTACTTATGTGTGTAACCGGAACTTCTTTTCTATTTTCTGGAGAATCAGGTATAAAATCATGGCAATTATGCATAGCAGGATGATACCGAGGAGTACCCAGTCCATCTTAAATACCTGACTCCCATAAATGATCAGGTATCCAAGCCCTGCTCTTGCTGCCAGGAATTCTCCGATGATGACTCCGACCAGACATAGTCCGATATTGACCTTCATAATACTCAGGATATTTTCACGGCTGGCCGGGATGACCACCAGTCGGAGACAGTCCATCCGGTTTCCACCGAGTGTCCGGATCAGCTTCAGTTTATCCGGTTCAACGGTAATGAAGCCGGTGTAGATGTTCAGGATACTGCCGAAGATCGCTACGGAGATGGCACATACAATAATCGTCTTATAGTTAGCGCCCAGCCAGACGATCAGGATCGGAGCCAGAGCGGATTTCGGAAGGCTGTTTAGGATAACCATATACGGCTCTACGATCTTGGATAATTTCGGATTCCACCAGAGGGCGATGGCAATCAGGATACTGGCTAAAATAACGATGCAGAAGCTGATGATGGTTTCTAACAGGGTGATTCCAATATGTTGGAACAGCATACCGTCCCGGACCATCTGGATAAAACAACTTCCGATGATGGAAGGACTGCAGAAAATAAAAGAATTGATGCATCCGAGATCGGAAGCCAGTTCCCAGGAAATCAGAAAGATAGCGAATAGCATCCATTGAATGGTACGGATCTGCAGGCGGTCATTCCGTTGTTTCCGGAGAAAGGCTGCCTGTTCCGGAGAAACATTTTTATATTTGTCCATGGTCTACCTCCTTCCATATAGAATTAAAATATTCCCGGAATTCCGGAGCATTTCTGGAACTGCGGGGAGTACGGTTTTCTATGGATAGTTCGATCGGATACTCCGCCTTGATAGTGCCGGGACGGGAGGAAAGAACAATGACACGATCTGCCATACTGATTGCCTCCGACAGGTCGTGGGTAACCAGAATGGTAGTAATTTTCCGAGCTTTTAAAATAGAACCGATGTCGTCTGCTACATTTAACCTGGTCTGGTAATCCAGTGCGCTAAACGGTTCATCCAGTAATAAAAGCTTCGGAGAGAGAGCAAGTGTACGGATCAGCGCTGCCCGCTGGCGCATACCGCCGGAAAGCTGACGCGGATAGGAATTCCGAAAATCATACAGACCATAGTTTTTCAGCATTTCGTCGATGGAGATCCGGGCCTCCGGAGTTAATTTCTTCTGAATTTCCAGACCAAGTGTAATATTACGGTAAATCGTCCGCCATTCAAGCAGATGATCTTTCTGAAGCATATAACCGATGGATTCCCGGTAATCTTTTCTTGGTGTACCCTGAATTAAGAGCTCTCCTACAGATGCGGGAAGCAGACCGGCTATTATATTTAAAAGAGTGGATTTTCCACAACCACTAGGGCCAACAATTGATATAAATTCCCCCGGATGTACAAGAAAGGAAATATTATCCAGAGCATTGGTTTCTCCAGCGGTGGTGTGGTAGGTGTAACCGACATTGTATAGTTCCAACATTGGCTGCATAGAATAACCTCCGCAAATTTGTGATAAGATATTTTATGCAGAATCGGATACTTCGGCTACAGATCTTCTTCGATGACGTAAAAGTCCAGATAATCGAAATCAATGGAATCAATAAAATTGTCTTTGGTAAAACGGGTTCTGGCATGACAGATGAAATCATCCTGATTGGATTTCAGCCAGATCGGTTTTGACAGATCAAAGGTGTAGCAGAGCTCATCCAGGGCAGCATAAACTTTCTGGGTACGACGCATTTCCGGTGCATCAATACATGCAACATGGTCACGGACCAGATGATTATTTTTAATGATTCTACCCCATACACGAAACATATTCTGAAACCTCCATTTATGTCATAGTAATATTTAATACACAAAAGAATAATAATTTCAACACATTTTTAACACAATTTCTTTTTATGATAATTTCAGTTTCAGGAAAGAGAATGATAAATCACAGGATGCATCAAGCGCCTGAGGAATAGAAAGGAATGATCAGTATGAAGAAATTTTTTCAGAGGTTAGGAATTATAGCAGCGAGTGGACTGGTATTCGGCGGGCTGGCCGGTGCAGCATTTACAGGAGTAAAATCCGGAACTCATTATGCAATGGATGCTTTGGGCGAGAAGCTTGGCATTGTGAGCAGTGCAGATAACACGCAGACGAAGAGCAATGGCTCCAAGGCGGGAACCTCAACAGTAAATATCGGAAACTCAGACAATATCTCAGTTTCCGTAAATGGTGACAGTAAGATTTATGATGTAGCGGATTTGACAGATTCCCTGATGCCATCGATTGTATCCATCACCAGTAAGGCAATTTATCAGAATCCATATGCTTACTTCTATGGTGGTTCTACAGAACAGACCGTGACCGGTGCAGGTTCCGGTATTATCATTGGTGAAGATGATGATCGGTTTCTGATTGCAACCAATAACCATGTGGTAGAAGGTTCTGAGTCTCTGATGGTTGGATTAAATGACGGTACGGATGTAGCAGCAACAATCGTGGGAACCGATTCCAGCAACGATCTGGCAGTCGTTGAAGTAAAGAAGTCGGACCTGTCTTCCGACACATTGGCAGCCATTAAGGTAGCAGAGCTTGGTGATTCAACAACCGTTCGTGTAGGGGAACCGGCACTGGCAATCGGTAATGCACTTGGATACGGACAGTCGTTAACGGTCGGTTATATCAGTGCATTAAATAAGGAGATTACGATCAATGATACAACGATCAATATGATCCAGACAGATGCAGCAATCAACGAAGGAAACAGTGGCGGTGCATTGTTCAACCTGCAGGGTCAGGTGATCGGTATCAACTCCGCAAAGGCATCCAACTACAATAACAACGTAGAAGGTATGGGATATGCAATTCCAATCTCTGAGGCACTTCCAATCATTCAGGATATTATTGATGGTAAGCAGACATCCGGTATTGCACAGGGCAGTGCTTACATGGGAATCCAGGGTAAGGATCTGAGTGCTTATGATGCAGCATCCTTTAATATGCCGGAGGGTGTATATCTGATCGGTGTTGTAGAGAATGGTCCGGCAGCACAGGCCGGTCTGCATTCCGGTGATATCATCACATCCGTAGATGGCAAGGATATCAGTGGAATGAGTGAGATCAAATCCATTCTGGCGAAGAAGAACCCCGGTGATACGGTAACCGTTAAAATCTCCAGATCCGATGAGAACGGTAATTACAGTGAACAGGAATTAAGTGTAACATTAGGTAGCTATACAGAATAACCCGAATATAATAAGAAAAATGTGTGTGTGAAAATACCGGAAGAGAATGCCTCTTCCGGTATTTTACGTTATGGAAATGTAGGGGTTTATTGCGGATGCAGCAATGAGGAGGGAAGCGGAAGCTATGCGTGTGATAGAGGAGATGGATGAGAGTAAGATCGATACGGAGCTGCAGCTGGCGTTGACATTGTCACCGGCGGAGCGGGAGAAGAGTCTGGATCTGGATGTCGGTTATGATAAAGCCTTCCGGGAGTGGGAGCTGATCGTGAAGTACAGCGGGGATTTGGAGGGAATCGGCAGAGATTTATCGGCAATCGTAACGCCGCTTCTAAACGAATATGCGATTATCCGGATCCGGGAGGATCGGATATCGGAGCTGGTGGAATATCCGGAGATCGAGTTTGTTGAGAAACCGAAGGGGCTGGTTCTGGAGGAAATGGAAGGAATCCGTGCATCCTGTATTTCAGCATTGCGATATCCACCCGATCAGTTGACCGGGCGGGGAGTCCTGCTGGCGGTGATCGATTCCGGCATTGATTACAGTCATCCGGATTTCCGGAGGACAGACGGAGCGACCCGGATACAGGCAATCTGGGATCAGACGATTCCTGGCAATCCTCCGCAGCCATATAATATCGGGAGTGTCTATACGGCAGAGGATATTAACCGGGCATTGCAGACAGATAACCGGATGGAGCAGCAGAAAATAGTGCCTACGACAGATCTTTCCGGGCATGGTACACATGTGGCGGGTATTGCTGCCGGGAACGGAAGGGCATCCGGTGGTTTTTATACCGGAGTGGCACCGGAGGCGGAGCTGCTGGTCGTCCGACTGGCACAGGCACAACCGGGTTCGTTTCCCAGAACCTCAGAGCTGATGCAGGCGATTGACTGGGTGGTGCGTTATGCGCTGGAGCGAAGACTGCCATTGGCAGTAAACTTAAGCTATGGTAATAATTATGGCAATCACAAAGGAGGCAGTCTGCTGGAACAGTATATCGATGATGTGGCGAATCTGGGGCGCAGTATCCTTGCGGCAGGGGCGGGCAATGAAGGCAACACCGGTCGGCATGCATCCGGAATATTGCCATCCGGGAATCGGCGACAGACACAGCCGACAGAGGTGGAATTCACAGTATCCCCCTATGAAAGCGGATTGAACATACAGCTCTGGAAGAATTATGCAGATGAAATGGAGGTCGCAGTCCGGACACCGTCCGGGATGCTTGCCGGGCCGTTTGGCAGCAGGCAGGGCAGACAGTCCGTCACCATTGGAAATACGGATATTGCAGTCCTGTACGGGCAGCCGACACCGTATAGTGCAGCGCAGGAAATATATATTGCCCTGATTCCGACTAAGGATTATATAGAGGAGGGGCTGTGGGCAATCCTGCTTTATCCGAAGGATATCCGATATGGGGAATACGCACTCTGGCTGCCGGTAGCAGGGACAACGAATGACCGGACGATGTTCCTGCAGCCCAGTCCGGATCTGTCGCTTACGATACCGTCCACAGCTTCCAGAGCAATCACGGTGGGAGCATATAATTCACGGACAGATAGCTATGCCGCATTTTCCGGCAGAGGAGATATGACAGACCGAAAGCCGGATCTGGTAGCTCCCGGTGTAGGAATTACCGCAGCAGCACCGGGAGGCGGATATGATACCAAAAGCGGAACCTCTATGGCAGCACCGTTTGTATCCGGAGGGGCAGCACTTCTGATGGAATGGGGAATCATTCAGGGCAACGATCCGTTCCTGTATGGAGAAAAATTAAAAGCATATCTGATCCGGGGAGCCAGAAGGCTGCCGGGATATCCGGTATATCCGAATGAGCAGGTGGGGTGGGGAGCACTGTGTGTGGCGAGAAGCTTGCCAACAAAATGAAATCACAAATTTCGGCCATAATAAGAAAGCAATTGCGGCCCCGCCCCCGGTCATGGTATGATTGTACAAACGAAAATCGGAGGTATGGGAATGCATTCACCACTTGAAATTGCTAGAAGTTACGTAGAAGTAGGAGTTCACAAGGCACATCTGTCCGTATTTAAGATGCTGGTGCTGGGCTTTTTTGCCGGACTGTTTATCGGATTTGCGGGGATCGCATCTACAACGGCATCCAGTACCATTGGTATAGCCTCTGTTGCAAAGCTGGTGGGGGCCTGTGTGTTTCCGGCAGGGATGGCAATGGTTCTTGTTGCGGGAAGTGAACTATTTACAGGTAATAACCTGATGATATTGGCCGCTTTGGAGAAGAAGATAACGGTCGGCAGTATGCTGAAAAACTGGCTGTTCGTATATATCGGTAACTTTCTGGGGGCGGCATTTGTAGCATGCATGGTTGTCTATGGGCATACACCGGAGCTGTTCGGCGGAGCTCTGGCACAGGCGATTGTAAATGCCGGAAAGGCACGGACGGATTTAAGTATTCCGGAGGCATTTATCCGGGGGATTCTATGTAATATTCTGGTATGCATTGCCGTATGGATGTCATTTGCAGCGAAACGGGTATCCGGGAAATTAATGACCAGCTTCTGGCCGGTAATGTTGTTTGTATTATGTGGTTTTGAACACTGTGTTGCGGATATGTACTTTGGGGTAGCGGCACTTCTTACATCCGCAGAGTATGGAATCGCAGCAGAAGGGCTGACCTGGAGCCATTTCCTGTTCTCGAGTCTGCTGCCGATCACACTTGGAAATATTGTCGGTGGAGCCGGGGTAGTAGGTGTCGGTTACTGGCTGGCATATCTTAAGCATACTCCGTATGCGAAGGAAACCGTGGAAGAAGAACAGAAAGAGCTTGATATCGCAGAGGAATATTAGGAAGATAAATAACAGGAGCCCTTATCGGGATAAATAACCCGAAAGGACTCCTGAATTTTTAATTATTAACTTTAATTACAAATCTTTGCTCAGAGTCTCAAGAATACATTTCTTGATTGCCTCAAAGCTCTCGGCACTGATGTCATGCTCCATCTTGCAGGCATCCTGTGTGGCAACCTCCGGATCAACGCCCAGACGGATCAGCCAGTCTGAGAAAAGAGTGTGCCGTTCGTAAACGGTTTCAGCAATCTGTTTCCCTTCCTCTGTCAGATAAATATATCCATCATCGGTTACGGTAATAAGATCACGGGTCTTTAAATTCTTCATGGCGACGCTGACACTTGGCTTTGAGTAATTCAATTCATTCGCAATATCTACGGAACGGACAACCGGCAGCCGCTCACTTAGGATCAGAATCGTCTCCAGATAATCTTCAACCGACTCCTCCGATTTATGTTTAATATAGCTCAAGGTAAAACCCCCTTAACGTTTCATGCTGTTAAAATCCTAACATTTTATTTCAAAGAATGCAAGCCGTTTTGGAGAAGATAAAAGGAAGAAGCAATGAAAAACGTTGAAAAAATAAATGTTTTCGAATAAAATGAGGAAAGTAATCAAAAAGAAGCAACGGTAGAAAAGTAATAACAATAAAGCAACAGCAGGGAAGAGAGAATCATGAAAAACGAATCAGATATGGAAAAACAGGAAGCACGTCAGAAAGCACGAGAGCTGCGGCATGCGAAGGAGAAAGAGCATTTACAGTATTATAGTGGACGAATTCGCAAGGATATGACAAGTCTTGGAAAATGGCTGATACTGGCAGCCCTGACCGGCTGCGTCGTCGGAGGAGCCAGCACATTATTTGCCTTTGTGCTGACATCCGTAACGGACTTCCGACAGGAGCATGGGTGGATATTCTTCTGCCTTCCGTTAGCCGGACTTGTGATCGTATTTTTATATCAGACCTTTGGCAAGGATGACCGTGGAGCAAATCAGGTATTCTCTACGATCAGTGCAAAGGATGATGTTCCGTTAAAATCCGCACCGTTGATCTTCGTCTCTACCGCCTTGACCCATCTGGTCGGTGGATCGGCCGGAAGAGAGGGCGCGGTGATCCAGCTTGGCGGTAGTATCGGCAATCAGCTGGGCAGATGGATCCGGCTGGATGAAGAGGATCGACATGTGATGGTTATGTGTGGCATGAGTGCCGCATTTGCGGCATTGTTCGGTACACCGATGGCGGCGGCTGTGTTTGCTATGGAGGTAGTCAGTGTAGGAGTTATGTATTACACTGCATTAGTGCCGTGTGTCATTGCGGCATTGATCGCAACGAAATTCGCAGCCAGCATGGGAATTCATCCGGAGACCTTCCATGTTACCAATATTCCGGAGCTGACACTGGAGACCGGAATCAAGATGGGGGTACTGGCGCTGGGCTGTGCATTGGTCAGCATCCTGTTCTGCATGGTATTAAAAGGAACCGAGGATGCTTATCAGAAATGGCTGAAGAACCCATATATCAGGGTAGTTGTAGCCAGTGTGATCATTATTGTGCTGACAATGCTTCTGCATACGACCGATTACATGGGAGCCAGCACCGGACTGATCACATCAGCGATCGAGGACGGACAGGTCAATAAGCTGGCATTCTTCTGGAAGCTGATCCTGACGGCACTGACGATGCGGGCAGGGTTTCGTGGCGGTGAAATCGTGCCGTCTTTCTGTATCGGTGCCGCCTTCGGCTGTGTGCTGGGACCGATTCTCGGAATGCCGGCTTCTATCTGTGCGGCAGCCGGTATGGTAGCGGTATTCTGTGGTGTGACCAATTGCCCGATCACATCCATCCTCATTGCATTTGAACTGTTTGGCTTTGAAGGCGTTTCCTTCTATCTGATCGCAATCTCCATCAGCTATGCGGCTTCCGGATATTATGGGTTGTATAAGGATCAGACGATCGTTTATTCAAAATATAAGGCAAAATACGTTAATCATAAGACACGAAGTTAGAAATTTAGGGAGACGCAGGAAGAGATTAGGGTAAATACAACTCGGCAAAAGAGAATGGGTAGAAAAATATGCAGAGAAAAGGAGTCGGAAATGCAGAATCAGAGGTTATATGAATCGGTAGGGGAATACATAGATAAATATTATGTAGATAAACCGGAAGACATTAGGTCTGATGATAAAGAAGTAAAGTCTATATTTGATAGAATCTCGAAATTCAGAAAGAAAAAGACCGGGGCCCAATATGATTTTGAAAAAGATGAAGATATAGAGCTATATGACTGTGAAGAAGTTTCGTTTGACGATGCAGACATGCGGAAAACAAAGGTAACGGTTGCTATGTCTTCGACATTGGCTGCAAACCGTAATATAGAAAGCCTTATGGGACAGATGGAGGAAACTTTTTCTCAGAGGTTATTGCGTCTTATTGATGAGAGAGGTATGACGGATTCGGAGGCATATAATAAGGCTTATATTGACCGAAGGCATTTCTCGAAAATCAGAAAAGATGTGAATTATACACCAAATAAGAAAACAGTATTGGCATTTGCAATAGCACTGGAGCTATCGATAGATGAAGCAAAGGATCTTCTGAATTCCGCAGGATTTGCTCTTTCAAGAAGTTCAAAGACCGACATTATCGTGGCATATTTTTTGCAAAATAAAATATACGATATGTTTGAGATAAATGAAATATTGGATGCTTATGGGCAGCCGATTTTTGAGTAGGTGATAATTGTCGCCTGCCATGCGACCAGCACTGTAAATTCCGTAGATATAATGTGATTACAATAAATCAAAGCACAGGAGGTAAATCATATGAATACGGAATTAACAGAGCTGGTTTTTATTTTGGACAGAAGTGGTTCGATGGGTGGACTGGAGAGCGATACCATCGGTGGATTTAACGGGATGATAGAGAGGCAGAAAAAAGAAGGGGAAAAAGTAAATGTCACAACTATTCTGTTTGATGATGAGGTGGAAATCATTCATGATCGTTTTCCGATTGAAGTAGTACAGCCTTTGACGGATAAAGAGTATTATGTCCGGGGATGTACTGCACTGCTTGATGCAGTAGGGCAGGCAATTAACAAAATTGACAATGTACAGAAACACTTACCGGAAGAGCAGCGTGCCGGGAAAGTATTGTTTGTGATTACTACAGACGGATTAGAGAACTCCAGTACAAAGTTTGATTACAATGATATCAGGCGAAAGATCGAGGCTAAGAAAGAGTGCGGATGGGAGTTTTTATTCTTGGGAGCGAATATTGATGCAGGGAAAGAAGCGGAAAAAATCGGTATCAAAAGAAATAGATCTGTTACTTATGAGAATGACCATGACGGAGTAGCACTTAATTATAAAACGGTAGGAAGAGCTGTGATGGGGGTTATAAAAAGCAGAGCATGCAGTGTGGAGCTTGATGACGACTGGGCAGATGATATTCTGGAATATCATGAGGAGACAGGAAAAAAATCTAAACGACATGGTGGCAAAAAGAATCATTAAGCAGTATTACCTGCGATTCTATTTAGTTAAAATATGATAAAGGGCAGAGTGCGGAATATGCATTCTGCTCTTTAATAAAAGTAATGTAAGCTTGCAAGAATAAATGTTATATACTATTATAAAGGCGGTAACAAAGTACACAAAGCAGCTTGCAGAAATGAAGATATAAGCAGGTTTATATTGGAACAGATCCAATGAAGGGTACTTATAAAAGAGATTATGACTGCATGGGCAGAGCAGAAAAGGGTTGATTCAGAAAGTTAGAAATTGAGGGAGATACAGGAAGAGCATCAGAAGGAGGTGACCGAATATGCAGTATGATTGCCTGATCATAGATGATGAAACCATGCTTGCAGATAGTACCTGCGAGTATTTTAATATGTTTAATGTAAAGACCAAAGCGGTTTACAGTATAAGTGAGGCAGAGGCATTTTGGGTAGAGAATCAGGTGTCTCTTGTGCTGCTGGACATCAATCTGTCGGATGGAAATGGATTTCAGTTGTGCAAGAGACTCCGGGAGACAATGAAGATTCCGATTCTGTTTATCTCAGCCCGAAATACAGATGATGATAAGCTGATTGCCCTGAATATCGGAGGGGATGATTACATTGAGAAGCCGTATTCCCTCGGTGTACTTCTTGCAAAGGTGCAGGTGGTACTGAAGCGATATCGGGAATATATTTCAACGACTGATAGATGCGAGTGCGATTATGATGATGGTTATCTGGTGGTGGATAGCAGGCGGAGATGTGTGACGGTGAACGGAGAGGAGAAACGTCTGACCGGTATGGAGTTTAAACTGTTGCTTTATCTGGTGCAGAATCCGGAACGACTGATTACGAAGGCGGAGCTGTTTGAGAAGGTCTGGGAGGATCGGTTCACGGCAGATAATACATTAAATGTACATATCCGGAAGGTGCGGGAAGCAATTGAAAGGGATCCACAGAAGCCGGCATATATTGTGACGGTATGGCGGGAAGGATATCGATTTATACAGGGAGAAACGGAATGAAGAAAACACCATTTATAATAGCACTGGTACTTACATTTGTACTGGAGGTCATCGGATGCTATTACTTTATTGGCAGACCGGGGCAGGTGAAACAGGATCCGGTTGCAGTTAATGAATGTCTGTATTCGATAGAGGAGAATTTCGGGGATGAAGAGCAGTATTCAACCGTACTGGCCTACACCATTCTTGATAATCGGGGAACGGTTTTGTATACGAATAAGGAGGGGATGTCCTCCAGTCTAAATGAGGCAATTCAGAATCAGGATCTGATCATGGATCTGGTAATTCAGGGAGAAACAAAAGGGAAGGTCATATTTGATAATGATATGGCAGAAATATATACTCGATACAGAAAGTATCTTTTCTGGTTTCTGATCATTGTTCTGGCAGTTCAGCTGATCGTGGTCGGTATCTATTATGTATATTTGAGAAGAACAATAATTACCCCATTTCAAAAATTGAATGAATTTGCAGTACGTGTAGCGGATGGTAATTTTGATCTGCCATTGCTGGTTGATCGAAAGCATATCTTTGGCGGGTTTACAGAGGCCTTTGACCTGATGCGCGCGGAATTGAAAAAGGCACGGATTGCGGAGAAAAAGGTCAATGATGATAAAAAAGAAATGATTGCAAAGCTGTCACATGATATTAAGACACCGGTCGCGTCGATTAAGTCGACGTCGGAGGTGGGACTTTGTCTTACACAGGAGGAACGGGTACGAGAGAAGTTTGAACTGATTAACCGGAAAACGGACCAGATTTCCGGACTGGTTGACAACCTGTTTCAGGCCAGTGTGGAAGAGATTACAGAGCTGTCCGTAAATCCGGGAAATCATCCATCGGCTCTGGTAAAGGAATTGATTCTTAATTCTGATTATTTGGAACGGGCAGAGGATTTTGTTGTGCCGAATTGTCGGATCTATGTGGATCGGTTACGACTTCAGCAGGCGTTTGATAATGTATTCATGAATTCTTATAAGTATGCAGGTACAAGGATAGAAGTAAGTGCGGAATGCCAGAAAGAATACCTGATTGTGCGAATTGCAGACAGGGGACCGGGTGTGAAGCCGGAGGAGCTTCCAGTTCTGAAGGAGAAGTATAAGCGGGGAAGTAATGTCCATGAACAGGATGGGGCAGGACTGGGACTTTATTTAACAAACCTCTTTATAGAAAAGATGGATGGGAAGCTGGTACTGGAGAATGGAGAACCGGGTTTTATCGTTTACGTATATATTCGCCTGGCCGGCTAAGGATTTAAGAGTTATTTAAGGGTTCCTTAAAGGCACTTAAGAATAAAAACAGTAGAATAAGTGCTATAAGGAGGTTAAATGATGAAAAGTATAATTGAAACGAAGAAGCTATGTAAGACATTTTCCAATGGTGGTGTACAGCAGCATGTATTAAGAAATGTGGATATGGAGATTTATGAGGGGGATTTTACGGTTATTATGGGAGCCAGCGGAGCCGGAAAGTCTACCCTTATGTATGCATTGTCCGGTATGGATAAGCCGACCTTGGGAGAAGTTCTGTTTGAAGACAGAGACATTACAGGGATGACAACGGATGAGCTGGCATATTTCAGACGGGAGAATTGCGGGTTTGTATTTCAGCAGATTTATCTGGTGGATTCTATGAGTGTGCTTGATAATGTGCTGGCAGCAGGACTGTTGGTTAATAAGAATAAAAAGGCGGTTACAGAACGGGCGAAGGAGCTTTTAACGGCGGTTCAGATAGAAGAAACTGTATGGGAGAAGTTTCCGACACAGATATCCGGAGGGGAAGCACAACGGGTAGGAATTGCAAGGGCATTGATGAATCAGCCAAAAGTTATATTTGCAGATGAGCCGACCGGAGCCTTAAACTCACAGACAGGAAGAGCGGTGCTGGATGCACTGAGTGAAAGCAACCGGAAGGGGCAGTCAATCGTTATGGTGACACATGACATCATAAGTGCAAGAAGAGGAAACAGGATCCTTTATGTAAAGGATGGCGAGATCGGTGGAATCTGTGAACTCGGTGCATATTCTCCGGAGGATAAGAGCCGCCATCAGAAGCTGAATGATTTTCTGATATCGATGGGGTGGTAGGTATGGAGAGAGAATTATTACTGACCAAATCAAACTTTCAGAAAAACAAGGGAAGCTCTATCGGGTTGTTTTTTCTGATTTTTATATCTGCGGTGTTGAGCGGAGCTGCATTATTGTTGTTTTTTGACGCCTATCCAACGGCAAGGAAAGAGGCGAAGCGGTTAGGGGCCGGAGATAGTTACCTCTGGATCCGCGAGAATGTTGAGGGAATTACGGATGAAGATATTGAGCAACTGTTAAAGGAGGATGTATCGGATTATTACAGTTATCATTGCCTTGGGTATTCAAATGTGTCACTGCCCTTTGGTGACGGGATGGTGGCACCGGGACTTCTGATTTATAACACAGATGCATTTCAGAAGAAGCTGGATCGGACAGAGGTTGTGGTCAGTGATGACGGCATTACCGAGGATTACCTGTATCTGCCGTATCAGTTCTATACCAGTGGCGGTTATCGGATCGGAGAGCCGTATTCCTTTGAATTGTCAGGAACGACATATACGTTTATAATCAAAGGCTTTACCAATACAACAAACTGGGGATGCAGTAACTGTGGCATTTATGAATTTGTTCTGGATGATGTGAGCTATGAAAAGCTTTGGCAGAAGGAGAAGGCAGCAGACTCTATTCTGATCAGTATGAAGCTGAAGGAAGGAGTAAGAGCATCCGGGTTTAATTTAAAAATTGAAAATGAGATATTGAAACTGAATGGTGTTTCCGTTGTAGAAGGGCAGGTGTTAGAGGATGTTCTGGCTGGCAAGAGCTTTATGTCATTGATCATTGCAGTCTGTTTTCTGGTAATCACCATAATTTTAATAATGGTAGTGACTATGATGCTGATCAGTTGTATATCCAATTATATCCGGGAGAATTTAAAGATAGTAGGTGCCCTGAAGGCAATTGGTTATACCAGTCATAATATACGACTGGCATTATATATACAGTTTGGAATGCTCGCTATGATTGGCAGCCTGCTTGGAATAGGGTGTGCATATGCACTGATGCCGGCTGTATCAAAGCTTGTAATTGCACAGATGGGCGTACCGTATACAGTCAGCTTCCATATGGGAATCACGATATGCCCGATTATAGGTCTGGTACTGTTTGTAATAGGAATTACCGGTGCTTCAACCAGAAAGATTAAGACAATAGAGCCGGTGGTTGCACTTCGGGAGGGACAGACCGCACATAACTTTAAGAAAAATCATGTCCGACTGGATCATTCTGTTCTGGGATTGCAGGTGAGTCTGGCACTGAAAACGATGTGTACAAATATAAAACAGAATATGATTACTTTCTTTGTGACAGGTCTGCTGATATTCAGTTGTATCATCAGTTTTATGCTGTATGAGAATTTCAGTCGGAATCCGAAGCTGGAACTTCTGTCATTTGAACTCTGCAGCGGACTTGTGGCAACAGATGCGGAAACAGCAGATGCTGTGTATTCTGATCTGGAGAAGAGAGGGGATGTCACCAATATCCGGGAGATATGCAATATCCGGCTTCAATATAAGGAGGAGGATCGTCTGCTTGCTTATATCTTTGATGATGTATCGAAGATGAATAATGTAGAGGTGTGTTATCAGGGCAGACTTCCGGAGTATGAGAATGAGATTGCAGTAAGTGGAAAGTTCTGTGACGAATACGGATATGAAGTCGGTGATGAACTGGAACTGCAATATGGAGGCAGGAGTTACCGATACCTGATCACAGGACTGGTACAGACCTGTAATAATAGTGGAAAAGAGGCTGTCTTAAGTAAACAGGCGGCAGAGCATATCATTGATTTTACCGGCAGGCCGGTCTATTACTGGTTTGATTGTGCCGGGGCCGATGAGGCGAGTGCACAGGAAATTCTGGATGATTGCATTGACAAGTATGGGGATCATATTGTAGCAACGATCAATTTTTATAAGACAATGGAAGGAAATATGACGATCTTTCGAAAGGTTGCAGGCATGATGCTGATGCTTGTAGTTATCATATCTGTGATTGTGACTGCATTGGTTCTGTATCTTTTGATGAAGACACTGCTTTATAACAAGCGGAAGGATTATGGCATTTATAAGGCACTTGGGTATACGTCAGGGAACCTGATCCTGCAGACAGCACTGAGCTTTATGCCGGCGATTATTCTGTCAGTAATTGTTTTTTCAATTATATCATATTATACAGCGAATCCATATATGCGGATCTTTATGGGAACGTTTGGACTGATGAAATGTAACTTTGCTATACCGGTTGGAGGAACCATTATGATCGGGCTTGGCATGATATTGTTTGCGTTCCTGATGGCTGTTTTACTGGCGGGGCGGATCCGGAAGCTTGAGGCATATAATATGCTGACGCAGGAATAAAAAATTAGCACTCACCACTTGACAGTGCTAACAACATGTGTTATATTGCATATAGAACAAGAAAACAAGGGATACATTCCCACAGAATATGCATATAACAGGAGGACACGATTATGATAGTACCTAGTTTTTTCAATGATGATTATTTTGATGAACTTTTCAACACCGCAAGAGGAAGAGAGACAGTGAAGCCTCTGATGCGGACAGATGTGAAGGAGATCGGTGCAGATTATCTGCTGGAGATTGAGATGCCGGGTTTTGAGAAGGATGAGATCCATGCAGAGCTGGAGAAGGGACACCTGACAATCAGCGGTGTACATGCCAACAAGCTGGATGAGGATGAGAAATGTGGTAAATACATTCACAGAGAGCGTTATCTTGGCAGTTGCTCTAGAAGCTTTTATATTGGCGAGAATCTGACACAGGAGGATGTAAAGGCGAAGTATGAGAATGGTATTCTGACTATTGCATTCCCGAAGGATAAGAAGCCGGCAGTAGAAGAGAAGAAGCGCATTTCCATCGAGTAAGGAACTTCAGAAATAAGAAAACGTTAAACGAGTAAAACACAAATAAAGATCAAGAATCAAAATAAAAGGTCGGAGGTTTCCGGACGATCACCGGAGTCTCCGACCTTTGTAATCGATACAGGTAGTATACTGAAATCTATGCAGGTCGTACGCTGAGATTAATTCTTCGCAGCTTTTTTCAGAGCCTGCTCCTTCTTTAGAATCGGCTGAAAGTTCTTCATATCAGAAGCGATTTCCCCACTTAATGCCAGCAGACAGATCAGATTCGGAATAGCCATCAGGGCATTAGCGATATCTGACAGGTTCCAGACCAGATCAAGGGTCGTGGTTGCACCGATATAAGCAATCAGTGAGAATACGATTCGGTAAATGATATTGAATTTATGGGTATGTAACAGGTATTCAAAGGCTTTCTCACCATGGTACTCCCAGCCAAGGATCGTGGAAAATGCGAAGAGCGCGATTCCAATCGTGACAAGCCATGCACCAGCCTTGCCGAGGACGGTGGAGAATGCCTGAATCGTCAAGGCAGAACCGACATACAGCTCCTCATAGCAATAGGTGCCGTCAGAGTTAAACTTGAATATATTTCCATCCGCATCCCGCCATGCACCGGTCAGATGCCGGTCGGTAACGGAACCACTTTCCGATGGATGCGCAGTCATATCTGATTTCTCAAGTTCATCTGCACTGCAGGCGGTCAGTTGGTAGATCGTCTTTCCGTCACTGCTGGTAAGAACCACGGAAGAATCATCGATAATATCCATGGCATACCCGGTTGTAACAGTCTCCGACTTTGAATTCACGGAGGTCAGCATCAGAGTATCCGCCTCATAGGAATAGGTATTATCCTGTGTGACATGCGTGCTACCGAGCACACCGGAGCTGGCAATACAAAGACCGGTAATCGTACATACCACGATCGTATCCCAGAAGGTACCGGTCATATTGATATAACCCTGACGTACCGGATTATCGGTGGTAGCGGCTGCGGCCGTGATCGCGGCAGAACCCATACCGGCTTCGTTCGAGAAGACACCACGGGCAACGCCGTATCGCATTGCGTTGGCGAAGGATGCAACGACCGTACCCAGAACACCACCGCTGACTGCCCGGAAATTAAAGGCAGACTTCAGAATCAGAACCATACCGGACGGAACATTCTGGATATTCAGGATAATAACGATCAGACCGGCAACGACATAGAAAATAGCCATCAGCGGCACCACAACAGAAGATACCTTGGAAATCGTCTTGATACCGCCGACAATGATCAGCAGCGCCAGAACCGTGATCACGATTCCGACTACTGCAGTCGGTGCACCGAAGGTCTCATGGATGGAAGAAGAAATAGAATTAGCCTGTGTCATATTGCCGATACCGAAGGAGGCGACCACTGCAAAGAATGCGAACAGCCAGCCGAGTACACTGCCGAATTTCTTGTGCTTCAGGGCCTTTTTCATAGTATACATCGGACCGCCGGACATTTCTCCCTTTTCATTCACTTCCCGGTATTTGATCGCGAGCATACATTCACTGAATTTGGAAGTCAGTCCGAAGCAGGCAGAGATCCACATCCAGACCAGGGCACCCGGGCCGCCGGAAACCATAGCGGTCGCAACACCGACGATATTACCGGTACCGATCGTGGCAGCCAGTGCGGTTGTCAGTGCAGAGAACGGAGAGACATCACCGGTTCCCTTTTTCTTACGGGCCTCTTTACTTAATGTGCTTTTCAAGGCATAGCCCAGATTTCTCCATGGAAGGAATCCGGTCCGGATGGTCAGGAAAACACCGGTACCTACCAGCAGAATCAGCATGACAGGCCCCCACACGAACCCATCAACGGCACTTACAATTTCAGAAAACTTATCCATATAATCACTCCTCTTCAATTCCCGCTTTATTTATTGCTTTACTTCCTGCGGTCAATGACCGGAATAAAGCACATCAAAAGCACATAACCATCGTAACAGAAAAGAAAAAGGGACCACAAAATGATAAGTTATCATTCGAAGTCCCTTTGCTTCCCGTTACTGAAATTAAAAATATTCTATATTACAAAGCAGTGAGTTGTCAAGAGCAAATCCGCTCTTTTCCCGGATAGAGTTTTCGTGTATAATAAATAAGTTAAGAACAGGAAGGCAGGATATAATTTGAAGAATTTATATATTGCAGAGAAACCGAGCGTAGCGCGGGAATTTGCAAAGGCGTTAAAAGTAAATGGCGGTAAGCATGACGGATATATCGAGGATGAGAACAGTATCGTTACCTGGTGTGTCGGACATCTGGTTACCATGAGCTATCCGGAGGTGTATGATCCGGCACTGGCGAAATGGAGTATGAATACAATCCCGTTTATTCCGGAACAGTTCCGATATGAGGTGATCGGGAATGCATCGAAGCAGTTCCAGATCGTCAAGGGACTCTTGAACCGGGAGGATGTCGGATGCATTTATGTCTGTACGGACTCCGGACGGGAAGGAGAATATATCTATCGTCTGGTAGACCGGATGGCGGAGGTTGATGCGAATAAGACGAAGAAGCGGGTCTGGATCGACTCACAGACAGAGGAAGAAATCCTGCGTGGAGTCCGGGAGGCGAAGGACCTTTCTGAGTATGATAACCTGTGTGCGGCAGCATATTCGCGTGCGAAGGAAGACTATCTGATGGGTATTAATTTCTCACGGGCGCTGACACTGAAATACGGCTATGCGGTCCGGAATTATCTGAATGAGAATCGGTCGGGAGCCATATCGGTCGGCCGGGTCATGACCTGTGTGCTGGGTATGGTCGTACAAAGAGAGCGGAGTATCCGGGAATTTGTCAAGACACCGTTCTACCGGATCATGGCAAAGGTACAGGCAGAGGATGAGACCTTTGACGCGGAATGGCGCACGGTGGAAGGCAGCCGGTACTATCAGTCGCCGAAGCTATATAAGGAGAATGGATTTAAGAACCGGGAGGATGCAGAGGCGCTGATCCGGGAGATGAAGGATCCGGCTCCATATGAGATGAAGGTGGAGAAGATCGAGAAAAAGGTAGAAAAGAAGAATCCACCGATGCTATACAATCTGGCGGATCTGCAGAATGACTGCTCCCGGTTGTTTAAGATCAGCCCGGATGAGACGCTGAAGATCGTGCAGGAACTATATGAGAAAAAGCTGGTCACCTATCCGCGAACCGATGCCAGAGTGCTGTCTACGGCTGTCAGTAAAGAAATCCACAAGAATATCGGCGGATTGAGGAACTATCAGGCATTGGCAGGCTATGCGACCCATATATTGGAAGAGGGCAGCTATAAAGGAATTGCAAAGACCAAATATGTCAATGATAAGCAGATCACAGACCATTATGCCATCATTCCGACCGGTCAGGGATTCTCTGCGTTGAACTCGGTATCCCAGACGGCACAGGGCATATATGAGATCATAGCCAGACGGTTTCTGTCCGTATTTTATCCGCCGGCAGAATATCAGAAGGCATCCCTGACACTGGAGCGGAAAGGTGAGCATTTCTTCGCCAGCTTTAAGGTCCTGTATAAGCAGGGCTTCCTCGAGGTCGCAGGAAATGCATTCAACAGTGCCAGAAAAAAGGGCGAAGATGAGGAAGAAGAGAAGTTCAGTCCGGGCCTGATCAAATACATTGCCGGTTTGAAAAAGGGCAGCAGCGTTGAGGCACAGGATTTTGAGATCCGGGAAGGTGAGACGAAGCCACCGAGCCGTTATACCTCCGGTACACTGGTTATTGCCATGGAGAAGGCAGGCTCCGATATTGAGGAAGAGGAGCTGCGGGATTACATGAAGGGCAGTGGAATCGGCACCAGTGCGACCCGTGCGGAGATCATCAAGAAGCTGATCAATATCCAGTACATGGCACTGAATAAGAAGACACAGGTGGTCACACCGACCTTAAAGGGTGAGATGATTTATGACATTGTATATTATTCGATCAATGCCCTGTTGCAGCCGAAGCTGACAGCCAGCTGGGAGAAAGGGCTGGGTCAGGTGGAACGGGGTGAGATCACAGAGGAGCATTATATGAAGATTCTGGAGGATTTTGTCGTGAAAAAGACGGAACTGGTCAAGGGCCTGCAGAATCAGTATGCATTTACTCCATTGTTTGATAAATCAGCAGCGTATTATAAGAAAGGAAGAGGAAAATGAGACAGGAAGAATTGCAGGAAGCATGTAAGGTAGAGCGGTTATTTCATCAGCTGGAGGAAACTCTGGCGAAGGAATTACTGGAACAGGTAACATATCCATGGGAGGCATTAAAGGGCATCCATGATCTGATCCTGAACCTGGGTCCGACACTGCCGGAGGATATTTATGAGGAGCGGGAGCCGCAGATCTGGATCGCAAGGTCAGCGAAGGTATATCCGACCGCGACCATTCTGGCACCGGCAATCATCGGACCGGATACGGAAGTACGGCCGGGAGCCTTTATCCGGGGCAATGCGCTGGTTGGCTCCGGGTGTGTGATCGGAAATTCCACAGAGCTTAAGAATGTCATCATTTTTAATTCTGTACAGGTGCCGCATTACAACTATGTGGGCGATTCGATCCTCGGCTATCATTCCCATATGGGAGCAGGCAGTATCACCAGCAATGTAAAAGCAGATAAGACCCCGGTAACCGTGAAGGCCGGAGAGGCGGGGATTCCGACCGGACTGAAAAAGTTCGGCGCTATTCTCGGTGACTGGGTTGAGATCGGCTGTAATACCGTACTGAATCCGGGTACCGTGGTCGGCAGAAAGAGTCATGTATATCCGGTATCCATGGTACGGGGTATGGTTCCTGCAGACAGTATTTATAAGAAGCAGGGAGAAGTTGCACAATTAAGAGAGAATTAACACGCAATGAACAGAAAAACAGCATCCGGGGACAGATAACGCTATGTAATATCCGGATGCTGTTCCTGTAGTAACGGACCTGAAAAGGTCTGAACGGGATTATTTATTTACAGTTGCTTTTTCCAGTGCATTCTTGATCGCCTGGGTAAGGATCACGGATGTATACTGGCTGTCTGCGGAGCAGGTCAGGTCATCGACTGATCCGATATCCGGAAGCTGGGCATTGATCTCTTCCAGAGCAGGAGTCAGGAGCGGGTACATGGTTTCTACGGTTTCGTTCAGGTTTACGATGGAGACATCGCAGATGCGGTTACTGTCTACGGTGACCCGGACATCCAGCTTGGAATCCCCCAGCTGAACGGTAGAGGAATAGACACCGGGGATATAGGCAGAGGTTTCGGTAACTTCCGGATCTCCCTGTGGTGGCTTTTCGGGCAGAAACATGAACAGAAGGAGAAGAAGCAGAAGAATCCCCAGAACGACAAAAATCATCGTATAGATGAGTTCTTTTGCTTTTAATATTAAGATTTTGGTATTCGAACCCATAACTGTCACCTCTCGTTTTCTATAGTTATATATATTCAGTCCATTGGAAAATATGACAGAAGCCGGGAAGGAAAATCAAACAGATGGGATAGAGCGGGAACAGAGAATGCAGACGAAAACAAAGCAGACAGGTAAGGAGTAGCATATGATTCAGATTATAGAGGGAGCCAGCGGGTCCGGTAAAAGCCGGCTGGTATATGAGGAAATCATTCAGGCCGCCATGCGGGAGCCGGAGAAGACCTTTTTTCTTCTGGTGCCGGAGCAGTTTACCATGCAGGCGCAGCGGGATATTGTAACCATGCATCCCAGCCACGGAACCATGAATATTGATATTGTCAGCTTTAAGCGGCTGGCATACCGGGTTTTTGAAGAACTGAATATCCGGACGGATCATGTCCTTGAGGATTTTGGGAAGAGCATGCTGTTGCAGAGAATCCTGCTGGAGCATCGCAGGGAGCTGCCATGCTTTGGCCCGTGTGTCAACAAGCCGGGATTTATCGATGAGCTGAAATCATTGATGACGGAGCTGTTCCAGTACCGGGTGGGACCGGAGGATATCAGACGGGTCTGCGGATCTGTGAAAGGGCATACAATGCTGAAGGGCAAGCTGGATGACCTGCTGCTCGTATATGAGGAGTTTCAGAAGGAAGTGAAGGACTCCTATATCATAGCGGAACATGTCCTGGAAATGCTGGCAATGCACATTCCACAGTCGGAGCTGTTAGCCGGCAGTGTGATCTATCTGGATGGATTTACCGGATTTACACCGATACAGTATGAGGTGCTGGAGGCTCTGGCACAGATATGTGATGCGATAACAATCACAGTTACCATTGATGCGGAAAGTGCGCAGAAGGAGAGCTGTGCGGAGCATGAGCTGTTCTATCTAAGCAAGGATACGATCCGGAGGCTCTGCCGGATGGGAGAACGGCTGGAGGTCTATGTGGAGGAACGGTTTCTGGAGCAGAAGGGACCGAGATTTCAGGGAGCTCCGGAGCTTGGACATCTGGAGAATAATCTGTTCCGTTTTCCATATCAGGTATATCCGGAGGCTGTACAGAATATATATTTGCAGGCCTTTGGCACACCGAGGCAGGAGCTGCAGGCAGCAGGACGTCAGATCCGGGCAATGGTGCGGGAAGGCAGATACCGGTTCCGGGACATTGCGGTCATTCATGGTGATCTGACCGGTCTGGAACCGATGGTAGAGGAGATCTTTCCCAAGCTTGAGATCCCGTATTTCATAGATACGAACCAGAGCATCTATATGAATCCCTGTCTGGAGGCTATTCGGGCGATTCTGGATATCACGGAATCCGATTATTCCTACGAGAGTGTATTCCGGTTCTTAAAAACCGGCATTACATCATTGTCCATGGATGAGATCGAGCTTCTGGAAAACTATGTCTTAAAGAAGGGCATCCGGGGACAGAGCTGGTGGAGAAAGGTCTTTGAAACAGGAGAAGTGACAGGAATCGGAGTCGAGGCAATCGGCTGCCGGGTATCGGAGATGCTGGCACCGTTTACACAGGCACTGAAGGAAGCACAGAAGGTACGGGACTATGTGGAGGTACTGAAACAATTTCTGCAGAGCTTTGAGCTGGAGAAGCAGCTGGAGGCAGCGGCGGACGATTATGAAGAACAGGGGAATCTGGTGCTGTCCAAGGCCTACGAGCAGATTTATGATAAGCTTACGAATATATGGGATAAAATGACAGAGATTCTGGGAGAGGAGATACTCTCATCGGAAGAATTCCGTAAGGTTCTGGAGACCGGATTAAATGATATTACGCTGGGCGTTATTCCACCGAGCATCGATCAGGTCATGATCGGTGATATAGAGCGGAGCCGTCTGAACCATGTCAAGGTGCTGTTTGTTCTCGGTATTAATGACGGCATCATTCCAAAGGCTGCCGGAAGCAGTGGTATCCTCTCAGAGGCTGACCGGGCAATCCTGGGACAGGAGCTGGAGCTGGCACCGGATCCGAGAAGCCGTGTATTTACGGAGCAGTTTTATTTATATCAGAACCTGACGAAGCCATCCGGGGAACTGCATCTGATGTATCATATGCAGGATCAGGACGGAAATGAGGTGCTGCCGGCCTATCTGATCGGACGGATCCGGAGAATCTTTCCGCAGCTGGAGGTGGACGGATATTCCACCGGAGAATTAAGCTGGGAGAACATTGAGACACCGGAGGACAGTACGGAGAATCTGATTGCTGCCCTGTTCCGGGAGGAGCCGCTGTCGGAGGAAGAGGCGGGGCTCTGGAAGGAGCTGTGCAGCTATTATGAGAAGAATCAGCCGGAGCGGATCAGTCGGATTCAGGCCGGACTCTTATATAACAATCTGAATACGATCCTGTCTGCGGAAACGGCGACGCAGTTATACGGTAAGGAGCTTCATACCAGTGTATCCAGACTGGAGACCTACAGTCGGTGTCCGTATCAGTTCTTTCTGGAATATGGCCTGCAGTTAAAGAAGCGGGAGCAGAATGAGGTATCCTTAAGTGACATGGGAAGCCTTTTGCACCGCATTGTGGAAGGTGTATTTTCTCAGGTGGAGAAACGGAATGCAGAGACACTGGAGCTCTCAGATGCGGCAGAGAACGAATGGGAAACCGTAACGGATGAGGCACTGCTTCAGATGGTGGAGCAGGAGATGCAGGAAAAAACCTCAGCCTATCAGAACGACAAGCTGGAATTTATCAAGAATCCCCTCGTTACGGAATTTCTGGGGCTATCCTCTAACACGGATTTCACCGAAAGTGACCTTGAAAAAAGCATCCTGTCCAATCTTCAAAAGTTCCTGATGGAACTTGGAAAGGGCTATGCCTTTGTCGCACGACAGCAGCACATTCACACCGAAAAGCAGGATTACTATATCGATTTAGTGTTTTACAACTACATTCTAAAGTGCTTTGTGCTGATCGATCTGAAGACCGAAAAGATTACCCACGGTGATGTGGGCCAAATGGATATGTATATCCGTATGTACGATGAGATGAAGCGGAGCGAAGGAGACAATCCAACCATCGGTATTGTCCTTTGCTCTGATACAGATGAGGACATCGCTCGGTATTCCGTTATGCATGGGAGTGAGCAATTGTTTGCCTCCAAGTATAAGCTGTACCTACCGACAGAAGAGGAACTGCGGGCAGAAATTGAAACACAGAAAGCAATGTTTTATCTTCAGCAGAAGGAAGAAGACCTTGAAAAATAAGGCTTTTGAAGATGTTCTGCAAAATGAGTTGGGCGCAAAAACGCCCAACTCATTTTCGCTTTTCATCAACCTATTGAATCAGAACGCCTGTTCGATTATAATAAAGCCACGGTATTCGCAAAACAGCGAATTTGAGAGGAGTTACCTTATGGAAAACGAAAAAACTTTTGGGAGGTTTTTGATTTCGAAGCGGCAAGAAAATGAAATATCGGCCCGTCAGCTTGCGATTGCGCTGGACTATTCAGCAGTGTATATCTGCGATATTGAAAAGGACCGCCGCCCTGTTCCCGATGAGATCCTCGAAAGGCTCCCCACATTACTGCATTTGAATGAGACTGAAACCGATGAAATGTATGACTTGGCTGCGAAGTCAAGAAATACCGTGAGCGCAGATCTCCCGGAGTATATTATGGAAAAGGATATTGTCCGGGCGGCACTCAGAACCGCCAAGAAGAATAATACGACGGACAAGCAATGGGAGGATTTTATTCGTCGCATTACCAAAGAGTCCGATTGAGCCTTCGGACAGAAAGGAGCAAGCCGATGGCAACACTGTACTATCGTCCGCAGGCACTGGAAACCATTGCTCGCCATATCCTGACGCAGTACGATGAGATGTACCTCAACGGAAAACCTCGCGCTGTGCCGATAGAAACGATTATCGAAAAGACTTTTGGCCTGAGAATTGAGTACCAGTATCTTACCAATGATGGCCGTGAGCTTGGTAGGATGATCTATGACAATGGAATCACTACCTACTATGACAGAGAGAGCATGGACTATGCGCTGATGCGGGTAGAAGGCGGGACCATGCTTATTGAAGCATCGCTGCTGGAGGACGAGGCCTGCTATGGCAGACTGCGTTTTACATTAGCTCATGAATTAGCACATTATATTCTTCACAAGCGTATATTCAGCGGAACGGGTGTTGCCGCCGCTTTATATAACCAAGATACCGATGAGGATGCTACCGAGTGGCAGGCAAACTATCTTGCAAAAGCCATTCTGATGCCCAATGGACAGATTAAACGCTGCTTCTACGCGCTCCGCCCCGTGTGCAAATCTAAGAGCGACTTTGTCTGTAAGATGGCTGAGATCTTCGAGGTATCCAAACAGGCAATGGAAATCCGCCTTCGAGAGTTCGCCCTAATATAAAAATCCTTCTGGATTTTTTAGCCCATGTATTCGCAAAACTGCGAATACTTTAATATTCACAGCGAGGTGATTGTGGAATGAAAGAAGTGTGGAAGCCATATCCGATGTACTGCCCAAATTGCGGCAGGCTGAACTATGGAAACAAAAGTGAGGATAATAGGATTAAATATGAGTGCGTACAATGCACGGTAAAATTTGTCCGGGTACAGAAAGGAAGGCGACATGATACGATTGATCTATTTGCTAAAATTGGGCATGAAAGATACGAGAACATCTGAAAATTAAATGCCTACAATTAAATACGGCGTAACGACGGTAAGGTCGGGCTGAAACAGGGCCACAGGAAATCCTTATCAGGTCATACGCTTTGACTACTTCGGTGTGTTAAGCCAAACTTGCGAAAGCAGACATGAGAGGCCGCCGACAAGACAGATTGAGCTTGTATAAGCTCAGTCTGTCTTGCCGGTGGCTTATTTTTTTCGGCAAGAACAACCGACCAAGGGCTTCCGGCAGAGAAATCTTTGAAAGGAAGCCTTTTTCTATGTTGAACAAGTGGCTCTGCTATATCGCTGAATATCCGTGATCTCCGAATTTTGAACCCGAAAACGAAATTCAAAATTCAAAGGAGATTACGATAATGAGAAAAATATACCTTGTCAAAAAGGACACCGAACTGCCCGCTGATGGAAATAACTGGATTGTTATGAATGGGCATGAATTTGCTATGTTTATGCAAACACCCGAAGGGAAACAGCGGAAAAACAACTTTGGGCAGTTGGATGCCTGCACAATGGATGATGTAATTATTGTTGCCGAGTGCGGTGTTGATACCGCAAAGAGATGGAGATCGGAAAAGGATAAACAAGACCATTTGAAAAAACTCAAGGATGATAGTGGGATTGAAATCTACTCATATGAAGCCCTCGATAAAATTGACCAAGAACTCACTGGTGAAGAATGGTTGGTTGATACTGGATGCAATGTGGAAGCAGAAGTTCAGCAGAAAATACAGATTGAGGAGCTTTATAAAGCAGTGGAATTGCTCGATGAAGCAGACCGGCTACTTATAAGTAGTTTATACCTTAGCAAAAAAGTGATGACTGCAGTTGAGTTTGGGAAGGCTCACGGCTTTAGCCCGCAACTGATTCAGTATTACAAACGCAGAGCATTAAGCCGTTTGAAAAAAATACTCGAAAACTGAAATATATTTTTTTATTTTGCTCGGAAATTTTCCCAATTAAGTATTGAGAGGCTAAATTCAAGCAAAGAAAGAGGTTATCAGAGTGAAGAAGAAATTGTCTTTGAGATTTAACACCCCCGAATGGAGAATAGTTGATGAATACGAGGTTGCAGACGCTTTTATTGATGTTGGATTCAGACGAGTTAAAGATGTAGTGGAACTGCGTGTATTCGACCTGCTGAACATTAGCCGCATCAATAATAACAGGGCTGAAGAAATGCTTCTTTGTATTTACCATCTTCTCCAGCCGGACAGACGGATTGACGAAGGCATTTATAACGATGAGATCGACCAGTATTTCTCGTATCGGGAATGGAAAAAGAAACACCAGCCTTTAAGTGGAGTGACCGTAAGGGAAATCCTCACAACTGAAGATCTGAATGAGGGTGCTTTACTTCGGATTTTTGATGGAGTCACCGCTGCTTTCTACAAATCCGATGAGTACAACAGTCGAGAATATCGTTATTCAAACCTTTCGGAGTTACGCAAGGCTATGAAGCATAAGGAGGGCGGCACGAATGGGAAAGCCCAGTAAGGACTATGCCGTTCCTCTTTGGGAAAAAGCAAACCTCACCGTTTATGAAGCGGCAGCCTACTCAGGTATTGGCGCAGATAAGCTACGAGAGCTGTCCGATAGAGAGGATTGCGAGTTTGTCTTGTGGAACGGCACAAAGCGGCTCATCAAAAGGAAAAAGCTCGATGAGTTTTTGGAAAGAGCCTATTCAATCTAACAATCAACGATGCGATTCGCAAAATCGCATCGTTGTCCCAAACGGTGGTTATCGGTATCCTAAAGCCAAACGAAAATGAAGGAGGAAACCGATATGACCAAGCAGGAAAAAGATAACCGAGTTCCCCTTTGGGAAAGAATGAACCTGACTTTAGAAGAAGCCGCCGCTTACACTGGTATCGGAACGGATAAACTTCGTGAGTTGTCGAATCGTGAGTCGTGTGACTTTGTTCTATGGGTCGGTACAAAAAGGCTTCTAAAGCGCAAGCAATTAGAGGAGTTCCTGATTAAGAGCTTCTCAATCTAAAACAGGAGGTTACTATGACTAAAAAGAAACAGGTCGGCGTAAGGTTCGACAGCAACCGTACCCGACTTAAAACAGGAGAAACCCAGCGTCCCAACGGCACTTATGCGTACCGTTGGTCAACGCCTGACGGAAAAAGGCATTCTATTTATGCTCCGACGCTGGAAAAGCTGAGAGAGCAGGAAGAACAAATCATCGTGGACAAGCACGACGGAATACGGTCGGATGTCAAAAGCATCACTGTAAATGAGATGTTCGATCTTTGGTGTCAGCTCAAAAGGGGAATCAAGGACAGCACATTCAAGAATTATATTTATATGTATGAGCTGTTTGTAAAACCGTCTTTCGGAAAGAACCGACTTGTCCAAGTAAAAAAGTCTGATGTGCGGAAGTTCTACAACTCCCTTGCTGACGGCAAGGTTCTGAAGATTGCCACGATAGATAATGTCCATAATGTGCTCCACCAAGTTTTTCAGGTGGCAGTCGATGATGGAATGATTCGACAGAACCCAACAGACAATATGCTCAAAGAACTGAAGCTCTCCCACGGCTTTGAGCGTGAGAAGAAAGAGGCATTGACCGTGGCGCAGCAGAAGTTGTTCTTTGACTATATGCTCAGCCATCCCAAGGACACCCACTGGTATCCAGTGTTCTATGTTATGGCAAACACGGGGATGCGAGTCGGTGAGATCACCGGGCTTCGCTGGAGCGACATTGACTTGAAAAAGGGCATTATCCGAGTCAACCACACGCTTGTTTATTATAATCACCGTGACGAAAAGGGATGCTACTTTTCCATCAACACGCCCAAGACAAAAGCCGGTGAACGAGAAATCCCAATGACCGAGGGGGTGAAACAAGCCTTCTTAATGGAGCGTGAGTTTCAATCTCAGGCTGAAATCAGCAGTAAGAGCCGAGTGGACGGCTATGATGACTTTATTTTTGTCAACCGTTACGGGGATGTTCAAAATCAGGGAAACCTCAACAAAGCGCTACGCCGTATGATGCGAGATTGTAATGATGAAATCCTCGAAAAATATGGAGCAGACTCTGATCCGGTTCTTCTGCCACAGTTCAGTTGTCACATTCTCCGGCACACATTCGCAACAAGGCTATGTGAGTCGGGAGCAAACCTCAAATTCATTCAGAGCATCTTGGGACACGCTGATGTATCGACGACGATGAATATCTATGTTGATGTGACCGACGCTCTGAAAAAGAAAGAGATCACCGCCTTTGACGACTATATGACAACCAAGCTGGAAACTTGAAGGGAAAGCACTCTGTGAGTAATTCGCAGAGTGCTTTCCCTTTTTCGCACATTTCTCAAAACTGAGGATGGAAATTATACTATAAGCAGTTATGAGAAATGGAGCGTTCAGATATGGAGAATAGTTTAAGCAGGATGCGACCGCATCTTGTATCAGAATGGTCAGATAAGAACTTACCGTTGACTCCTGATACCGTGACCTTTGGGTCTAATAAAATTGTGTGGTGGAAAGGGGATTGCGGTCACGAATGGCAGACAAGCATTAAAGCTCGCTCCGCAGGCGAGCAATGTCCAATATGTTCGGGAGCGAGGGTGCTTCGAGGTTATAACGACTTTGAGAGTAAGTTCCCTGAGCTTGCGAAGGAATGGTCGCCCAAGAATGAGCCGCTAAGACCGTCGATGATTACAGCGGCTACGCACAGGAAGGTAATATGGCAGTGCAAGCTCGGACACGAATGGACGGCGTCCGTGAAAAGCCGGACAGTGAACGGTACAGGTTGTCCCTACTGCTCACACAACTTTGTGCTACCGGGCTTCAACGACTTGGCAAGCCGTTTCCCTGAAATCGCTGCGGAGTGGTCAGAGCGCAACCTTCCGCTGACGCCGGATCAGGTTACGGCTTTCAAGAATATTAAAGTTTGGTGGAAATGTCACTTGGGTCACGAATGGAACACATTGATTTCAACCCGTGCCGGAGGAAGTCAGTGTCCCTATTGTAGCGGGATAAAGCTACTCAAAGGCTTTAATGACTTAAAAACAAAGTACCCTTCCCTTGCCGCAGAGTGGTCGGAAAAGAATCTGCCGTTGACTCCCGATGCGGTCAATGAGAAGTCAACAAAGAATGTTTGGTGGAAATGCCGTACCTGCGGCTATGAATGGAAAGCCGTCGTCAAAGCACGGGTCAAAGGCGGTATGTGTCCTGTTTGTGCTGAGAGAGCCGTTCTGCAAGGCTATAATGATCTTGGAACAACTGATCCTCACTTGCTCTCAGAATGGGACTATGAAAAGAACTCCAAGTGGACACCGAGCAATGTATCGAAAAACTCGATGAAGGTCGTTTGGTGGAAATGTGGAGCAGGACACTCTTACCGTGCCAAAATCACAGATAGAACTATTGAGCAAAAGGGTTGCCCTCAATGTGAAGCGGAGTTTCAACAGGCTCTCCCGCAGATGCTGATAATGATGTATGGAGCACAGAACGGCATTCATGAACGAGGCAGAGCGAAAAGAAAATAAGCTTCCTCGAATCTATGATATACCCATCTCAGAAATTGATGATTTCCCCGACCACCCTTTCAAAGTAAAAATTGATGAGGACATGGATCAGCTCGTCCAGAGCATTAAAGAACGCGGGATAATCACTCCTGTCACGCTCAGATGAACTTGGAACCTATTACAGCATCAATACCCCGAAGACCGATGCCGGTAAAAGAGATATTCCGATTGTTGAGGGTGTACGGGAAGCGTTTGAAATGGAACGCAAGTATCAAGAGAAAAACGGTATTGAGAGCAAGTCCCGTATTGATGGGTATGAAGATTTTATCTTCGTAAACCGTAACGGTGAGGTACAGCACCAAGGGACATTAAATAAAGCATTGAAAAGAATCATGCGGGACTGTAACGACCAGGTGCTTCTTGAAAATGATCTTGAAAGCGAGCCGACACTCTTACCCGATTTCAGTTGCCATGTCCTCCGACATACATTCGCTACACGAATCTGCGAGGCCGGTGTCAACTTAAAAGTGATTCAGGATATTCTTGGGCATGTCGATATATCTACGACAATGAATATCTATGTGGACGCCATGAACGATTTGAAGAAGAAGGAAATCGCTGCGTACAGCAAGTATATTACGAAGCCGGAGGATGTTGACAATCTAACACAGCAGGATCTGAATATGATAACCATGAGAAAAATGGGATTCTGACTTACCTAAACTCTAAGAAGCCACGAGGAAATGTACCTTGTGGCTTCTTTCGCGTAATTCGCACATTTCTCAAACCAGTACGAAATACATATACTAAAAGCAAAGCAAAAGACAAGGAGCTTTTAGTATGGAGAACAGTATTTCAAATATGAGACCGGAACTTGTCAAAGAGTGGTCTGAGAAGAACTACCCATTAACACCTGACTGCGTTCCGTTTGGATCAAATAAGCTGTATTGGTGGCGTGGTTCTTGCGGTCACGAATGGCAGACGAGTGCGAAGGCTCGCTCCTATGGCGAGGGATGTCCGATATGCTCTAACGCAAGAATTGTTCCCGGAATAAATGATCTTCAAACTTTGGAACCGGAACTATCAAAAGAATGGTCTCGAAAGAATAGCCCGTTACTTCCGACAATGGTGGGACCGGGTTCACATAGGAAAGTTATATGGAAAGGAAAGTGCAGGCATGAATGGTCGGCAGTAATTAAAAACCGCGTTGCGGGTGCTGGTTGTCCTTATTGCTCACATAATAAAGTTCTTGCCGGCTTCAACGACTTGGAGACGTTATATCCCGAAGTGGCAAAAGAATGGTCTGAAAGAAATCTTCCATTACTGCCGTCACAAGTTACGGCTTTTGCAAACAAAAAGGTTTGGTGGAAGTGTAGCGAAGGACACGAGTGGTTTACGCTTATCTCTACGCGCTCATCCGGAAGTAAATGTCCTTATTGTAGCGGACTTAAACTTCTAAAAGGTTTCAACGATCTTGCAACAACACATCCTGATCTGGCTCTTGAATGGTCAGAACGAAATGGTGATTCGCATCCCGATATGGTAAATGATAAATCCACAAAGAGCGTATGGTGGAAGTGTCATGTCTGCGGATACGAATGGAAACAACAAATCAAAACAAGAGTGAATGGCGGAGAGTGTCCTTCCTGCTCAAATAGATGTGCAATTACAGGATATAATGATTTGGCATCGACCGAGCCGGAGTTGATGAAAGAGTGGGACTGCTCAAAGAATAAGATTGATCCGACTAAGATACTCCGAACAGCGTATAACCGTGCATGGTGGAAATGCGAGTTCGGGCATAGCTGGAACGCTCCCATTTGTGATAGAACGCTTGGAGACTGCTCTTGCAAAGAGTGTGAGTCAGAGTTTATTGCATCGCTGCCTCAGTTGCTGACGATGTACTATGCAAGAGAAAATAATCTGAATGTGGTTCTGAGAACAACGGATGCAATCGGACTTCCTGTAGATGCTTTTATACCTTATTTTAATTTGGTTGTCGATGGCTTTGAACATAGTCGTAAGATTAAAGCGGTAAAGAAAAGCCTATGCAATCAAAACGGGATTACATACTGCGAGATAAACAGCAAAGATCCATTTGCTATGGCAGCTCAAATCAAAGCCCTTTTCAGGAAGAATCATGTTTATATCACATCAGAGAACGAGAACGACATACGCTTTTGTCGAAATTTGTTCTTCTCCGTGAAGCGCAAAAATGCCCGTACATCTTGAAATTTTGGGATTTCTGTGCTATAATTATTTGTCGGCAAAGAAAGCTTCTCGCTTTCAAAACAATGAAACCCTTTCGCCGAAGTCTCCAATTTAGTCTCCATTAAGCCGATACATCATGGTAAATTATAATTCAATATGGGAAATGCTAAAAAAGAGATATGACGGAATGGTAAGGTTTAAGGCGTTTTGGGACGAAAATATGAAAGCTTTTTTTGTTTCCCGACAATGAAGCCGTTGGATTAAATAACCCTTTATAATTCTTCATAATTCTCGATAATTCGACTTATGAACGGGTTTACACCAACAACTTACACCAATTTACACCATTGGTACACCAAACCGAACACAATCGCATAATTTTCTTGAGCCTACTATGTTTTATTGCATAGTAGGCTCTTTTTTTGCCTTGTTTATCTAACTTTCATACAAGATAAACAGGGCAATTTATTTTTTTCAAAAGGGGGGTTAATTATTGCAATTTTTTTCAGCAATCAAATACAGAGGGCAAAACAAGAGACCTCTGAGATCCTTGAAAACTGAATATACAGCACACAGGTACATTACCTGCATCGGAGAAATCCGAGCCGCGAAGTGAGTGCGCCACGATCTTCCACAACGGGAGGGAGCGATAAAACTTACACTTCTTTAATTTGTCGGCAGACAAAGACGGCAATGACAGATGCAGGCGATAATGATACTTCCGTAATTCGCGGTCGGGCCATAAAGAAGGCGCGAGGGTGAGACTCCCATGGAGCTGCTTGCAACAGCCGCCTGTGTTGTTCCCTTTACATCCGGGGTGTTGAGAACAAATAGGATGTACGACCTAAGCATATAAAAATGATTTATATGTTTAGGTGGATCATTATAGATTCAAATAAAAAGGAAAGGAGCATTATTAGATGAGTTGCAAAGTAATTGCAATCGAAAATCAAAAAGGAGGCACGGGTAAATCCACTACGGCATTGAATCTCGGAGTTGGGCTTCATAACGCCGGTAAAAAGGTTTTGCTTATGGGAAGACGTTCAGGCGAGTGGTTATACTCTTGCATTTGATGCCAATGGTGGTTCCGGTTCGATGGCACCTTTGACTGGTCAAACAAGCTACACACTTCCTGCTTGCACCTTTACTGCACCTTCGGGCAAACAATTTGCAGGTTGGAATGTGTTTGGTTACACGCAAAGCGTGGGCGATATCGTTTATCTCTCTTCCAATATGACTGCACAGGCAGTTTGGGAGAATATTCCACAGCAAGATCAGCCCATAACAGCTATTGTTATTTCTTGCTCCGGTTATGTAGTTGGCGGTAACATTGCAGAAGCTGTGCCTACCACTTCTTCTACAGGAGTTACTATTGCATCTTATGAGTGGCAAGATAACAACGGAACAAAACTTACAAGCGGAACCTTTGCGGCTGATACACAGTATCGTTTGCGGGTATTCTTAAATGTTGCTGATGGATATACCGCAAACTCGCTTGAAAAAGCCAATGTAAAGATTAACGGCACGGAAACAACTTATTTCACTAATCCTTGTACTGGCGTTGATGCACAGTATGGCGATATGATGATTTATCATTATCCTGCAAGATTAACTGCTCCTCAACCTACCGAGTATATGGTGTCCTACAACGCCAACGGCGGCTCCGGCACAATGGTTGGCGATATGGTAGAGGAAAACGGCAAGTTTACACTTGAAAATTGCACCTATATCGCTCCCGAAGGATACAAGTTTAAGGCTTGGGCAATCGGCAGCGTAAACGGCGAACAGAAACAACCCGGCGAACAGATTACCATCACCGGCGAAACCTATATCTACGCTATTTGGGAAGCTGTTGAGTACAATGTAACCGTGACAGGCGGTACGGCATCCGTTGGTGCAGGCACTCCGATCACAAAGGCAACAATGGGTACAACCGTTACTCTGACCGCAGGAGCAGCTCCGTCCGGACAGATGTTTGATAAATGGGTTGTAAACGGCGTTGTTGTTGCTGATGCAAACAGCGCAACCACCACCTTCGTAATGCCTGCCGGCAACGTAACCGCAGAGGCTACCTACAAGAACATTCCTGTTGTCACCTACACCGTATCCTTCGATGCTAACGGCGGTACTGGCAGTATGGCAGATGCAACCGGTATTTCCGGCGAATACACGCTCCCTGCAAACGGTTTTACTGCTCCCGATGGCAAGCAGTTCAAGGCTTGGAGCGTTGACGGTAACGAAAAGGCAGTTGGCGACAAGATCACCGTTACTGCTGATACTACCATAACCGCAGTTTGGGAAACCATTCCTGCCGGACACACCTGCGACATTAAGCCTGTTGCAAAGGTTGAACCTTCCTGCACAGAGGGCGGTAAGGAAGCGTACTACAAGTGCGAAGGCTGTGGCAAGTTCTATGAAGATGCACTCGGTACAAAGGAAATAACCGACCTTGCAGCTTGGGGCAATCTTGCTAAGCTCGGTCACACCGAATCCGATTGGAAGTCCGACAAGGATAACCATTGGAAAGAATGCACCGTAGCAGGTTGTGGCGTTATCATCGAGAACAGCAAGGCTGCTCACGCAGACGCTAACAACGATGGCAAGTGCGATACCTGCGAATACAATGTTGGTAAAACACCTACCAATCCCGGCAATAAGCCTTCGGATGACACAACAAAGCCGGGAGATACCAATAAGCCTTCCGATGATGTTCAGTCTCCGCAGACCGGCGATAACAGTATGATGTGGCTTTGGGTTGCTCTGCTGTTTGTCAGCGGCTTCGGTGTTGTGGCAACTACCGTAATCGGCAAGAAGAAATCTTCTGCAAAATAAAACCACACCTTAAAGTGAAAGGGCGGTGACGGTCATAAGCCGCCATCGCCCTTTATGCTTGGGGTAAGTTTGGAGTATATTCAATGAACGAGCAAAATAACAGATTTTCGCTCTTTGAGCCGAGCCAAAGGCGTACACCGCCCAGACGGTATCTGAGCGAAGAAGAACGATTAAAACGAAGAAAAAAACGGCAACAGCAGATGATGCTCCGCCGTGGAGCAGTGGGAGCTGTTGTGCTTCGTATGGTCGGAAGGCTGATCCTGAACGGAGCCAACATCGATCCCTCCGGAGTAAAAAGACGTATACAAATACCGATAGAGTTAGGATTCCGTATTGCATCGAAGTTTGTTGAAAAAAACGAAGATGCGCGGCTCAATGCCGAGATCCTCGGTCTTATGGTAAACGAACCTCACATAAGTCCGGATGAGTTGAAAAAATTAAATATGCCCGTGCTGGTCATTGCCGGGACGCACGATATGATAAAGCGCAGCCACACCGAGCTGATCGCGCACAGCATAACGGGCGCATGTCTGAAATATATCAAAGGAGATCATTTTATCGCAATGGTGAATCCGGAGGATTTCAACCGTGCCGTTGATGAATTTCTTAAGGAGCAATGAAAAATGGATATATGGGAAGAACTGTATGAACGCGCAAAAGCCGAATATCATCCGGAGATGATATCTCCTTTTTTTGAGGCGCATCACGTTGTCAGCGCAATTGAAAGCGAGAGCGGAGAAATATTCACAGGTTTCTGTATAGAGGGCGCCAGCGGTGTGCTGAACTTATGTGCCGAACGCGTAGCGATACTTGATATGTATCACCATAGCGGTCAGTTGGTCGTCAGGCGCATGATCGCTTTTTGCGATAAAGCTCCGTTCGGAGGCGGCAGCGGAATGCCGTGCGGCGCGTGCCGCGAGCTTCTTATGCAGTTATCGCCCAAAAACAGATATACCGAAATAATGGTCGATTACGAATCGCGTAGCACCGTTACGCTCGGCGAGCTCATGCCCATGTGGTGGGGTGATGAGCGCTATAAGGCAGAAGATATAACATACCGCCATCGGGACTTTTTCTTTTGCTCGCGAAGAAGCGGCAATATCTGTCGTGGAATCGGTATTACACGGCGTGAGGTCTGTGTTTTCGGACTGTCTGTCACTCGGCAGTACCCATTCTCGGTTTTTGCATCGTGGCAGGTTTTGCTCACGATAAGCTCTCCTTTGGAGAAGTCTATATCTGACCACTCCAATGCAAGCAGTTCGCCGATTCGCAGTCCCGTGTAAAGGCAGAGAATAACACCGAACATCTTCGGGCGTTTGTCCGTCAGTACCGCTTGTTCAATCTTTTTCTGCTCGGCAGGTGTGAAGCATTCCACCTGCTTTTCCTTTACCCGCGGGCGTTTGATTTTATCGGCTGTGTATGATTCGAGGTAGCCGAGGTTCCTTAATTGTACGGTTCGTCTTCGCCATTTGAAGCTCTTGACTTCTGCGATAGGCACTCAAGCTCAATAATGGCATCGCGATCATTTGCAGATTTTTTATATCCCGAAACGCCCTTGGGTTTCGGTATCAAAACACTGTATAGCTTCATTGAATTCACCCGAATAATCAAAAGTGTGTTTCATTAAATCTCCTTGCATATAGGTGATAATTTGTTTGTTTTGGCTTTCACCTATTGCTGTAATAGGTGAAAAAATAATCAAATTCTATTCACCTAAGTAACGACAAATGAAAAAACATTGCCGCATTATCATGGACAATATGTTAGTTATGTTGACTTTGCGCAGTATTTATAGTATAATTTTTATGTTTCCAATCACCTATTACAGCAATAGATGAGTTTCAAAACAATTTGCCGAGACGATTCATGGCATCATGTTTGTGCGGCATAAGACTGTGCACATAACGGTTTAATGTGACCGCTGAATTTTTGTGTCCAAGAATCTCTGACAGCGTTTTGACATCCATTCCGCACTCCAAAGCTCTTGTTGCGAAAGTATGTCGCAAGGCGTGAAAACCGTGATGCGGGATTCCGAGCTTTTTCAGTAGCAGACTGAAGCTATATTGATACGAGCGAACCGACTGTACTCTGTCCTCGCACACCACAAATGTGGATGCAGAATGCTCGGATGCGGCTCTGCTTGTCGATATTTATAACCGCGCTTTCCGTTCCGACTATCTGCGCCATGGCGAATGTCCGGCTTACGGACGCACGGTCGAACGGATGGAGTATTCAATACAGAATTATCCGAAAGAGCTTATCATGTGCGGCGGTGCGCCTGTCGGAGTTATATCGACAGAAGATAAGGGTAACGGTGCGTATCATATCGGCTGTCTTTGCGTTGTTCCGGAATATCAATGTCGTGGGATCGGCGGCAGGGCGATAGAGCATTTCAGGCACATGCATCCGGATTGGAGCCAGATAGACCTGGTGACTCCGGCTGATAAACAAGACAATATTGCATTTTATCAAAAGAACGGCTTTGTGCTTGCCGATACTGAAATGGACGGCAATGTGCTTGTTGCCAGGCTGTTTTGCGAGAAAAAGCCTTGAGAAAGCTCAAAAGTGAGCAATGCAACTGCCGGGTGACAAATTATACAGCCCGATTGCTTGTCCGCAACCGTGAAACGGAGTATTATTATGACATTACAGGGGCGCACACCGCCCGGATGAGAGGTTGGCTATGATATTGGCAGACAAAATTATTTTTCAGCGCAAAAAAGCCGGCTGGTCGCAGGAGGAGCTTGCAGAACAGCTCGGAGTAACAAGACAGTCGGTTTCAAAGTGGGAGGGGGCGCAGTCGGTCCCCGATATGGATAAGATACTGCAGATGAGCCGTATTTTCAATGTATCTACCGATTATCTTCTCAAGGATGACATCGAAGAACCGGAGATATCGGTAGATACGAGTGAGCCGATGTGTAGGCGCGTGTCGCTTGCTGAGGCTACGGAGTACCTCGCGCGTCGCCGTGCCGCAGCGCCGCGCATAGCACTTGCGACATTACTTTGTATACTTTCGCCGGTCGTGCTTATTTTTCTCGGCGGTATCAGCAGTATGGAGAATGCACGTATAAGCGAGAATGCAGCTGCCGGTATCGGGCTTTGCGTTCTGATATTGTTTGTGGCTGTCGGGACCGCGATATTTATTTATTGTGCCGCAGGCGTAAAGGAATTCGATTTTCTTGAGGATCAGACCTTTGAGACCGAATACGGTGTTACCGGAATGGTGAACGAACGCAAAAAGGCTTTCCGTAAAACGTATACGCGGCTCAATATCGCCGGGACTGTCCTTTGCATATGCTCGGTGCTTCCGCTTTTCTTTTCGGTCTGCTTTGAAGCCTCCGATATCGTGTATGTCGGAGCGGTATGCCTGCTGCTTATGATCGCAGGTATGGGGTGCGTTATGTTTATACTCGGCGGGACATACGAGGCGGCGCTCGACAGACTGCTTGAAGAAGGCGACTTCACCCGCGATGAAAAAAGCCGCAAGGGGATCACCGGCACGGTAAGCGTTGTATATTGGCTTTTGGTCACGGCAGTATTTCTTTGTGTTATGTTTATTCCGGCAATAGGAGTCAAGCAGAAAGATACATGGATCATCTGGGCTGTCGCGGGCGTTCTTTACGGCGCTGTTGCGGCAATCGCCCGCGCGATACGCAGAAAATAATTTTTGTTTGCTTGAGGCAAAACGAATGATTGACTTGTGCGTAAAACAGTGGTATAATTATAACGTACAAACCCTATATTTCTTAGCGCGACATTTCATGGTCGATTGATGAGCTTATCATCGTTCTCCAAATACTTTTGTGTTGCGGAAAGGACGGTCATTATGATAAGAAGAATACGCTCCCGAGTTTCGCTGCTACTCCTTTGGGCGGTGATTTTCACTGTGCTTTCGGGGTGTAGCTTGGGCAGAGGAGATACCGATACCACTACTGCTGGCACGAAGCCGGATGGAACTGTCACGTCTGCAGCGGGACCGAAGACGCCTGATGATAGCACCGCGGCGCCAGATGTGCCGTCAACGGGAGATACTGTGTCCCCGGTCACGTCCGCACCGGAGCCGGAGCGCATATCTTTTTCCACCACTGAGGGGGTCGTGCTTGTAGGCAGAATCGAAAAAGATGACTGTTTTTATTTCGTACCCGATCAGGTGCTCGACATTGAATGCACCGAGCTCCTCATTGATACGGTGCTGAAATTCAGCAATATCACACGGCTTGATATGTTCGACACCGATATAGACGGCATTGACAAAACGCCGTATATCGGAAAACAGGTGACTGTCGGTGGTATACTGCGGACGATACGCGGCAATTTTGAAAAGCCGTATCTGCACGCCTATTTCATAGAAAACGGCAACACCGCCGGCAAGAGCCATGCCGAGCCTGATATCACTCCGCCCGTGACAGAGCCCGAGACAAAATACGATCCCTCTGTTCCGCTGCCGTCCAAAATGATGCCGCGCACCGAGAACGGGCATTATGTTTACAATCCTTACAGGCTCACCACCGAGGCTCTTGAGTCACTCGGCAACGGATTTGCGGATGTCTACATTGAAGTTGTTGACGCTGTGCTCGGTTACAAGAACTTTGTTGCTTGTGACGATGATTACGCAATGATGCTGCCAACAGTGCTTAATTATGAATTCCCGCTTTACGGCGTAACATTCGAGTGTGAGTATTCCGGCAATGGCGGAGTTTCTCTCAAATATCTTGTCAGCCGTATTGAGCAGGAAAAGTTAGCCGCAGAGCTTTTTGAATGTATAAACGGATACCTTAAGTCGGCAAAGCCGGGGCAGTCCGAGCAAATGAAGGCAGAGATAGTTTATCACGCACTCTGCACGGCAGTGAGCTACGATAAAGTAGCTGCGGAAACCCGTAAAAATATTGAGCCATACTATGCGTATGTAAAGAAAACCGGAATATGCGTGACGTTTGCTGCAGCGTATTCACAGCTGCTGACACAGGTGGAAATAGAGAATACCGAGGCTTCAGGGAGTGTTGGCGACGAAGGTCATGCGTGGAATCTTGTGACTATCAATGGTGAAAAATATTTCTGCGATCCAACTTTTGAGCTTGACTGGAAAAATGGTTCAGCGTTTGTGTATTTCGGTCAGACTTTATCAGATCGAGTGAGTAACGGCATTGTTCCCGAATCATGCTCGGTGGGGAAGTATATGATAACATCCGTGGCAGACGCGGGAGTTTCGGAACACGCCCTTCAGATAATATCGATTCAATAAAATAGCAAAGAAATTGTAAAATGAACGACAGAGACAAGTACATATCACCGTTTTCAACAAGATACGCAAGCCCGGAGATGCAGGCGGTATTTTCGGATAATTTCAAATTCCGCACATGGCGTCGCCTGTGGATCGCCCTTGCACGCGCAGAAAAAGAGCTGGGGCTTGATATAACCGATGAACAGATAGCAGAGCTTGAAGCGCACGCCGACGACATTAATTTTGACGTTGCCGAGGCGCGTGAGCGCGAGGTGCGTCATGATGTCATGAGTCACGTCTACGCCTACGGGAAGCAGTGTCCCAAGGCAGAGCCGATAATTCATCTGGGGGCTACAAGCTGCTATGTCGGTGACAATACCGATGTGATAATACTGCGTGAAGCCTCACGTATAATACTAAAAAAAGCGGCGCAGGTCCTTTCCAACCTTGCCGGATTTGCAAAAAAGTATAAATCGCTGCCGTGCCTTGCGTACACCCATCTTCAGCCGGCACAGCTCACCACGGTGGGGAAGCGTGCCACGCTGTGGATGAATGAGCTGGTAATGGATATTGAAAATCTTGAATTTCAGCTTTCGGGACTTAAGTTGCGCGGTGCAAAGGGAACTACCGGCACACAGGCAAGCTTTATGGAGCTTTTCGGCGGAGATGAGGAAAAGGTAAAACGGCTTGAGGCGCTCATTGCATCCGAAATGGGATTTGACGGATGCATCCCGGTGTCCGGGCAGACATACTCTCGCAAGGTAGATGCGTACTTTCTCTCAGTGATGTCCGGATTTGCACAGAGTGCATACAAATTCTCAAACGATCTGCGTATGCTTCAGTCATTCGAGGAAATGGAGGAGCCGTTCGAATCATCGCAGATAGGGTCGTCGGCTATGCCGTACAAGCGCAATCCCATGCGTTGCGAGCGTATATCGGCGCTGGCGAGATACGTTATCAACGATTCGCTCAATCCCGCGGTCACAGCTTCCACGCAGTGGTTCGAGCGCACGCTTGACGATAGCGCTAACCGCCGTATTTCTGTCGCTGAGGCGTTTTTGGGCGTGGATGCTATACTTAACATATACATCAACGTAACGTCCGGAATGGTGGTCTACGAGCGCGTGATAAA
>ENA-OROD01000186-OROD01000186.1-human-gut-metagenome-genome-assembly--contig:-NODE-186-length-61979-cov-3.936987_pt1 | contig 61979 bp, 39 predicted proteins | sample MGYA00242123_ERZ509038 | MGnify/ENA primary metagenome ERZ509038 (study PRJEB26280, sample SAMEA2338719) | human gut metagenome | biome: human gut; feature: human-associated habitat; material: faeces... | reverse complement strand
AAGCCAAAAGCTTGCTTTTGAGCGAGGAACTACCGAGCCGCATCCTGTCTTCGTGGAAACAAAGATAATGCAAATAAGCATAGCGGCGAGGATATTTGTCGTATCTTTGCGCCACCAAGACATAAAAATATGAAGAACGGATTGTTGGAAGACGGATGCGACCCGATGGGGCAGGCCATCCGTGACTATTATGAGACAGGCCGGGCCGGTCGCTTGCGGGTGTTCTCCCCGCAGTTTGACGAAGACGAGATGCCAGTCGGCACGTTGTTCCGTGAAGAGGAGGATATGCCGCCATTGGAACGGAAAGCTTTGGACTTGTGTCGCGGGCGGGTGCTGGATGTCGGTGCCGGGGCTGGCTGCCACAGCCTGGCCTTGCAAAGGCGCGGGTTGGACGTGACGGCGGTGGACATCTCGCCGTTGTCGGTGGACGTGATGCGTCGGCGCGGGGTGAGGCAGGCTTGGGAGGCGGATGTCTTCGACGAGGCTTTCGCCGGATGTTACGATACGGTGCTGATGCTGATGAACGGTTCCGGCATCATCGGGCGGCTGGAACGCATGCCCTTGTTTTTCCGTCGTATGAAGCAACTGTTGGCACCCGGCGGTTGCGTGTTGGTGGATTCCAGTGACTTGCGCTATATTTATGAAGACGAAGACGGCGCGTTGGACATCGACCTGAATGCCGGTTACTACGGTGAGTTGGATTTCCGGATGCAGTACAAGCGAGTGAAAGGCGCACCTTTCCCGTGGCTCTATGTGGACTTCGACACTTTGGCCTACTATGCGCAGGAAAACGGTTTCCGTGCGGAACGCTTGCAGGACGGGGAACATTATGATTATCTGGCGCGGCTGTCCGTAGCGTTATAAATACAAGAGACGGCCTCCTCGCGGAGACCGTCTCTGACCAACCTTCCTTACCTCGTCCGTAGATGGAGAGAAAACGGATGGGCAAGGCTTTTTGCGGGATTACATTTCTCCTTTGTAATTGTTGCTTGCACCTTTTCCAATGGTGAACGTCACGTCTACGTAGTAGCCGCTCTCGCCCACATTCATGTTCTCGATTGCGCCCCACGGAGAATCGGCACTGATGCGGATGGTTACCGTATGAGCGGCATCGAACCCTGATTGTGTTGCATTTTCGTCGAACGTAACTACGCCGGTCTTTGAGTCAACAATGACATATTTGTCTTTGTAGTCATCAACTTTTCCAGTATGCGGATTGACGATAGCGAATGACGGTGCAGTCATGCCGTATACCATTGTTGAGAACGGATCCTTGCTGAACTTAGACTTCCAGTTGCCCTTGTCATCTTTGGTCGTCTCCACTACGGCACCGTCTTTCCATATGGTGCGTCCGGCAAAGTCAACCCACTCGGCACCTGTGGACACATTGTAGGTCTTAGACAAATCGTAGACGGTCATAGCCATTTCGGTCGGGTTCTTCCAGGTTCCACTCAGCTTTTGTACGCTGATTTCACAGTAGGTTTCAGCAATCTTCTTACCATTGTAATCCAAGTAGATTACTAGGCTTACGTTGTCACCCTCATATTGAGACTTGTCGTAAGTGAGTGTTCTATTGGCATTATTGTAAGTGACACCCTTGATAGTTGCATTGTCCTTGATTTCGACAACAAGTTTGAAGCCAAGGTCGTTAGCTTGTTTGTTCAATTCTTCGTAGTCGGCGAACAAGTCTTTAGCATTAAAGACATTGTTCATGCTAGCCACAATGTCGGTCGTGCCTTTTTCCCATTCAATCTGCGGAGTGTATTCGATGGTCTGTCCGTCTTGGTTCCAACGTACCGGGTTCTTCTCGATCACAGTGACAGGATACTGCATCTGGCTGACGTTTACATGGATAATGTAAGAATCGGTCCGCGTAGTACTGCTGTTTTCTTCCTTCAATGTGATATCGAGTTTCTTGGCTTCACCGGTATTCATTTTGGCAGGAACGACGATGTACAGCGTGTTGTCGTTTGCTACCTTATCGGTTGCTGCAGGCATTTTTTCCAAGATGTCTTTACCGGTCATCAGGCACAACTTGGTCAAGTCTGCCGGTTCGTTTTCATCGATAAGCTCCATGAAGTCACCGCGTGACAGTTCGGTTGCTTTGATGATTTCGTCCATTTCGTCGCTGCTCAGAGCAATAAACTGAATATCCTTGTTCCACGTCAGTTCTTTAGGAGCACTGGGCTCATTTACATCGACTTCTACAACGCGACGGGTAACGGTTATTTTTTTGTATGACGGTGCTTTGATTTCGATTGAACCAAACTGGACTTTAGGGGTAACCGTGACTTCACGTCCAATCATAGCGTTCGATTTCTGTACAATCAATACACCGTTTTCTTCCTTGAACCAATTGTCGTCGCTCGTGTCGGTGTTCGTCAACGTGGATACCTCGTAAGAAATTGTAGCAGGAACGCCGAAGTCACCAACCATGTCTTCTACGATTACTTCATTAGATTCATCGTAACCTACGACTTTGCGGTTTACGGTATAGTCCACCTTGCTATCACTACCGTCCGGATTCATGTAAGGCATGGTTGTTTTGTCTTGATTGTCATTTGTGACAGCAATGGTTTTCACTTTATATTCCACTGTCGTAGCAGTGAAGTAAGTAGTGGTCAGGTCAGTGTTGTCCTTTACGCCTGTACTTTCTTCTCCTTCTGCGGCAGGTTGTTCCACAGCCTTGATGACAGCGCAAACAGCCCATACTTCATTTTCAGGTATTTTCGTTTCTACGGAATATGTGATAATACCGGATTCTTCATTAACTTTTGGTTTTCCTACCGTCTTCACTTGTGAGAAACTTTTCTTGGTTATTATCTCGCCGTCGAAGGTCAAGGTATATTTAGGATTATCTCCGTCGAAGTCTTTGGCTTTAGAGGCCGGAGACACGCGGAAACTGATTGTGTTGGTCTTTATGCCTTGTGCCACTTCATCGTATTTGTCATTATTTGTGCTCTTTTCGTTGTACACTTTCAGCACGGAAGACTTCAACAAATAGCCCGTTTCTGCTTCAGTAGCATTCGGGATGTACACCACGCTTTGAATCATGTCGAACTTGGCCATTTCGGCTTTCAGTGCGTTGAATTGTTCAACTAAGCCCGGGTCGCTCGGGTCTACGCCCGGCGTTTCGCTGCCGCTGCCCGTCAATGCTTCTTGCAGCTCTTTGATGTCTTGGCAAATGTCGGCAAAGCTGCTGTATCCCGTGCCGGTCAGTAATTCGGTCACGATAGTGTTCTTCCATTCTTCGAGGGCGGCCAGACGGTAGAGGATGCTTCCGGCTTCCGTTTCCTTACCGATTTGTTGTTGCAGGGTGGTAAGTGAACTTACCGTGGTGGGCAATGCCTTGATGGCTGCCAAGATGGCTGGGTCGGAAATAGTCGTAGCCGCTTCTTCACTGATTTTAGCTATCAGGTTGTTGATCTGGCTTACGTTTGCAGTCAGTTTGGCCAATTCCTGCCCGTTGTTCTTAATCCATTTCTCTACTTCCACCAAACGGTTTTCTACGTCTGTAAGGTTTGTTACGGCCGTATCCAATTCAGACTTGATGTTGTCCACGGTAGCTTGGTCGGCTTTGTCGGCAATGGCTTTCTCCAAATCGGTGCGCAGGCTGTTGACCTTGCCTTCCAACTCAGTCTTTTGTTGCTCAAGGTCGCTTTGGGTCTTATCCAAGTCGCCTTCTATTCCATTTACCTGTGTGATCAGTTCGCTGACCTGAGAACTCAATTCGCCGATTTTGGTGATGTCATTCTCTGTGATGGCTGTTTGGAGTGCAGCCACGGTTTCCTGTAAGTCCTTCACGGCCTGTGCGTCGGCTTTGCCCGCTGTCAGTGCGTTGATGTCCTCCTGCAGGGCGGCTTGAGCTTCTTGCAAGGCTTTCAGGGCTTCTGCGGTTGAAACATCTACCGTTTGTTTCAATGCGTCTACCTGCGATTGTAGATTGGCAATGTCGTCATCGTAATCTGAGCAGCCGACCCAAACCGGGGAACTGGCAATCAATGCGCAAAACATCGCAACACTAATAAACTTCTTCTTCATAATAAAACAAATTAATTAAAAAATATATGTTCTCTACTTTCCTGTTTTTAGAATCATATTCTTTTCTCTCTCTATGCAAGAGGTGGAAAAAGGGAATGTAGGCCTGTCTATTATATGTGAGTCATAGTGCTTTAGAACCATCTTCCAAATCTGTTCTTTCGTGTTTTTTTAGTAAATCATTTGTTTTTTCGAGAAAAAAAGACCGATTATTTTGTGGGTTTAAGTATTTTATCTACATTTGCATCGGATTTATCCACCTCTTGCATAGAGATGGAATAATAATATTGAGGATATATTGCTGAATAGGAGAACGTTGAAGTTTTTGTCGAAGACTGTCTGATTCGTTTCTTTATTTTACTTCTTCTATTTGCCTTTTCAAATATTTTTCTTGTTGCAGCATCAATATTGCGGTGGTCCAGCGAAGTGAGATAGATGGAAGTGGTCTTTTCATTGGAATGCCCCATAGATTCGCTGATGACGTGCATCGGGATATGAAGCTTTAAGGCTTCCGAGGCCCATGAATGCCTCGGGACGTAAGAGGTGAGCGTGGCTTTCTCTCCTAACAATTCGGATAGCTTTTTTAAATTGAGATTGTATGTCCGTAAGGCTGAGTCGTAAACGGACTGTCGGAATTCTGTGGTTTTCATCACAGGGAAAAGAAAGTCCGATTGGGGAGAGGCGTATTTATTGATGATGGTTCTCATGATTCTGTCTACCTTGACAGAGAGCAGACGTCCGGTTTTACTCCGATAATAGGAAAGGCGTCCGTTTTGCAGATTTTCCTTTTTTAGTTTGGCGAAGTCTATGAAAGGCATACCTTGTGCGAAAAAGCAAAATACAAATGTATCGCGACTGAATTCCATACTTTTATTGAGCTTCTTATATTGCATGAGTTTGATGATGACATCGATGTTTACAGCCCGTTTTCGGGTTTTGTCTACTCCCGTATAGACGTTGCCGAAGGGGTCTCGAAGTTTCAGATTGAGCATGGCAGTTCCTTTTTTATAAGCCGCATGCAATGTGCGGATATAAAAGGAACTGCTGTTTTTGGTGATACCACGTTCGTGTTGTAGGTAGGTTTCGTAAGATGCGATTAATTCTTCGGTGATAGATTCGAAGCTTACAGAGCGACAGTAGCCTTTGGTTTGGAGGAAATGTGTAAAGGAACGCAGGGATGATTGGTAGTTCGCAGATGTTTTGATTTTGTTGCGCATCTTTTTTTCTTGAATTTGATTTTGCATGAAAGACAAGAAGTCGGCTTTCTTGCTTTTACAGATTGTTGATTTCTTCATTTTACGATTTTTTGTGTAAGACAATACTGTGTTTTTTACTTTATCTTGCAGAAAAAAACAGACTGCCTTTAGGTGACAGTCAGATGGAGGGCGGACAATATAAAAAAGAATCCTTCTTGCCGGATGAACTCCATGCAAGAAGGATTCTTTTTTTAGGTAAAGAAATAAAAGAGCCTTGTTTAGAACAGCTTTTCCGGGTATTCTCCTGCTGCTACCAAGGAGGCAATCTTTTCTACTGTGGCTTCACGGTCGGCAGCGTATGTTACACCGAACCATTTGCTGGTGGTGTCGAGTACTTCTACCGTAGCGGTACCTTCGTTGATGAGCTTATTCACCATCAGTGGGATGAAGAACTCGGCTTTCGGGTTTTCCATGTTCTTCGGATTGCCCAGAAACTCTTTGAAATATTCTTCGCTATGTTGGAAGTAGTCGGGAGTGAAGCCCCACATGTTCATGCTGACCGGTACGTTCTCTTCCAACGGAATCCATTTGCCTTCTTCGTCTTTGTAGCAGATAGGACCGTCCACACGCATGATTTCCGTACGTTCCACCACATCTTTCAAGTGATGATGGTCGTCGTACATGCAGACACCACGTGCAACGGAGCCGTTTTCGCTGAGCGTATTGCAGCAACGGAAGCCCACCATGGCGTATGTATTTTGGCAGCCTTCCGGCAATTCGCTCAGGAACTTGCCGATGGTGGCGAATGCGTCGCGGCCGTAGAAGTCATCACAGTTGATGACACAGAACGGTTCTTTGATGACATCTTTACCCATCAATACGGCATGGTTCGTACCCCACGGCTTTACACGGCCTTCCGGGCACGTAAAACCTTCGGGCAGTGCATCCAGGCTTTGGAATACCAACTCAGCCGGAATCTTTCCTTCGTATTTTGAAAGGATTTGTGTGCGGAATTGTTCTTCAAAGTCTTTGCGGATGACGAAGACAATTTTGCCGAAACCGGCACGGATGGCATCATAGATAGAATAGTCCATGATGGTTTCGCCATTCGGACCCAGCCCGTCCAATTGTTTCAAACCGCCATACCGGCTACCCATACCGGCAGCCAATAAGAAAAGTGTAGGTTTCATATTCGTTCGTTTAAAAAGTTAAATATTTACGTTCTGTATTGCAAAAGTAGCTTTTTTATTTGAAAAAGTCGTGTTTTCGGCTTCTTTTTTTAAGCCCTTTGAACTGTTTGGGAAAACAGGAGGGGCCGTCCGTGCTACAGCCCGTTTTAGAACGGATAACCTACGGCAAAATGGTATCCCAGACTGTCTTTGAATTTCGGCATGTTGTAATAGCCGCTCTTTCCTGTGTCGTAAGGAGCGTGAAGTCCCACTCCGACATCGAAACGCAATACGAGGAAATCGAGGTCGCAACGAATACCCAATCCGGTGCCTAAAGCCAAGTCTTTGCCGAATCTTGAAATGTCGAACGTTCCTCCCGGGCGGTTTACGTCTGCATCCAGAAGCCAAACGTTTCCAGCATCCAGGAATACGGCTCCGGAAAGCATAGAAACGATGGGGAAGCGATACTCGGCGTTCATTTCGATTTTGAAGTCTCCCATTTGGTCGATATAGGAATAGGCCGACGCGCCCGGAATATAGCTACCCGGTCCCACGCCGCGAACGGTGAACGCACGGATACTGTTGGCACCACCTACGCTGAAGAGATCGTTGTAAGGAGCTGCGGTAGAGTTTCCGTAACTGAATATCACGCCGGTTCCCACTCGCGTGGCGATACTTGTACGGGGGGTAAGGCGGAATTCTTCTCTGAACTCAGCCAGAAAACGGATATACTGTGCAAAAGGCACGTTGAAAAGTTTCTTGTCTTTTTGGTTGAACGGTTTACCGAAAGCGGCGTAAATACCGGAAGTGATGTTTCCGCTTTCTTTCACTTCAAAGATGAAAGTTCGCGGATTGCGTGCCTTGCGCGGACTGGAATAAGTGAAAGTGTATCGCATGGAAGGAACGAACTGGTCGCGCATACTTACGTAGAGTGCCTGGTTGACGTTCATGATAGAGTCGAAAGTGGCGGTTGTACTCAACAGTTCGTCGTAATCCAAGCGGAACGGGACGAATTCGTGTTTGATTGTAGGACGCGCTTGGTAAGTATAGGCCGCCCGTGCGCTCAAAGACACCATGCCGAAATAGTTGGCCCGGTTCATCCATGTAGCATCCAGTACAAACGAGGTGCTCGTTTTGGCGCGTCGGGAGAACTTACGTGCCCCGGGAAATATCAGTCGGGGATAGTCCAACGACAATGAAGTACCGTATTCGTAGGAGTTGATGACGGAACTACGTCCCTGTACGGTGGAGTTGGTTTGCCATTCGTATGATCCGTGTACTTCGAATTTCAGCTTTTCCGCTCCTCGGAAAGCATTGCGTTTGGACATGCTAAACGAGAGTCCCGGACCGATCTGCCCATTGCTTTTAGAGGTTACCTTTGTGGTGAACTCCCCGTCGTAGGGTTTGTCCAGGATACCGGTGATTTCGATGTCGAGCGTATCGTTGAGTGCTGTGGTATCACGCGGAACGTATTTCAGGTTTACCGTGCTGAACACATTCATTTCCGAGAGTTGCTGTTGTACGAAGCTCATAATGTCCTGTCGGTAGAGCATGCCTTTCCGATAGAGCAGATTACGCCGGAGGGCACCGAAGCGCAAAGGGATTTTGCCTTTCTTTCCTCCGTCATAATATAAGGTGTAATCGCGAAACTGTAGCGTGTCGGTCAGTTCATAAGAATCATTATTGAACAGATTGACGGTGGTCCGTCCGAGGTAATACCTTTTGTTGGCCGATGCGGGAATGCCGTCGGCCGGTACGACTTGCAGTTGTACGAATCCCGGACGCTGTATGGTATCGGCACGATAGGTGATGTATTCCGGTTTGTAGTAGAAATAACCGGAATTGCGGAACATGTTATAAATACGGGTTCTTTCGGCATCGAGATTGATTACGCTGAACGGATCACCGCTGAAAAGGGTACGTTGCCGGAACGTTTCCCGTATCAGGCTGTCGCCCACAGCCGGAAAGCGCAGGTAGGCTATGGAGTCCAGACGAAACAGATTGCGCGGTCTGACGGTATAGCTGATTTTGGCCTTTTTGGGGTTCTTTTCCGGTAGGATTTCATAATCCACGGTACCGTTGAAATAACCGTAGTTCCGGAGTGTGTTTTGTGCTACGAGTGCGCGGGTTTTCGGATTGACAGTACTGATGAAGACCGGAGTACCTGCAAACGTATCGAATAACCATTTTGCGAAGCGTGACTTCTTGCCCACTAAAGCGTTGTATATCCACAGTCCGGTGGGAAACGGAATACGGTAGGATGAACTTCCGAACAGAGCGTTGTTCGGGGCGTAAGCCAGTGCCGCATCCACTTCTTCCTTCGCCGTTTCATACGCCTCTTCTTCGATACGTTGCACGGCGGCGATGGAGTCCTTTTGCTCCTGAGTCAATTCCTCTTTCCGTTTCAGCACAGACAAATCTCTTTGTGTGAGTAAGTCGTCTACAGCTTTGTAAGCATCGGCCAGAGAGGTAATGACTCCCTCTTCTTCCTTTTGTTTAGCCTTTTTCTTGGCTTTCTTTTTCGACTTTTGGCCATAGTCTATTTCCTTGATACCGGTGTACAAAACCTCTTCTTCGGGAAGGTTCTTGGTCGTTGAGCAACCTGCCGCCAGACCGCAGCACAGGATCACACCACAATATATCTTCAGTCTTGTCTTCATCATTTCTTCTCTTTTTCGTGTTGAGGTTCATTCTTTTTTCTGTTCTTGAAGATAAACAGTTCCCCTAAGCGTGTCATTTTACGCCTCAGTACGAGACCGGCTCCCATTTCGGTGATTTCGCCTTCCAACAAAGACTCATAACTCTTGTCGTAGAATAGGGTGACGTAACGTGTGGCACTCTTGTCCAAGCGATATTCTAACGATACATTATCTATCAACGACTGGACGGTGTTTTCCACATTCTCGCCCGTGGACACCTTACCACCCACGATGATGCTCACCCGGTTGCCCCAGAAGCGTTTGGCAAAGCGGAATGAGTAATCCGTGCGCTCCGTTCCTTCGGCCGTAGTTTCCTGGTCTACGCCGAGGCTCAAGTCTATGGTTTCAAGAGCCTTGCCTGCAATGTTGGTGATTTCGCTTTGTAACAAGGCGTTCAGGGCATTGGTCGTAGAGAATCCTCCGCTTTCATTATCTCCCAACAAGTACATGCCGGTGGCCAACATGGTGACGGCCACTTTCCCGCGCTCCTCTATCGACATGGCTGCGAGTTGGTTCTGCACGGTCATGTCTTCAGGGGCTGCGATAGTAAACTCCAGCCCCATATTTTCCAACGTACGCGTGATGGACAGCCCCACTTCGAAGGAAACAGTGCGTGGGGTATCGTTTTCCGTCACGGTGGCACGCATACGTTCGGACGCTGAGATGTTCAAAGTAGGATTCAGGATAGGCCCGTTGAAATCCACATAACTGCCCGAGGCGATGGTGAATGTCTTCAAAGGGATAACCGGAAGTGAGTATTTCATTTCTCCGTTCAGTACCGTATAACGTCCGGTGAGCGTCAGTTCTCCCTGCGGAGTATAGTTCATGGTCAGCTCGCCGCCCCCTTCCAGATCAACGTATTTGGAGCGGTCGGCACTCAGCAGGCAGTGTACCTGTGTACCCTGGTCTATGCTGATTTGCATCATCACGTTCATGTTCATGGGCTGTACTTCTTCCTGGGTAGCCACGGTCGTAGTATCGCTAAAGTCTACGAACGTGACCAGGCCGCTCAACCGGTCTTCCGATGAAAGCGGAGTGTCTTTCAGCACGTACGTCACATCGGTGCTTCCCAATACCCCCAAACGTCCGTTAATGTTGATATTGTTCAGATTCCCGGCCATCCGTGCATTGACATCCACGTACACTTTTCCGTAGGCCGATGCCTGTTGGGTGCGTTTGGCGTTGATGAGTTCGAAGTTGGATGCATTCATTTTCAGGTCGAGCAAGATATTATCGAAGTTGGCGAAATCCACCGTTCCGTCGAACACGAGCGGGTTCTTTCCTGTGGAATATACGTTCAACTTGTCTAAATTCAGGTGGCTTTGCCTTACCTTGATGGTATCATCCTCCAGACGCAGGTTCAAACTGTACTCGGATGACGTTATTTTCATGGCTTTGGTGGCCAGCCATCCTTCTACGACGGGCCGGTCGGTCGGGCCGCTCACCTTCATGCAGCCGTCGGCCATACCGCCTAAAGCCGCCATCTGGTCCGGGACAAAACCGTTGGCCAACGACAACGGGAAGTCTGCCAAATCCAAGTCCGCCTCTATCGTTCCGCTTTTACCGTTGTCTTTGTAAGCTCCTGAAAGCGTCAGGACTTCTGCTTCGTTATGCGAAATACGTGCATCTACGAAATGCGTCCCGTCGTTGTTGGGCAGGTAGACCATTCCCAGGCCGATATTGCCCAGCGGTGCATCTTCGTACGCCATGTCTTTCACCGAGACGTCGGCTACGACGGACAGGTTTTCCTCCGTTTGTATCAAGTGGGCGTCGGTTTGCATTAATCCGGAGATGCGTGGAGCGTACGGAATGACGGCGGTCAGTTCCTTTAGGTTTACATGGTTCAGGTTGACGGACAGGTCTTGCAAAGCTTCCGGATTGGGCGTCGAGTAAATCCTGGCTCCCGTTCCGTCGTCGGCGAGCATATTCACATCCGCTTCCACCCGCCTGTCGTTCCCCAGGAATATGTAGTTATTCTCGTTGATATCGAATTTTCGATAGGCGATAATCGGATGAATTTGTGAGAACACAATTTTGATGCCATTGTCTTGCACGTCGGCTCTCAGCCCCAGATCCACTCCTTTTTTACGCTTGTCGTCCAGATAAATCAAATTGATTCCCGCTCCGGTGGAGTGCAGATAAGCATTCAGCCGGGACTCGAATACGAATTGTTTGTTCTTGGGGCCGTTTCGCACCCGTCCGTCCATTTTTACGCCGGTCGTATCCTGAAAGATGTGCATCTGTATCGTATCCAGTAAGATGCCTCCTGCATTCATCGTGTAAATATGGCCGCCTCCGTTCAGGCCGATTTCGGGGTCGGCATTCAGGTTCAGCTTCAATTCGTTGAGAGAGTAGCCCATAGCCGTCAGATAGTTGGCCACGGGGTTGTTTTTTCCCGACACCATATTGAGCGTCATGCGTGGCAGGAAAATCTTGAGTGAGTCCTGATTCAGATGCCGGCGTTGCAGTTGCTGGTCGGCCACAGCCATGAATTCTTCGCTTTTTTTCATCAGCGTCTCATAGCCGTCGCGGCCGTCAAGATGCAGTTTGAAGTCACCGGCCGAAATGTCGGCATACGTAGTGTCCGGGAGAGCCAGCACATTCATGGCCAAATCTTTGGGGCGGAATACCGAATCCTGCATTATGAGAGAGATATCCGATACCGTTCCGTGTACCGTATGAGCGTTTTTCAGGTTCGTACTGCCGTCCATGTGCAGGCACATGCCGGCCTTGAACGGTTTGTCAGTCAGTCGCAGGGCATACAGGTCGATGCTGCGCATATCCATACTGAAAGTCAGGTCGGTATTATGTCGGCTCAGCAGCGCGTCGATTCTGGAACGCATATCCAATAGCGGGTTATGGCTGTCGAGCGCGACGTGGCCGTTGCCTTTTTGCAATCCGGCATCCAGTTTGATGTCACTGAGATGCAGTTGTCCGTATTGCAGGCTTTCTAATGTCATGTCGGCCTGCATCCGGGTATGTCGGCTGAAGAAATCCGTCCCGACGCCCTTGGCAGATGCCGTGAGGGACAGGCCGTACAGGGAATCTTTGGGTAAGAAATGATGGAGTTGCAGGTCCTTTATGGACAGTTTCGCCTGGTAGGCCATGCGTGCCGCGTCGAATCCTCCTTTTACTTGCACGTTTCCTTTTCCTTCCCTTAAACGGAGGTCGGCAGTGTATTTTTGTCCGTTCAACCCCACATTCCCGTCCAGTCGCATTGGGGGCAGGGCTATGTCTTTCAGCGCCTCTTCTCCGGCCAATGCCCTCGCAAAATCGAGATTGCGTGTACGCAGGTTCAGATTCACGTGTCCCGACCTTCGTACGGAGTCCGCCAACCGGAACATCTTTCCGTCGGCTTTCAGTTCGAAAGCGCCGGCCAGCCGTGCTTCTGCGGTCGTGAGGTTCAGCGTATCCAGATTCCCGTCGGCCGACAACCGTAAGATGACGGGGGAGTTGGGATAAGCCTTGACAAAGGCCGGGGGCAATCCTCCGGCAAACAATAATACGTCCTGTTTGCCCAGTTCTCCCATAAGTCGGGCGGACATTTTTCCTTGGGGCTGTTCGGCTACGGCGGAAAGGTCCATGTCAGCTTGTGTCCTGATGTAAGAATCCGGGGTGCGAAGTACCAGTCCGGGTACATGCAGAGAAGTGGAATCCATATTGAAGTGCCCTGTCAGCGAACGGATTTCCAGACCGCTTTTTTCTTTCATGTGCGTTTCGCGCAAAGCCAGTGAAAGCCCCAAGGCGTTTCCGTCGAATGTGATACTGTCGATGCTCAGGCCGATGTCCCGAAGTGCGATATGGTTGACATCCAGTCCTTCTGCGGTTTTCTCGTATGGCAGGTCGTAGAATAGCGAATCGGCATGCAAGTCGAAAGTTTCCACCGTGTACAAGGCTTGTCCTAAGTCTATGAGACCGTTCCGCAGGGCTGCCGTAAGGATTCCACCCGAAACGGTCATACTGTCGCCCGGCATGCTGAAACGTACCCGGGTGCGTCCCAGATCCACTTGCCCAGGGGCGATTTTCCAGTTCCCCGGCGAACTGGCGGTCGTGTCTTCCGTCGTGGAATCGGTCAGGGCGATAGCCACGTCGGCATCCGAAAGAAGGGCCGTATTCACCGTCACCATTTCCTGCGGGATTTCTATACCGTGGGAGTTTACGAAGAAACGTCCTATGCTACCCTTGATTTCCACCCCGGCAATCATGGATTTGGTATTGACTGCGGCACGGGTCAGTTCGATGCCTTCCACGTCAATTTCCCCGTGGAGCAGGGATGCGAAACTCAAATCCACGCTCAGACGTTCCACATCCAGCAGACTGTCGTCCTGCCCGTCTTTTATTTGCACGTCCTGCAAGTCGATATCGAAAAGGAAGGTCAACCGCAGTCGGCCTATATGCACTTTCATACCGGTGGTCTCAGACAGATAGGCCGTAGCCTTGCGTACGGCAAAATCTTGTATGGGGGGAAGATAAAGCAGTGTAGCCGATATGAAGAATAGTATGATAGGGGTGAGTAAAATGCCGATTACCCATTTCAGGATTCTTTTTTTCATAATCTCAGTTATAGTGTACTACAAAGGAACGGCTTTTTTTTGAATTCGGGAGGATTTTTTCACAAAAATAAAATAAAAACTCCATGAATTCATTATTTTTGCAGGATAATAATCGTCATCCGTCGGTTGCATGAATTTGAAAAGTATGATTTATATCGCGTGCTGCATAGCTGTAATGTCTTGCGGTCCGCAAAAGAAGAAAGCAATGGAAGAGACTGAAGTACTGATAGAAACCTCTATGGGCGACATGAAGGTGAAGTTGTATAACGATACGCCCAAGCATCGTGATAATTTCATCAAGTTAGCCCGTGCGGGGGCGTATGACAATATTTTGTTTCATCGTGTCGTACGAGGCTTTATGGTGCAGACCGGAGACCCGGCCCTCAAACCCGGGGGAATGAAATCGGCCGTGGATACTGCGGCCTACCGTTATACGATTCCGGCGGAAATCCGTTATCCGCGCCATTTCCATAAGAAAGGCGCATTGGCGGCAGCCCGTATGGGGGATGACGTGAATCCCGAAAAGGCCTCCAGCGGTACGCAGTTCTATATCGTGACGGGGAAGACCTATACGCCAAGTTCGTTGATGGAGCTTTATTCGGCCATTTACCAAAGCCGGGTGGATACGCTTTACGAGGAACTTTCGCGAGGCCATCTCAAGGAAATGTACCTGATGCGTCGTCGTGGCGAAACCGAAAAGTTGGAAAGCCTGAAAGACTCTTTGTTGCATGAGGCGGAAGCAAAGGTGGCCGCCCATCCGCCTGTGCCGTTCAACGAAGTGCAGAAACAGGCCTATACCACAGTGGGCGGTGCGCCCCATCTGGACGGAGAATACACCGTGTTCGGCGAGGTCGTGGAAGGGCTGCAAGTGGCTGAGGCCATAGAAAAAGTGCGTACGGCAAAAGAGCGCCCTTTGCAGGAGATTGTGGTACGTAAGGTGACGGTTTTGGAATAGCCGTCAACTGTATTTCACGTATCCTAAACGCGTATATTTCACGCCCTGACTCTCGTAATGTCCCATGACGCGGGCGGAAAGCGTGATTTCCATGCCGGGCGAAAGCTGGCGGCTGAAGCAACTCAATGCTTTGGGCGTCTGGCTTCTTCCGGCCGCTTTTTCGGTGAAAGTATAACGGTTTCCTTGGCTGTCTGCGGCCAGAATGCGTTGGTCGATATAAAAGTCCGGCTTGTAAGTGTCCACTTGCTGTTTGACATATAAGATTTTCAGTTGGAGGGCTTCCAGTTTTTTCCCTTTCTCCCCGACGTAACGGCTGGGCGAACGATAGGCAGGCCGTCGCGGGGGACTGAGTTCCGTGTGTACCACGGCAAAACATTGTGCGGTTTCTTTTAGTTTCAGGAGTTTTTTCTTTTCCGGTTCGAAGCGGTTGGCCATCCACAGCACGTAGTTCGGGTCGATGTAGTAAACTTCCGCGATGCGTTTGCCCCGGTATTTTCCGAAGGTCAGCGTGTCGTAAGTCTGTTCGTAATAAGGAATGAAAAAAGTATTGTCCACCCACTTCAGGGTTACCTTGCAGTACTTCAGCAAGTCCATGGCTTTGCCTGCGGCCATGACGAATGTATCGGCCAGCGTACGGATAAAGAGGGGAGGGCGTTCGTCTGTGAATATGCGCCACAAGGCATAATACCGCCGGTAAGGCGTAGCGATGCTGATGGCATAAAAACCGTTTTCGGATGTTCGTCCGGAGTTGAACGTCGCGACGGTAGCCGTGACGCGTGCCATGTCCGTTTCCGGAATCGGTTCGTAAAATCGTATGTTGTTCTTGGTGGCTCCTTTCTACGGCATGTATCACCGTATGCAAATATACACAAAAAAGAAATCATTTCCAAGCGATTTCGTGCGAAATGGAGGGAGGGAAGTTGTCATTTTGTTACTTTTCGCATTTCAATTCGATTATGGAAAACCGCTTTCAGCTCTCTCTTAGGCGTCTGTTTTGAATAAATATTCATATTGCGAGCCGGTTATGCAATAATATTCCGTATATATGCAATTTACCATGAGGAAGAAAATTTTTCGTTTGCAGGCGAATGAAAAATCATTTGCCGCAGAACGGTTTCACAGAGTGGATAAAAACGGGGACGAATGCCTGGGAAATGGTGGAACGGCGGGAGGAAAAGTCTGTTTTTTCCTCTATTTGGAGACCGGAAAGTGTCGTCATCCGTGTGTCGTTTTGTCATGATGGCCGTACGGATGCTGACGGGTTTCCATGGGGATGCGGACGGTTGGGCATGCCAGATGTCCGAATGAAAGCTGGAACGGGTGCAGGCTGACTTTTTGTTAATGGGTAAACACATGAGAATGGCGTATTTGTGCCGTTTGTCCAACAGGGCTGCAAATACGACATTCTCGTATGCTTGGATTTGACTTTTTGACAGAATGTCAAATTCAGGAAGGAGGGAGCCGGATCCGCTTTCTACCGCCTGTCCCCATGAGGATGGTTGAGGGTTTGTTGCCGCTGCACTAGTGTCTCGGCGCATTGGAGCATGGCAAAACCGTATTGCTTCATGTCGCGGAAAACAGGGTCGTCCTCAGCAGCCTGCACCGTCATACCCTCCGTGCGGTATCGGATTTCCTGTTGCGTGTCCGGAAAGTAAAGGAACAGGCGTGACGAGTCTCTCACGCCGATGAGGTTGTCGGCCGTGAAATACATATAAGGACGCTTCTCTTTCAGCAAATCCATACCGAAATCGTTTTGCACGTAGCCGATGCCTAACAGGCCCAAAAGGGTCGGGGCCAAATCCACCTGCCCGCCGTAAGCGTCCACGATGCGCGGAGCTATGTCCCGCCCGTAAATCATGAGCGGGATGTGGTTATACGATTGCGGGCTTTCGCATTCGGGCGTGCCCACCAGTTTACCGTGGTCACCCAAGAGGACGAACAGCGTGTTGTCCGCCCAAGGACGTTTGAGGGCTTCCGTCATGAAGTTCCGGATGGACCAGTCGGCATATTCCACGATTTGTTCTTCCGTTGTCCGGCTGCGCGGATGGAAGTAGGGCGGGATGATGTAAGGCGGATGGTTGCTGATAGTGAGCAGGACGCTGAAAAACGGTTGTCCGCTTTGGGCTTGCCGGTCGAGCACGGGCAGGGCGTATTGGAATAGGAAGTCGTCTTGTACGCCGAATCCGTTGACCACCTTGTCCGCCGGGTAGTTTTCCTGCGAATAAATGTCGTCGAAACCGTTGGTACGGAAAAAGGCGTTCATGTTGTCGTATTGCGATTCGTGCGTCATGAAGAACATGTTATGGTAACCGTTTTCTTTCAGTACGGTGGGCAGGCCGGAGTAGACCGGAATGACGGAGCCTTTCATGGCGTTGCGCTTCATCATGGCCGGGAACGAATAGAGCGAGGAATACATGCCATGGTTGGTGTGGATGCCGGATGAATAGAAATGGCTGAAGCTGAGCGATTGTTGCCACAGACTGTCGAGGAAGGGCGTAAGGCTGGTTTCGTGACCGAAAGTTTGCATCAGGTGAGCCGACATGGACTCCATGAGGATGACGACCACGTTGCGGCGTGTCGGCAGGCTGTCGGCTTCCACGCGGCGTGCGATGGGCGATATGCCGTCCATGCCCTTCCGTCCGAGGAGGGTTTGCACGCGGGCTATGGCTTCGTCTTCCGCCATGAGGTGCAGGAGGCGGTTTTCCTTCCGGTTGTCGTCGATGGCGCTGTTCATCAGGTTGAATACCGGGTTAATCCCTAATTGGTTCAGGAAGGCATCATTGCAGTAATAGGCCTGGCTTACTTTTATGGGGTTATAACCCCGCCGTCCGCGGATGCCGAAAAAGCACAAGCCTATAAGGGCGGCTCCGGCCACAAACGTAAAGGCGGCGGCTTTCCATCTGTTTGCCGGGGGCGCGGCGTTCCGGTTTAGAAGGAAGAACGTGCGCGACAGCCGGAGGGTAATGTAGGCAAAAGCCGCGATGGCTGTCAGTCCCAAGGCGATGGGAAGGTAATAGGACGTTTCGCCGAATACCATTCCCGCTGTGGTGCCTGCGTAGTCGAACCAGTTGAATATGGAGGAATTGATGGGCTTGAAGAAGTAGGCGAAATAAGGGATATTGGCTGCGGAAATGATGAAACACAGCGAATAGAAAAAGATGAAGAAGAACGCAGAGGAGCGGTAAAGCCAACGGGCGGTGTAGCCGAACCATCCGGCTATCCAGAATACCGCCAACGGCAGCAGCAGGATGTAACAGGCGATGACATTGTCGAACCAGAGGCCGCGCAGGAACGCCACGCTTTGCAAGGCATAGTCTTCCGATATCTCTTTCGGGAAATCATAGTCTGTGGCGATAAAAAGCGCGACACGGAGTCCGAAGAAGAACAGCAATGCTACGAGATGTACACTTAAAAGGTAACCTATCGAGCGGATGAAACGCCCGGCAAAAAGTCTTTTCATCATGATGACGAGGATGTTAATTTTCTGTAATTGGTCGCGAATTTAGGAAAAAAGATTGTATCTATATAAAATCAGCCGCTACTTTTTTCTTTTTAAAAGTTGAAAAATGCTTTTTGCCTTGGCAGAAAAGAATTATCTTTGCGTCCGTTATTATAAATAAGTTTGGGAGCGCGTGCGAGGAACGCGAAAAACACTTCAACTATGGACAAGAAAAAGATAATCATCATTGCTTCGGTCGTAGTCTTGCTCCTTTGTGCGGGATTAGGCTACATGGTCTATTCTTACATGCAGGAGAGTGCGGAGAAAGAGGAAATGCTGAAACTGGCGGAAATGGACAAAAGGGAGATGGAAAACGAATATGCCCGCTTTGCCCAGCAGTACAGCGAAATGAAAACGCAAATCAACAATGATTCGCTGATCGCCCAGTTGGATAAGGAGCAGCAACGGACGGAAGAGTTGTTGGCTGAATTGAAGCAAGTGAAAGCCACTGATGCGGCCGAAATCATGCGTCTGAAAAAAGAATTGGCCACGTTGCGCAGCATCTTGAGAAGCTATGTGCATGAAATAGATTCGTTGAACCGAGTAAACGAGCAGCTTCGTAGCGAGAACCAACAGGTGAAAGCCCAGTACACCCAGGCTACGCAGACTATCACGAACCTGTCTACGGAAAAGGAAACGCTGAGCGAGAAGGTGGCCATCGCTTCCCAACTGGATGCCACGGGAATTTCTATGGTCGGACAGAACAAGCGTGGGAAGAAGGCCCGTAAAGTCAAGGATGTGAAGAAGTTTGTCGTCAGCTTTGTCATTGCGAGGAACATTACGGCACAAGCCGGAAACCGGAGTATTTATGTGCGCATCACCAAACCGAACAACGAAGTGCTGACGAACGGAGGGACGTTTGTCTATGAGAACCGGAACTTGGAGTATTCTGCTAAAAAGGATATCGAATATAACGGAGAAGCTACGTCGGTGACGGTATATTGGGACGTCAATGAGTTCTTGAGCAAGGGCACTTATCGCGTGTCGGTTTTTGCCGATGGGCATAATATCGGAAACGCAAGCTTCAACTATGAGAAGTAGAAATGTTGAGGAATGTGCAATATGTACGAAAATAGGTTAAATCATGAGGATTTGACCTATTTTTGTTATACTTTTGCATCGTTGCCTATGCAATTTTCAGGTGACGATCAAGCGGAATATTAAAAACAGACAAGATGAAAAGACTTTTCGGCTTTTTGATTCTCGCAGCTTTTTTCAGCATGTTACACGCGCAGCGTGTGCTCAGCCTGGATAGTTGCCGGAATATGGCCATTGCAAACAACAAGAGCCTGCTGATAGCCAAAGAAAGGATGCGGAAGGCGCATTATGACCGGAAAGCGGCATTTACCAACTTCCTTCCGGATTTCTCGGCCACGGGAACGTACATGTATTTCAGTGATGAAATTTCATTGTTGAACGACGGGCAGAAATCGGCTCTGAACCACATGGGAACCTCGTTGCAGCAAGGGTTGACGCAGGCGGCTACTCCTATCATCCAGCATATCGCACAGACGAATCCCCAGTTGGCGGCTTCTTTGCAGCAGGCCATACAGAGCGGAAAACTGGACGGTATGTCCACGGCTTTAAACCAGTTGGGCAATGAACTGACGGATGCCTTGCGGACGGATACCCGTAACATGTGGGCCGGAGCTGTGACACTGATGCAACCTTTGTATATGGGGGGTAAAATCAGGGCTTACCACCGTATCACGAAGTTTTCCGAAGCATTGGCGCGTACGCAGCATGATGCCCAGTTGCAGGATTTGATTCTCAACACGGACGACGCCTATTGGACGGTCGTGTCGTTGAGCTATAAGAAAAAGATGGCGGAGAGCTTCCTGGACTTGGTAAACCGTCTGGACGGCGATGTGGAGAAGATGATACGGGAAGGAGTGGCTACCAAGGCGGACGGATTGACGGTAAAGGTGAAAGTAAACGAAGCTGAAATGTTATTGACTAAGGTTGACAATGGTTTGGCTTTGTCTAAAATGGTGCTTTGTCAGTTGTGCGGTATGGATTTGGACACGAAGTTCACGCTGACGGATGAAAATCGCGAGTTAGCGAGCGCAGAGACAAGCTCGCTTGCCTCTGCCGATCGTGAGCGATTTATGCAAAGCCGGACGGATTTGCAAGTGTCGGAGACGGTACCCGATGATGCCGTACAACGGGCGTGGACTAATCGTCCGGAATTGAAAAGTTTGGATTGGGCTCATAAGATATACGAAGACAAAGTACGGGTGGTTCGTTCGGAAATGCTGCCTTCGTTGGCTTTGACCGGTGGGTATTTGGTTTCCAATCCTTCATTGTTGAACGGTTTCGAGAATAAGTTCCGTGGGATGTGGAACGTGGGCATCATGCTTTCCGTGCCTATTTTTCATTGGAATGAGGGTATATATAAGGTAAAGGCCGCCAAAAGTGAAGTCAATATCGCCCGTTTGCAGCAGACCGAAGCGCAGGAAAAGATTGAATTACAGGTCAATCAGAGCCTGTTTAAGAATACGGAAGCACAAAAGAGACTGGCTTTGTCGGAGAAGAACATGGAAAAAGCGGAAGAGAATCTCCGTTATGCCGATAAGGGATTCAAGGAAGGAGTGGTTCCCGTGACGAATGTCATGGAAGCCCAAACCGCCTGGCTTTCCGCCCAGTCGGATAGGATTGATGCACAGATAGACTTGAAACTGGCACAGACTTACCTGCAAAAGGCTATGGGTACGTTAGGCCCGGGATTATAATGAGAATGAAACCTTGACGATAATAAAATGTAAATGGATGTATGGAACTCAAGAAACAAAATAATAATGTGATATGGGCGTTGGTAACGCTCGTGGTGGTCATTGCGGCCGTGGCTGTGGCAGGCATGCTTCTGTTGGGGCATGACGATGAGTCGATTCAGGGACAAATGGAGGCATCTGAATATAGGGTTTCCAGTAAGGTGCCGGGTAGGATATTGCATTTCTATGTGAAAGAGGGCGATCACGTGAGAGCCGGGGATACGCTGGTCGTATTGGAGGCTCCGGATGTGGCTGCCAAACTGTCGCAGGCCGAAGCAGCCGGTCAGGCAGCTCAGGCGATTAAAGAGAAAGCCGACCGCGGGACGCGGGCAGAACAGTTGCAGGGGGCATACGAGATGTGGCAAAAGGCGAAAGCCGGTCTGGACATCGCCGAGAAGTCTTATCGTCGGGTCGACCGTTTGTTCGAAGAAGGAGTGATGAGCGCGCAGAAGCGTGACGAGGCTTATGCGAATTACCAGGCGATGAAAGCCACGGAACGCGCCGCGCGGGCACAGTACGAAATGGCGCGTAACGGGGCGCAGCGTGAGGACAAGGAAGCGGCAGCCGCGCAAGTCGCACGTGCGAAGGGGGCGATTGCCGAGGTGGAGTCTTACATGAAAGAGACTATATTATTGGCGCAGATGGACGGTGAAGTCTCCGAGATTTTCCCCGAAACGGGGGAATTGGTCGGTACGGGAGCGCCTATCATGAACATTACGATGCTGGACGACCGTTGGGCGACATTCAATGTGCGTGAAGATTTGTTAAGCGGTTTGGCCGTAGGAAAAGAATTCACGGCGTACGTGCCTGCTTTCAGTAAAGACATCAAACTGAAAGTGACTTACATGAAGGACCGGGGAACTTATGCGGCATGGAAAGCTACCAAAACCACCGGACAATTCGACCTGAAAACGTTTGAGGTGCGTGCGGTTCCGGTGGGAGTGAAGGAAGTGCTTCGTCCGGGCATGTCGGTCATCATCAAACGATAAGGAGGTAGCGGGCATGCAGGCGTCTCATGGTATAGCAGGCATTATGGTGCGTGAGTTACGGCGGCTGGTTTCCCGGCCGTTGTACCTTTGTTGTATGGTAGCGGCTCCACTCCTTTGTTGCCTGTTCTTTACCACGCTGATGTACGAGGGGTTGCCCAAGGATATGCCCGTGGGAGTGGTGGACGAAGACAATACGTCCACTACGCGGGAAATATTGCGTAATATGGATGCTTTCAGCCAAGTGCACCTGACAGAAGATTATGCCTCGGTCAGTGAGGCGCGGCGAGCCATGCAACAAGGTAAAATTTATGCTTTCTACTATATCCCGGAGGGCACTACCGAGAAGATTCTGTCGAGCCGGCAGCCCACGGTATCTTTTTATACCAATAACAGCCTGCTTATTGCCGGCTCATTGATATATCGTGATTTACGTACGATGTCCGTATTGGCCAATGCTTCGGTCGGCTTGCAGACGTTGCAGGCCAAAGGAATGGACGAACGTACGGCTATGGCCTTCTTACAACCGATCGTCATCGACACGCACGCCTTGTCTAACCCGTGGCTGAACTATTCGGTCTATTTGAACAATACGATTCTGCCCGGCATCTTGATGATTATGATATTCATGGTCACGGTCTTTGCCATCGGGAGCGAAATCAAGGAGGGTACCGGGAAGGAGTGGTTGGCCATGGCGGACAACCGGATGTGGAATGCTCTCGTAGGCAAATTGCTTCCTCATACGGTCATCTTTTTCAGCGTAGCCGCAGCTTACGACGCTTACCTTTATGGCATATTGGGGTTCCCGTGCCATAGCGGTATCGGTCCGCTGTTGTGTGCCGCTTTTTTGATGGTGCTGGCGTCGCAGGCTTTCGGAGTATTTCTCATTTCTGTCCTGCCCACGTTGCGGTTGGCTCTGAGTGCCAGTTCGTTGTGGGGCGTCGTTTCGTTCTCCATTTCGGGTTTTTCGTTTCCGGTGATGGCTATGCATCCGGCTTTGCAAGTACTGAGTAATTTATTCCCGTTGAGGCATTATTTTCTGATTTATGTCAGTCAGACGCTGAACGGCTACCCGATGGTTTATGCTTGGAAGCCTTATTTGGCTTTGTTGTTGTTCGTTTTACTTCCGTTGCTATTGCTCAAGCGGTTGCGTACGGTCATGTTGAACTATGATTATATACCTTAATCTGTCATGAGAACGATAAAAGAATTGCATATCCTATTCCGTGAGGCTGTCAGTGATACGTTTTTTATATGGCGTAAGGAAGCCGGTCGCGTGGTGCGTGACCAGGGAGTACTGATCTTTTTTATTCTGGTACCGGTACTTTATCCCTTGCTCTATGCTTTTATTTATACGGGAGAAACGGTCAGGGAAGTTCCTGCGGTCGTTGTCGACGGGGCGAATACGGCTTTCAGCCGCGACTTTGTCCGCAGGGTCGATGCTTCTCCTGATGTAAAAGTCGTGGCGCGGACGGGAAATATGGAAGAGGCGAAAGAATTGATGCGCCGCACGAAAGCATATGGCATCATCCGTATTCCGGATGATTTCAGCCGTAAGGTCAACCGGATGCAACAGGCGTATGTCGGTTTGTACTGCGACATGAGCGGATTGCTTTACTACAAAGCGCTGCTGACGGCGTGTACGGACGTGTCTTTGGATATGAACACCGAATTGCAGATCAAACGGATGGGGAATACCACCGTGCGGCAGGATGAAGTGTCTACCGCACCTTTGTTGTACGAGAGTGTGGCTTTGTTCAATCCGACGAACGGGTTTGCCAGTTTCCTGATTCCGGCTGTGTTGATGCTGGTCATCCAGCAGACGCTGCTTCTGGGTATAGGACTGATAAACGGTTCTGCCCGCGAACGGGCTACGTTGCATACCCAACTGGTTCAAGGGACAGGGAGAGGTACGGTGCGTTTGGTGTTGGGCAAGGCACTGTGCTACCTGATGCTGTATGCTTTGGTGAGCGTGTGGGTGTTGATTGTAGTGCCGCAACTGTTCCATTTGGCTCAAATTCCTCAGGCATCCGACTTGTTGGCGTTTATGGTGCCTTATTTGTTGGCATGTATATTCTTTGCCATGACGTGTTCCATTCTGGTGTACCAGCGTGAGACTTGTATGTTGATATTTGTATTCACCTCCTTGCCCTTGTTGTTCATTTCGGGGATTTCATGGCCGGGAGTGGCTGTACCCGATTTCTGGAAATATGTATCTTGGTTGGCCCCTTCCACGTTCGGCATCAACGGTTTCGTACGTATCAATACGATGGGGGCTTTATTGGAGGATGTGACATTCGAGTATGTCGGCCTGTGGATTCAGGCCGGAGTATATTTCTTGACGGCTTGTGCGGCTTATTATTACATGATAGGCGAGAGCCGGAAAATCGCGAGTAAGCGAGCGCAGACCGAGCTTACTCAGGGTCTGCCGAGCGGGAGCGATTTATCTAAAAAGGCGGAATCATTAAACTAATCCATATTCATGAAAAAGTTATTTCTGATGGTCATGGCCGTTTGGGCCGGACTTGCAGGGACGGCGGCTGCACAAAATCTTCTTTCTCCCGCCGAGGCTACGGTTTACGAAGGTGACAAACTGGCAGACGAAGGCGCATGGTGCTGGTTTGCCGATCCGCGTGCGTTGCATTATGAGAATGCAAGCGGTACGATAAACAGCAGTTATGTCGGTTATATCGACGTGCATGGGGCTGTGAAGGCCGTGCAGTATGACTTTTTGAAGGGAAGGAGGTCGGAAGTGCTGATACGCTCTTATTTCCAACCGGACGACCATAACAATCCGACGTTCCTTGTATTGCCGGACGAACGTGTCATGATATTCTATTCGCGGCATACCGACGAACCCTGTTTTTATTACCGTATTTCCCAAGTCCCCGGCGACATTACGACGTTGGGCGAAGAGAAGAAAATCCTGACGAAAGACAATACGACCTATCCTTCTCCTTTTATATTGTCCGACGACCCGGAGCATATCTACTTATGCTGGCGCGGTATCCGTTGGCATCCCACCATCGCGCGGTTGTCGTTGCCGGATGAGAACGATGAAGTGCAGATAGACTGGGGGCCTTACCAGATGGTGCAGTCTACGGGGGCGCGTCCGTATGCCAAATACTATTCCAACGGGAAAGACCGTATCATGTTTACCTATACGACCGGTCATCCGGATAACGAAAATCCGAACTGGTTATACCTGAACAGTGTCAACATCAGGACTTTGCAACTGGAAGACGTGCAGGGCAAGGTGTTGTCAACCATTGCCGACGGACCGTTTAAGGTGAACCGTACGGAACAATATGCCGTAGATTACCCGGTAGCGGTCGTGGATCATACACCCGGTGTGCGCGACTGGGTGTGGCAGGTGGCTACCGACAAGCAGGGCCATCCGGTGATAGCCATGGTCAAAATCAGTGGAGACAAGAAGAAACACGATTACTGTTATACGTATTGGGACGGACAGGCTTGGAAGGAAATCTTCTTGGCGCATGGCGGAGGGCATTTCCACCAGACTCCGGATATCGAACGTTGTTACAGCGGCGGCATGGCCATAGATCCGGCACATCCCGAGGTGGTGTATTGTTCCGTGCCCGTCAGCGGGGCGTTCGGACGTGTGTATGAGATTGTCAAGTACACGGTGGATGTCCGCAGTGGGGACGTGAAGGCAGAGCCTGTTACCCGCCATTCCCGTAAGAACAACGTGCGGCCTTACATTCTTCCGGATTCCGAAAGTTCGCCTTTGCGTCTGGCGTGGATGCATGGCGACTATTTCGATTGGATTGTCAGTTCAGCCCGTCCGGGGTATCCCACATCCGTTTACGGCGATTTCCGTTGGGAGGAAGAGCCAGTGAAGCTCGAAGAGGGGCTGTTGTCCCGTGGAGAGCGTTTGACGTTCGAGTCATCCGCTTCTGACCGTGGGCTGAAGATGAATTTTGGCAAAAAATACCGGAAAGGCGATTTCACGATATTTGTGTCCGTGGAGACGGACGGGCAACCTTTGCACGGCACGGTTTGCAAGGGGAAGAATTGGTCGTGGGAGGCTGATTCCGCTTCGTTCAAACCTTGTTTGACGGTAGGGAAGCAAATCGTCAGGAGTTGTAACGTATTGGGTACGGCTGACAGTTGGTTGCGTTATGGGCGCGGGACGAATGGCAAGTGGTATCCGGTGGAGCCGTATTCCCGCTTTACGTTGGCCGTAGTGGCCGAAGGCGGCCGTTTGACCACGTATGTCAACGGCTTGGTAGACCAAAGTATGGAGGGCGATTGTGATTTGCGTGGCTTGCTGTTGGACGCTTGCAATGGCCGTATCGGCAGCTATACGGTGTACCATCGTGCTTTGAATCCCGCAGAAATCGCCCGTTTGGATTCTCAATGTCGCTAAGTTCCGCTACTTTAAAATAAAGCAGGATACGGTTCGGCGTAGTCAAATTAGAAAAACTTCGTTTTTATTTGTCTCTGCGCTCACCTTTCACTACTTTTGTAGCAAAATTATAAAGCATTGGTATCAGTTGAGAAATTAAGAGTGGAGTTCGGGGCGACCCCGTTGTTTCAAGACGTTTCGTATGTCATCAATGACAAAGACCGTATCGCCCTTGTGGGCAAGAACGGGGCCGGGAAGTCCACCATGTTGAAGATTATAGCCGGACTGCAACAGCCCACTTCGGGAACGGTGGCTGTTTCCGGCGGTTCCACCATCGGCTATCTGCCGCAGGTGATGGTGTTGAGTGACGAGCATACGGTGCGTGAAGAGGCGGAACAGGCTTTTTCCCATATCAGCCAAATGCAGGAACGGCTCGACCGGATGAATCAGGAACTGGCAGACCGTACGGATTACGACAGTGAAAGCTACATGGCCCTCGTGGAAAAGTTTACGCATGAGAGCGAGCGTTTTCAGATGATGGGCGGCATGAATTATCAGGCCGAACTGGAACGCACTTTGATGGGGTTAGGGTTCGTGCGCGAGGATTTCGACCGTCCTACCCGTGAGTTCAGCGGAGGATGGCGTATGCGTATAGAGTTGGCCAAGTTGCTGTTGAGGAGACCCGACGTGTTGTTGCTCGATGAGCCGACCAACCATTTGGACATCGAGAGCATACAGTGGCTTGAAAATTTTCTGGCCACTAAGGCCAATGCCGTCGTCTTGGTGAGCCATGACCGCGCCTTTATCAATAATGTAACCAACCGTACCTTGGAAATTTCCTGCGGCCGCGTGTTCGATTACAAGGTAAAGTATGACGAGTACGTGCGGCTACGCGCAGAACGTCGCGAGCAGCAGCTTCGTGCATACGAGAACCAACAGAAAGAAATAGCCGACATCAAGGAGTTTATCGAAAGGTTCCGCTATAAACCCACTAAGGCCGTACAGGTACAGAGCCGCATCAAACAGCTTGAAAAGATGGTGCCGATAGAGGTTGATGAGGTGGACAACTCGGCTTTGAGGCTGAAGTTCCCGCCTGCCTTGCGTAGTGGCGACTATCCTCTGATTTGCGAAGGCGTGAGAAAGGCATACGGGGAACATGTCGTGTTCCACGATGTGGACTTGACCATCAAACGTGGCGAGAAGGTGGCGTTTGTCGGAAAGAACGGCGAAGGAAAATCTACCTTAGTCAAATGTATCATGGGTGAGATTCCTTTCGAGGGGAATTTGAAGCTGGGGCATAACGTGCAAATAGGTTATTTTGCACAAAACCAGGCGCAACTTTTAGACGGCGAACTGACGGTGTTCGACACGATAGACCGTGTGGCCAAGGGAGACATCCGCTTGAAGATACGCGACATATTAGGAGCATTCATGTTCGGTGGCGAAGCTTCCGAAAAGAAAGTCAAGGTGCTGTCGGGAGGAGAACGGAGCCGTCTGGCCATGATTAAACTCTTACTCGAACCCGTGAACTTCCTGATTCTCGACGAACCTACGAACCACCTGGACATGCGTTCCAAAGACGTGTTGAAGGATGCCATACGGGATTTCGACGGGACGGTGGTCGTCGTAAGCCACGACCGCGAATTTCTCGACGGCCTCGTCTCCAAAGTGTATGAGTTCGGCGGGGGACTGGTCAAGGAGCATTTGGGAGGTATCTATGACTTCTTGCAGCGTAAGAATATCGAATCTTTGAACGATTTGCAGAAACCTTCACTTTCCACATCTTCGACGATGGTTTCTTCTGTGGAGGAAAAAACAGGGGCTTCCAATCGGTTGAGCTACGAACAGCAGAAAGAACAACAGAAAAAAATCCGTAGGTTGGAGAAGGCGGTGGAACAGTGCGAAGCCCGAATCGGGGAACTGGAGGCCGCAGTGAAAATGCTGGAAGACCAACTGGCCACTCCGGAAGGGGCTGCCGATGTTTCGATCTACGAACGCCACGGCGCGTTGAAGAAGCAATTGGACGAGGCTGTCAATGCGTGGGAAGAGGCTTCGTTGGAACTTGAAGAGGCACAATCTTGAATATTCTACAAATACTATCTTAAATGAATGATAAAATGAAACTAAAGCAATTTTTCCCTATGCTGGCCTTTGCTTCTTTGGCATTGGCAGGCTGTGGCGGATCGGTTTCCAAGACGGGAATCGAACTGAGTAATTTGGACCAGAAGGCGAAGCCGGGAGATAATTTCTATCAGTATGCCTGCGGCGGTTGGATCAAGGCTCATCCACTCACGGGAGAGTACTCGACTTACGGGAACTTTGAGGTCTTGATAGAGAACAATAACAAGCAGTTGCGCGACTTGATAGAAGCCATGGCCAAAGGACAGCACGAAGCCGGTACTTTGGAGCAGAAAATCGGTGATTTGTATAACATTGCCATGGACAGCGTGAAGCAGAACAAGGAGGGTTATGCCCCTATCCAAGCTGACTTGGAGGCTATTGCAGCCATCCAGGACCGCAAGGAAATCATAGCCCAGATGGCTAAACTCGGTAGTAAGGGGCTTCCCGGTTACTTCGGCTTCTACATTGATGCCGACATCAAGAACAGTAGCATGAACCTCCTTCAAATCGGGCAAGGCGGTTTGAGCCTCGGTGAGAAAGAGTATTATCTGGACAATGATTCGGCCACGGTGCATGTCCGCGAATCGTTCAAGGCATATATGGAGAAGATGTTCACCTTGTGCGGCTCTACTCCGGAAGAAGCCAAACGTAAGATGGAAGCCGTGATGGGCATTGAAACCCGTATTGCCGTTCCTTCTTATTCGGCCGTGCAGCAGCGTGATCCCGAAGCCAACTATCATAAGATGACGTATGAGGAACTGAAGAAGGACTATTCCGGAATTGATTGGGATGTATTCTTCAGTACGATGGGTATTCAGGGACTGAAAGAAGTCAGTGTAGGACAACCCGAGCCGATTCATGAGGTGGAAAAGATATTGGCCGAAACACCGGTGGAAGACCAGAAAGCTTTCATGGAATGGAAGTTGATCAATTCTTCGGCTCCCTATCTTAGCGACGAACTTCGGGCTTGCAGCTTCGATTTCTACGGACGGGTAATGAGCGGAAAACAGCAGGATCGTCCGCGCTGGAAGAAAGCCGTGGCTACCGTGGAAGGCGTATTGGGCGAAGGGTTAGGCGAGAAATATGTAGAGAAATACTTTCCCGCAGCAGCCAAAGAACGTATGGTGAAACTGGTGAAAAACCTGCAAGACGCTTTGGCTGAACGTATCAAAGTACAGGATTGGATGAGCGACGAGACGAAGAAAGTGGCTTTGGACAAATTGGCATCTTTCTATGTCAAGGTGGGCTATCCCGACAAATGGCGCGACTATTCGGGCTTGGAAATCAAGGACGACAGTTACTGGGCCAACATCGTGCGCAGCAATGAGTTCGATTTGGCATATGTCATAGACAAGAAGTTGAACAAGCCGGTCGACCGTGACGAATGGTACATGACTCCGCAGACGGTGAACGCTTACTATAACCCGACGACCAATGAAATCTGCTTCCCGGCCGGTATTCTTCAGCCGCCGTTCTTCGATATGGAGGCCGACGATGCTTATAACTATGGAGCCATAGGTGTGGTTATCGGCCATGAGATGACGCACGGATTCGACGACCAGGGCCGTCAGTTCGACAAGAACGGAAACCTGACCGATTGGTGGGCACCGGGCGATGCGGAACGCTTCGAAGCCCGCGCCAAAGTGATGGAGGATTTCTTCAGCAATATAGAGGTATTACCCGGTTTGAAAGGGAACGGTGCTTTGACTTTGGGCGAGAACTTGGCCGATCACGGTGGTTTGATGGTTTCATATACGGCATTCCAAAATGCAATGAAAGAGAAACCTTTGCAGACGGAAGACGGCTTTACGCCCGAACAGCGGTTCTTCCTGGCTTATGCAAATCTGTGGGCCGGAAATATCCGTGACGAGGAAATCCGCGTACGGACGAAGAGCGACCCCCATTCATTGGGACGTTGGCGTGTGGACGGCGCATTGCCCCATATCGACGCTTGGTATGAGGCTTTCGGTATCACTGAAAAAGATTCGATGTTTGTGCCGAAAGAAAAGCGCGTGACGATTTGGTAAGCCATTCGGCGCAGGCATATATTTTTTGGGCAAGCGGAACGATAAAGATTCTAAATCGTTCCGCTTGTTGCGTTAAAATGGTAGGTGTTTCAGTAAGATTTTGCTAATTTTGCGTGGTCATAGAAACGATAAAACCGATTATACATGCCATTAAATTTACCAGACAGGCTTCCGGCCATCGAGTTGTTGAAGAAAGAAAACATCTTTGTCATCGACAGTTCGCGAGCCTCTTCGCAGGACATCCGTCCGTTGCGCATTGTCATATTGAACCTCATGCCGTTGAAAATTACGACAGAGACCGACCTCGTCCGGCTGTTGTCCAACACGCCTTTGCAGGTCGAGGTCTCTTTCATGAAAGTGAAGGGGCACACGTCGAAGAATACGCCGGTGGAGCACATGAAAGCTTTCTACCGTGATTTCGAGCTGATGAAGGAGGAGAAGTTCGATGGTATGATTATTACCGGTGCGCCTGTAGAACATCTTGACTATGAAGAGGTGAATTATTGGGATGAAATCAAGGAAATTTTCGACTGGGCACGCACCCATGTCACTTCCACCCTCTACATCTGCTGGGCTGCGCAAGCCGGATTATACCATTATTACGGCGTACCCAAATACAAGTTGGACCGGAAGATGTTCGGCGTTTTCAAGCAATATCCGTTGGCTCCCATGCTACCGATATTCCGCGGTTTCGATGATGAGTTTTATATGCCGCACAGCCGCCATACGGAGATTCGCCGCGAGGACGTGCTCCGGGTGCCCGGCCTTGAGGTCATTGCCGAATCTCCTCAGTCCGGGGTGTGCATGGTCATGGCGCGTGGCGGACGGGAGATTTACGTCACGGGACATGCCGAGTACTCCCCTTATACCTTGGATACGGAATACCGTCGCGACTTGGAGAAAGGCTTGCCGATAGACATGCCGGTGAACTATTACTGTCACAATGTGCCGGAGGAAGGACCGTTGGTGACATGGCGTGCCCATGGAAACCTGTTGTTTTCCAACTGGCTGAATTATTACGTGTATCAGGAAACTCCTTACGATATTAATAGTATCCGATGATCAGACAAAGACCAGTAGAGCTTCTGGCTCCGGCCCGCAACGTGGAATGTGCCATGGCGGCAGTGGACCACGGGGCAGATGCCGTGTATATCGGTGCTTCCCGTTTCGGGGCAAGGGCATCGGCGGGCAATTCTGTGGAGGACATCGCCCGCGTGGTGGAGTATGCCCATACGTTCCGTGTCAAAGTGTACGTCACGGTCAATACGATATTGAAGGACGAGGAACTGCCTGAGACGGAAAAGCTGGTGTGGGCGTTGTATCGCGCCGGAGTGGACGCGCTCATCGTGCAGGACATGGCTTTGCTGGAACTCGACCTTCCGCCCATCCCTTTGCATGCCAGCACGCAGATGGACAACCGTACACCGGAGAAGGTGAAGTTCCTCCACGGTTTGGGGTTCAGCCAAGTGGTGTTGGCGCGTGAACTGTCTTTGGCCGAGATTCAGGCCGTGCATGCGGCTTGCGACGTGCCGTTGGAGGTCTTTGTACACGGGGCGCTCTGTGTCAGTTACAGCGGACAGTGCTACGTGTCGCAGCATTGCTTCGGGCGGAGTGCCAATCGGGGAGAGTGCGCCCAGTTCTGCCGGTTGAAGTTCGATATGGTGGACAGCGACGGGCGTATGATAGAACAAGGCCGCCACTTGCTTTCCTTGAAAGACATGAACCGAGGGGCGGATTTGGAACGCTTGTTGGATGCGGGCGTGACTTCGCTGAAAATCGAAGGACGTCTGAAGGACGTGGCATACGTGAAAAACGTGACTGCGTGGTACCGCAGCCGTTTGGACGAAATCTTCAAACGCCGTCCGGAGTACCGCCGGGCTTCATCGGGGCAGATCTCTTTGGCGTTCACACCCTGTTTGGAGAAAAGTTTCAACCGAGGATTCACCCGTTATTTTCTGGATGGCCGTACACCTGATGTTTTTTCGTTCCATACGCCCAAATCGTTGGGTGAAGAAGTGGGGACGGTGAAAGACGTCCGTGGGAAATGTATCGTCGTGTCCGGAGTCAAGCCGTTTGCCAACGGTGACGGACTGTGCTTTTTGGACGAGCAGGGTAACTTGCAGGGATTTCGCGTGAACCGTGTGGAAGCCAATAAGATTTATCCTGCGGAAATGCCGCGTGTCCGTCCTCACGCCCGTCTGTACCGCAATTTCGATAAGGCGTTCGAGGACGTGCTGTCCCGTCCGTCCGCTGTCCGCAAAATCCGGGTGGAATGGACGTTGGGCGAGTATGCCGAGGGTTTCAGGTTGGAGGTGCGCGACGAGGACGAGGTGTCGGTCACCGTGGCTTTTCCCTATCCCAAAGAGAAGGCACGCAGTTCGCAGGTTGAAAACATCAAGGTACAGTTGTCCAAGTTGGGAAATACGCCGTTCGAGGCGGGCGGAGTAGAGATTCGTCTCCTTTCCGACTGGTTTATCCCTTCTTCCGTATTGGCCGATTGGCGCAGGACGTTGGTTGGGCGGTTGTTGTCGGCACGTAAAATGAATGAACCGCGAGAGGTGCGCCTCCTTCCGACGGCCTTTACACGCAGCCGGGATGAAAAGCAAGGGAAGGCTCCGGTGCGGTGGGTTCCGGAAGAGGTGACGTATCTGGCCAATGTGATGAACCGTAAGGCAGAGGATTTCTACCATAGGCAAGGGGCAGTGCGCATCGCTCCGGCTTTTGAGGAACGGGAACCTGCCGGTGCCGTACTGATGTTTTGCCGCCATTGCCTGCGTTACAGCATGGGGTGGTGCCCGCGCTATGGAGGAGGGAAGTCCCCCTTCCGGGAACCGTATTATTTGGTCTCGTCCGACGGACGTCGTTTCCGTTTGTCTTTCGACTGTAAAGCCTGCCAAATGAAAGTCTATGCCGATGCGGAAGAGTAGCTTTTTTCTGATTTGCCTGTTGTTAGGCAGTTTGTTGTCGGCCGGTTGTTATTACCAGAAGCCCGATTATTCCGACGAATGGGATTTGACGGAGAAACGGAAGGATTCGCTTGATTTTGAGGCTTCCCATCATTATAACCGGAATTATAATTTCGTGGTGGTGGGAGATTCGTTGTGCCTGCAAACCGTCCATCCCGTCCATAATCCTGTGCATGCCGGTGTGCCGGAAGACACCGTGGCTGTATTTGCGGACGACCGTCTCGTCGTGGCTGAAGTCATGATTGTACCGGAGGACTCGGTGGATTCGGTTTGGGTGAAAGTAGCCCGCGACCAGTCTACCATGGGGTGGGTGCATGAGCAGGATTTACTGGCGCGGGTCGTTCCGGATGATTCCATTTCGCGGTTTATCCATGCCTTCAGCAATACGCACCTGATATATTTCCTGTCCGTTTTAGGCGTGCTGTCAGTGTTATGGTTAGTACGCCGCATGCGTCGCAAGCGTTTCCATATCGTGCATTTCGACGATATCGGAAGTTGTTATCCTACCTTGCTTTGCCTGACCTTGTCCGGCGCTGCTACGCTTTATGCCAGTATGCAGAATTTTGTGCCTGATACGTGGACGGAGTTTTATTTCCACCCGACACTCAATCCTTTCGGATTGCCGTTTATTTTGGGCTTGTTCGTGGCTTCCGTGTGGCTGATTGTCATTCTGGCCATAGCGTCGGTGGAAGACGTTTGCCGGCAACTTCCCTTCCAGGAAGCCATGCTGTACTTGTTTGCTTTATTAGGAGTATGTGCCGGGTGTTATCTCTTCTTTTCGCTCACTACGTTGTATTATCTCGGCTATCCTTTTTTCTTGTTTTACGTCGGTTGGGCATTGTGGCGTTATTTCCGTTATGCCCGTTGTCCTTACGTTTGCGGACGTTGCGGGGCCAAGCTTCACAGCAAGGGGCGTTGCCCGCGTTGCGGTGCATGGAATGAATGACCGGTATGCCTTATCCGGAGGGGGTTAGAAATGCAGGCTGACATCCACTCCGAACTGTAACGGATTGCCCCGTTGTCCGAATTTCAGGTTGCGGGTGGTAGCGGCCGAAGTAAAAAAGAAAGCGTCGTAGTCCGTATCCGTCAGGTTTTTGCCCCAGATATCGATGCGTACGGTTCCGAAATCCAAACCGGCATGGGCGTTCAACAGTGCGTAAAACGGTTGGTGGAAAGCGTTGTCCTCGCTCCAATAGATTTTTCCGGCTCCCGTGGTATTCACGCCGAAGAAATAGCTTTTTATCTTATGGTGTTCCAAAGGTTGTTCGTATTCCACACCTGCCGCGAGCGTGTGCATGGGGACAAAAGGCACATGGTTGCCGTCATAGTTCACCGCCTCTTGCGCTGTTTCCGTCCGGGCTTCCTGCGCTTCATAGCGTTTGAATACGGAGTGCGTGTAGCCGTATGACGCATGCCACGTCAGGCGGTTGTCCAACCATCCGCCGCGCAGTCCGATTTCCGTACCGCAACTCCGTCCCCGTCCGGCGTTGACCATGACACGCCCCAATCCGCTGCTTACGAATTTGGAAATCTGTTGGTCGTACACGTCCATGTAGAACACGGCGGCATCCAGTTGTATCTTGCCGTCCGAGAACGAGAAGTGTCCGCCCGCCTCATAATTATAACTGTATTCCGGTTTGAAGCGAGTTTGTGCCGGCGTTCCGGAAAACTCCTCCTGTGGAATTTGGTGGACAATCATCTGTTTCACGGCTTCCGGCATGTGGTCGTACATCGGCCCGTCCAACGTCTCCGCCGTCTTGTTCTTGACGGAGCGCATCATCCGGCTTTTCAAATCGCCTTGTACCAGGTCGCTGAACATCTGTACGTTGTACCCTCCGCTGCGATAACCCTTGCTCCAGCTTACGTACACGTTGTTTTGCGCCGAAAAGTGGTATTGCAAAGCCACTTTGGGTAACCACTGCACGTAATCGTGTTTTAAACTGCCCCGGAAACGGCTGTCGTCCGACAGGCCTTCGAGGACGAGCGGCATCATGGGAGAAGTAAGCTCTACACCGTAGTCCATGCGGCCGCCGTAATCGTAGTCTAATCTCATCTTTTCATATTCCACACGCAGGCCGGCTACAAGGCTCAGCCCCTCTGCCCCGAACAAGTCGTTGAATGTGCTTTGGTGGAAAGCGGCAAGGTCGGTGGTCGGGGTGTCGAAACCCCCGTCGGCCACATAGGGAGAGACGGGCATGTCCAATGTAAGTCCCATTCCCATCGGGCTGATGGCTGCGTTGGCCTTGTCGAACACGGTGTTCATGAACTCACGGGTCAGGGATACCGGACTTTTCGTACGTAAAGCCTGGTGCATGGCGTAGATTCCGCCGGTCCATTCCCAACGGCGGTTGTCGCGGCTTTTGAAAGTCAGTTCTTCGCTCCAGGAGTTGATGCGTTGCTTTTGGGTCAGGCTGAAATAGTCCGCGTCCGTGAAATCCTGATCGAGCGTCATGTTGTCGTTCAAGTTTTGGTAGGCCGTGACGGACGACAGGATAAACCTGTCGGCGGTATATTGTGCGTTGAGGCTGCTGTTCAGCAGGCTTCGGCGGTAGAATGAAGGACGGTTGTAGAGGATACGTCCTATACGGTCGGGACGAGACTCTTCTCCTTCGGTGACACCTAAATAGCGGTAGGGATAACCGTGATCTTCACGATACGAATAATCGGTAGAGAAGTCCAGTTTCCAGGCCTCTGCCGGAAGGTAAATGACACGTATGCGTCCGCCTCCCGTTTCGCTTCCTCCTACCGTTTCATGCCGGGTGACGTTTTCGAAGAATCCTTCCGAATGCTTATAAAACCCGCTCAAGGCGTATGCCATCCTGTGGCTTGTCTTTTGGTAATGCGATGCCGACAACTGGTAACCCTTGTCTTTTACCGAAGTCCCCAAGCGGATGTCCGTGCCCTGATAATGGAACGGGTTGCGGGTAAACACGCGGAGCAGGCCGCCCATGGCATTCCGTCCGTACAGTGTGGCCTGCGGGCCGCGCAACACGTCCACGCGTTCCACGTCCAGCAATTCAATGTCGTAGGCACTTTTGTCGGCATATCCCACGTTGTCTACGTACAATCCTACGGCCGGGGTGTTGATGCGCGAACCGATGCCGCGGATGTAAGCCGCCGAGGTCAGACTGCTGCCGTAGTCCGGCATGTAGAAGTTCGGTACGAAAGCCGAAAGTTCCTTCAGCGAAGCAGTATGTTGGTCGTCTAATGCCGTCCGGTCGAAAAGGGAAACGGCGATGGGAGCCTGCCGTAACTTGCCGGTTTCTTTGGGAGAATATACGATGACCACCTCTTCGATGTCTTTTACCCGTGCGCTGTCTTCCGCCGTTTCCTCGATGGGGAGCGCGTATGAAGGTGCGCCCGAGAGGAATAATACTGCTGATATGATACTCAATCTGTCCATCCGTGGTTTTTGTTTCGGGATGCAAAGTTACGATGAATCGTCGGGTGGGGCAATCCTTATTTATTAGGATTTTCCGTCAGGGCATGGTCTCTCCGTGGGAGAGAATAAAGCCATGTTTGTATATTCTTTTCTTTACACCATGAGCCAAGATACCTCTGTTTATTCTTGTTTTTTCCTTGTTTTTTTAGTCTCAAATAGCTGTTAATAAGATTATATTTTTGTTTCCAACTTTAAAACAAACTCCGCTTTGAGCGCATTCTCTTCTCATTCTCCATTTTTTATGAAGAAGAAAATTTTTCATTCGGCTGAGAAAACATTTTTTTTCTCCGCAGAAATCCTGATTTTTCTCCGCATGAAGCGGGACGTTTGGGAGCCAAACGGGATAAAAATGTGCTGAAACCCCCGATTTTTCTTCTAATTGATGGAGAATGGGATACAAAAAACGAATGTCATTTTGTCAGCAGAACGTGCCGAAGGCTGACACATGGCAGCACACTCTGCGGACGAAATCTGCCCGAACCGTACAGATTGCAGGTGTGTGGAAGCGAAAGGGACGCAATGTGTTTTGCGTCCGGCGCGTGAGAATCGCGCCGTGTCTGCCGCACCGGGGTTGGGGCGGAAATACGCGAATCTCGGATGAAAACGGCTTGCAGGACATGAAGAAAAAAATAAATAAATCTTCATTTCCCCTTTTTTTCGTTATATTTGTCCATCTAAATACGGTACACGATGAAAAAGAAAACTTTAGCGATATTGTTCTTGGGCTTCATGGGATTGAAGTCGGTGGCAAACCCTGTGTCTCCGGAAGAGGCAAGGCAGGTGGCGGAACGTTTCTTCCGTAATCTCGGGGTGGGAGACGGGACATCCATGGATGTACGCCGTTCGCCGGTGGCCTTGCGCAGTTCCAGGTCGGGCGGTTCGCCTTATTACATTTGCGCACCTCGGTTCGGTTCGGGATTTGTGGTGGTTTCGGGTGACGATGCCTTGCCTCCGGTGGTAGGCTATTCTTTGGATGCCCCAGTGTCCGGAAAGGAGCTTCCGCCCCAGCTTGAAGGATTCCTTTCGGCTTATTCCGTTTATGTAGATGCCACGCGCCAAGGCGGGGTGCCCGTGCCCGAGGCACGAGGGACGGCTGCTGCGTACGAGGCCGTAAGCCCTTTGCTCACGACGAAATGGGGGCAGGGTTACCCTTACAACGGGCTTTGTCCGGATTACGACAACGACCGCGCGGCGGCGGGCTGCGTGGCGGTGGCCATGGCGCAAATCATGAATTACCACCGCTGGCCCGAACGCGGGAACGGGGTGGTGGACGGTACGGACCTGTCCACGCATGTGTATGATTGGGCACATATAAAGGACAGTTATGCCTATACTACCGACGGGTCGGGAACCCGCATCCCTGCCGACTTTACGGAAAGCGAAGGCAAGGCTGTGGCAGTCCTGATGTCCGATGCCGGTCGCGCGTTGGGCACGCGTTATGGGTTGTCGGCGAGCGAGGCTTATCATCATCACATCGTGGGTGCGCTTTTCCGTCACTTCGATTATGCCCCTACGGCCAAGTTCCGTTACCGTAAGTTGTATACCAAAGATACTTGGATGCGGTTGATTCGTGAAGAATTGTCGGCAGGCCGCCCTATCGCTTATTCTGGAAGGTGCGGGTTCGGAGACGAAGACGGGCACTCTTTCGTTTGCGACGGCATGGACGGGAACGGGCTGTTGCACATCAACTGGGGATGGGATGGAACTTTCAACGGCTACTTCGACATCGATATCTTGCAGCCTGAGGGCGAAGGTACAGGCCATGATGCGGACGGATACGTCTACCGCGCCGCCATGGTGACGGGCATACGGCCAATGGCCGAAGGCGATCCGGCCACGCTTGACGAGGGGATGGTGCTCGAGGATTTTACGGCCAGCATCCGGAACGGTGGCTTTTTCCTTGCCTTGCGGGGCATCATCAACACGACGGATCAAATGCGGCGCGTAAATCCCTCCATCGTGTTGTATCGTGCAGACGGATCCTTCGTTTGCCGGGAGAAATGTCCGGTCGGCCAGTCCACCGGTGGCGTGGATAAATTGCTGTCGGGAGAGATCTTGGCCGAGGCGGACTGCCGGGCTTCGTTTTCGGGATTGGAGCCCGGGACTTACCATTTCAGGGTGGAGAACGACCCCTTTAGTGACGGGAAGACTTTCGAACGGTTCGAGACGGGGGAGCTGCCGGACGGCGGAACGTTGAAGGTGTCGGCCGACGGGGCGTTGGAGGTGGGACAGGCAGAGAAGGGATACCATCGGTTGGAAATGATTTCTTGCCGTCCGACGATGACCTGTTATGCCGGTTGGGATGTTGTGGAAGTGGAGGCTTGCATACATAATGCGGGGAACGCAGCCTACGAGGGCGATGTGGACTTGTGCCTCATTCCGGAGGGTGCGGATGCCGATGGCTCGGAAAAGCATGCCGGGGCGGTTTCCCGTGTCGTGGTGACCGGCGGGGCTTCTCCCATATATTATGCCGGTTCCAACCGCACGTTCCGCATGAGCGTGCAGGTGCCGGAGCAGCCGGGGCGTTACCGGGTGCGCTTCAAGGAGGCGGAGGACTATCTGCCCGAAGCGTCTCCTTGTTACGTCGAAGTCCTGCCCCGTCCGGACGAACCCTTGTTTCAGTTGACATCTCCCCTTGATTTGTGGACCGGGCAAGAGATTGTGCAGGCTTCCGATGTCCATGTGGGACTGAATGCCGAATGCAGGCGCATCCCGTCGGCCGACGGGAAGGAATGGAACTCGGACACGGAGCTGTATGTATACGCCTTGCGCGAGGGCGATGACCCGTCGCAGGAGATGCGCCTGTTTGGCGGAAAGGCCGATTTTAATGCCGGAACGGTAAACATTGATACCCAAACGCCCCTGTTGTCCGTGCTTCCCGAAGGATATTACCGTTTGTACCTGAAATATCTCGACGGGACGGAGATGCGGAAAGCGGAAGGCATGTACGAAGGGTATGACGAAGCAAGGGTAAGCTTGCTTCCGGCGGAGACGGTATTCCCTTATTTGGCAGAACGCCCGAGTGTCAACGGGGGCAAGGTGTGCCGCCGGTACAGTACGGTGGATATTGAGCTGCCCCTTTCTGCCACTGGTGATTTCAAGGGTTATATCAAGGTGGAAGACACTTATTTCAATGGTAACGAATGGGTGGAGTTCCTGACCTCCGAAATGGTGCACGTGGATTTACGTGCCGGAGAGACGACGAACTTGGTCGTGAAAGGTGAGGTTTGGAGGGAAACATCAGTACGGCGGGAGATTTCCGTGACGGTTTTCGATGAAGAATATTCCGAGGTCGGCCAGTTGGCCTTGCATCCCGCGATGCGTGACGGATATGGCTATTATGCGGAAAACGGTGAGGACCGCAGGCTGAAACTTGCCGCCCCAGCGGAATTTTCCAATATGGGTTATTTGGATGCCGGGAAAGAAGGGACGCTCAAACTGAGGGTTTGTGCCAACGAGCCAAGTTACCGGAACGGTCGTCTGGTGGTGTGCTCCAAGCCAGTTTCCGGCAGTTCGGGCGGACAAGAACCATTGCAGGCTGAGCCGGTTGCGGTAAACTTGCCGGCCTACTCGAACATCGAGGTGGAAATACCGTTTGTGTGCCATCCGCAGGCTGCCGACGGGTATTATGTGGCCATGGCTTATCTTCAAACGGACGACGGGGCGGCGTATGCCGTCTTGCCAGATGGCTTGGACAAAAGCCTTGAATACTGTGTGAGGGGTGGCTCCGGCGTGGCTTCTCATCAACAGGACAGGATTCATGTGTCGATGAAGGGCAATATGCTGTGTGTGGACGGAATGGATGGGACTGCCGTGATATCTGTTTATGCCACGGACGGTAAGAGGCTGTATGTTTCCCACAGTTTGGAAACTCCTGTGTGGACAATGGAAATCCCGAGGGAGTGGGGTGGAAGGCCTTTGGCCGTGGTGGTGGAATCCGAAGCTTTTGGCAAAGTGGTGCGTAAAATTGTATTGAAGTAATATTATGACGGTACGGAATGCAAAACAAGTAAAAGAACTTAAACAAAGAATAATGATTATGAGAAAGATATTTTTCTTATTGCTGACACTTTTGGGGCAGATCTGTTTGGCTCAAGGTGTAGTCGTTCCTAAATCGGGTGCAGCATTGGACAAAGAAACGGGTTCTTCTTTCTGTCCCCTTGATTCGATACCGGATTGGGTAAAAGAGAAAACAACCCAAAAAGAATACGAATTGTGGAAAAAGGCATCCCGATATTACCAAGTGGATTATTCCGTATTGCAAAAAGACTTGTCCAAAGACCAGAAACGGAGGCTTTACGAAAGTTTGGCAGAGGCTTGTGAAAAAATGGAGGTTCGTGGGAAACAAGACGGGGCGGGTGAAATGCTCACTTTTGCGTTACCTGCGCCAATAGATTCCACTATCGTGTGGAATACGTGCAGTTACGTGAAAATAGATGAAAATCTGTCTTTCCGGAAGATTGAAGGAGTCGTGTTCCATTCAAAGGACTATCCTGAAGCCCAAGTGAAAGTGATTGTGTGGTGTGTGTACGACAAAGCCAAAAACAGCGTGCAGATCATAAAAGAAGATATGCAGAAAGCAGGGCAGGCCATCGAAGTGAATGGTTCCCATACTGTCGGTTATGACTCGGCGAACGGTCGTCTGTATGGTTCTTGCGGAGGCTCTTTGGTATATTGGGATGAGCATAAGGCTTATCAGAGCGAGGATTTCCACAAGGGATATAACATCCCTTTGAAATAAGCTTCTTGCTTCACTCCTTTCAGATACGGTCCGCCTCGATGTACCCGTTCATGACCGCATAGATGGTGAGACCCGATACGGAACGGACATTGAGTTTCTCCATGATGTTCTTGCGGTGGGAAATGACAGTTGTGGTGCTGATGCACAAGCGGTCGGCAATTTCTTTGTTGGTCAATCCGCGCACGATGAGCGTGAGTACTTCGATTTCACGGGTGGAAAGGCCGTTGGGGTCGCCCGGAGAAGTATTTGTCATATAAGGGCGGGGCATATTTTGCGGGAGGTGTCGGCCATGTGCGTGCGCGTGCTGTTGCAGTTGTAGCAAAGCACGTACCATGCTGTCTTCGTTTTGATAGATGTTCAACGTATGGAAATGTGAGGTTTGGGGGGTACCGGCCGTCCCGTTAGTCAGCACGATGGTCTTTTCTTTTCGCTCAATAAAGAATGCACTATGTTCCAAAAGGGTTTGGGCCGAGATAAAATAGTGGAAATACATGTCCGGTGTGTCGCGGACCAATTGCTCGAAGCTGTTGAACGTGCGGACGGTAGCCATGGGCATCATCCGTTCGATAAGTCCCCGCAGCCCCATGCAGGTCAGTGTATTGGCGTCTATTATGGCTATTTCGGGGGATGGTTTCATGTTTGCAGGATGTATTCCGAGGCAAAGTTACTAAAACTATTTATATAAAAAGGAAAGGAGACGAAACAAAATTCTCCTTTCCTGAGTAGATGTCATCTTGTATATTTCCGTTTAATGGCGCAATTCATAAAAAGCTTCGTCTATGTGACGGGCGCGGCTGGGAGTGATGTCTAACTCCATATCCTCCAAAAGGATAGCTTTAGGCGAAATGATACCAAGACCTTTTCCTCCTGCGGGATCAAGGTTATAGACGTTCTCTTCTTTTGAAATGGCATGCATGCGCTTGAATTGTTCGCGTGAAGGAGCGTTGTAGTTTCCTTCTACAAGTTCTTCCTTGCCGGTGCTCAAGTCTACTCGAATCAACGCGTAGGGCGAGGTTCTGTTCTTCCTTATGATATAGGTGTGTTCCAAGCCCGCTTTTTTGGCCGCTTTAAGAAAACGTTTGTAAAGTTTGCTATAGGGGACGGGGCGGTTGGACGTGACATGGAAAACACCGGCTATGTAACGTGTTTCCAAGCTACGGCTTAATCCGTCGAAATGTTCGTTGCCGGTTGAAGCCGGACAGCCCAAGGAAGGTGTTCTGCCCGTCAGCATGTGCTTCAGTATTCCTTTTTCTATGATGGGCAAAGTCATCGGTTTCGTCCCGTCCGCGTCCACTTGACGGTAGCCCAACAGCTTCACACCATTATAAACGGAATCGTTGCCCAACTGGCATACCGATAAGGCCGGGGGAAAGACCTGTTTACCCAGATAGCGGTGTTTCCGGTCTGATTGGTTCCGGATAGAAATCCAGAATGAATGGGAGTAATCGGCAATCTTCTCCGCCAACAGCTCCGTGGCGGCATCGTCTTCGTATAAGACCGGGCCTATGTACAAATCTTCCACAGCCTTGGCCCGGCTTTTCTGTTGCATGTATTCGGCAAATCTGTGCAGCTCGCCTATGAGCGCGTCTTCGGACGGAAGGTCGTTGATGCCACCTACGTGCAACCTGTAATACTCGGTCTTTACCTCATTGCCGTCTGTTTTTATGCTGGCACGCGCGGTAATGTGGAATACGGTGTCGGGTTGCAGTATTTTTTGCCCCTCCGACGTGAGACGGTAATAGTCCACACGCTTCTGGTAAACTTTGACACAATGGTTGAACAGTTCCGGATAGTCTGAAAACACCTTCGACAACCTGTTGGACAGTTGTTCCATATCCGTCACGGGACAGGGATTCGTGAGTGCGGAAGGGCCTATCCACACGGCAGGAGGCATTCTCTTGAACTCCGGCACAGCCGCATTGTCTGCCGGTTTGGGGTTTTGTTTCAGTTGCGTCCTCTTGTTGTCAAGCCTTTGGACGGCACCCTGATAAGCTATTTCGCTTTTTGACCGTAAGGCATCGCGGATTCTGCCATATCCGATTTCGTCGGGAATGTTTTGCAGGTGATGCTCTACGCCGGTGTCGTTTGTCACAAGCGAATCGCCCAAAAAAATGTGTACGGAGATATTGTTCTTGACATTTCCTTTTCTTTTGTTGACGCATACGCCTCCGGACGATTCCGTTCCGGATGTGTGTTTTCGTTCCAAAACATAGTTGACAAACAGGGGGACGGTGTTGTGTCGGGTAGCCAGTTCATGGCATACATGTGCCATCTCGTCCTCCATGGCCTTGAAGATGAGGGAACTGTCTGCCATATGTTCCATGTTTTCAGCCTCTCTCGTCTTTGGCGGGCTTATAAGGCCTTGTTTGCTTTTTATGATGGCTTTCTGTCCTTGGGTCTCAATTTGGGACACATAGACCATGGGCGATATGCCCGAGACGGGGATGGAGCCGGATTCGGAACCGCAGAACCCGGTGAACAGCTCGCTTTCTCCTCCTGCCGCCTTGATCTGCGAGAACATGGACAAGGGGGTGCCAATCAGCGAGACGCCCCGTACCAGTTGGTCGTCCCGTCCGTCGGCAAACACCCTGTAGACTTCAATCGGACTGACATTGAACGCATTGATGGCATTGGCCTTTCCTCGGGTCGTAAATCCTCCTTTTACCGTGCGGAAGTAATAGCCGTATTCTTTGCCTTGACGTTTTAACTCCTCTATCAGTAGGTTTCTCAGTTGTGTTTCGGAATAAGGTGCGGTCGTTTCTACGATGAGGTTGGATTGGCGGGGATTCGGGTCACGGTCGTTGGCCGCACGGCCGTGCCCGTTGCTTCCTGTGAATTCTTTTACGGGGGTCCGGCTCATCAGGTATTGCCGGAGATAACCGTCTTTCACGCAGTCCACACGCTGACCTTTTACTCCCTCGTCATCGTAAAGGTAATGGCCGCTCAATGCTTTTCCCTGGTATGTGGTCAACGTTGGATCCAGATACAGTTGGAAAGAAGCAGGCAAGATGCGTTGGTTCAGCATTCCGCTGATTTCGTTGTTGACCGATTCCCGCCGTTTGCCTTCCAGACGATGCCCGAGCACTTCGTGGAAGAATACGGCACTGGCTTTGCCGGAAAGAATGGCCGGCCCGGTATAGGCTTCTGCCATGGGAGCCTTGCCCAGGGCTTCGGCACGTATGGCCAGGTCCCGTACCTTGTCTTCCAATTCGGTCGGAGTCGGCAAGTCTTTCTCTGAATAGGCAAAGATGTCTTCATATAGCGGACAGGGTGTCCCGTCGTCCGCTTCTGCTACCGCTTCCAATATCAGCCGATAGGCTTTACGGTTTTGTGCTATCACGGTTCCTTCCGTATTTACGATGGTGGTACGTTGGAGGGAATAGTCTAAAAAGACCTTGCCCGAAGTCAATTCGTAGTCTTTGAATAACCGGCTGGCATCATTGATATATTCTTGAAACCTCTCCTTGTCAATGCCGGTTTCCGCCTCAGAGTATGGTCTTTCGTAGTAAGTTTCCACCGCCGCCGGGGCAAATGTCGGCACGGAATCCAGTTCCGTGACGTTTGTCTTTTGGCTTGCCTTCATTTGTTGGTAGGTTTTCACGGCTGTTTCGTAACGTTCCAATATCCCGTTCCAAACCACTTCTTTGATGACCGGTATGGCATTGCAGTCCAAAGGTAAGCTTGTTGACGGACGTTCGTATGGAAACCTGCTATTGGGTCTGTTTTGAGCCAGATAGGCAAAGTTGTCCAAGTCCGGGCTTCCTACCCTTACTTGTGGAGTGAGGATGCGCGTATGGTTTTCGTCCATTGAAGACAGCCCGAAATCACTGCTTAGGAAAAGCCGCTTATTGTCGACGACCCTGAGCGATATGAAGTATGCCGGAGTTTCCTTGTTCTTTAGTTTGTCAAAATAGAATTGTACTTCGTTGCGCAACACGTTGACGAGCGTATCGTGAGCATAGCTTTCGGCATGGGTGTTGCATGCGAATGATATATAGGAAAAAACGAATAATAGCAGATGTTTCTTGTTCATGGTGAAAAGGGATAAAAGGTTAAAGACCATATTCGTCAGCAAATGTACATAACATTACTTATAATTGCAAACAAATCTTTTATGGTTTTATGGTAGAAGCTTTCTCCTGCCGGATCGTTTGGAACTTTCCGCATACCTACCCCGGAGTTTTGCAAAAAGGCCCTTCATCCTTCAGGCCGTATGGCAATCCTTTCATTACCTTGTGGTTATGAGCTGAAAGATGTTTCAGGTATCTTTCAGCCACGCTTCATTTCGTTTGGCGCAGAACGGAAAATCGTTTGGCTGAGAATGAAAAATCGTTCGCCTGAGATTGAAAAATCATTCGGCTGAGAACTTTTTACCGCTTTCCGCAATGAAAGAAAGCTGAAAGATGCCTGAAACATCCTTCATCCCGTAATATATTATATCACAATCTGTTATCGTATAACCTGAAGGATGAAGGCTCTTTTTTGCAAAACCTTGGGGAGTGTGTGGGGAACCGGATTTGTGGATGCCGGAGCACCTATACGAAAATAGGAGGAAAAGCATGCTTGCCTTTCCTCCTATCTTATTTTCTTTTTAAATTGGTTTTCAAACTAAGGTGCATTGCACTTAACATGCTGCACCGGCATTCAGGTTTTTGTTACCAAACAACATTGAAGTACTTGAACCCAAGAACTTACCGTTGTTCTTCTTTGAACCCATTGCAACTGCCATAGCTACTACGACCGCTGCGATAATCATTAATCCTGTCATAATCTTTTTTCCTTTCTTTTTAATCTAACAATCTTTTACCTAAACATTGCTCCTTCACGGAGCTAAATACCTAAAAACTAAATATCTTTTGTTCCTTATGACACTACAAAGGTACGGCTATTCTCCCTGCAAAACAAGTAAAAGGTCATTTGTTATCATTTAAATGCCCTTTTCTTGATATAAATCAATGAAAAGACCTTGAGATACTGATTTTTTTAATAACTTTGCAACGTTTTGTTCTGCCCGGCCTATGGGAAAGCCCTTTCAGGCCGGCGGATGAAAAGGGAATCGGGTGGAAATCCCGGACAGTCCCGCTGCTGTGAACTCATTGTGCGGTTTGTTTCAAACCTCAAGCCACTTCCTTATATATAATAAGGTGGGAAGGCCAACAAGCCGGAGTAAGTCAGAAGACCTGCAAAACGTAGTCATGCCGGAATCTCCGTGGGATGGGAGGAAGGTGTCGTGAGTGAAGAATGAAGAATATAAATGGGCGTATACAAGGAATCTCATAAAATGAGAGGATGGTTGCTTGTGTCATTTTGTATGGGGGCTGTGTTCGTGCTCGCACAAAATGGTGCAGATAGCGTGGATGTGGGGCTACAACAGATGAAAGGCCTGACGGTGACCGAGAAGGTTTTGCCTGCCGCCGTACGTTCGGGTGCTCCTGTGCAGACGCTTGATAAGGCGGAACTGGAGCGTATGGGCGTGTTAGACGTGTCGGATGCCGTACGTCATTTTTCGGGAGTGACCTTGAAGGATTATGGCGGCGTGGGAGGGTTGAAAACCGTTTCCGTACGCAGTCTGGGTGCGCAGCATACGGCTGTGCTTTACGATGGTGTAGCCATAGGGGATTGCCAGTCGGGACAGGTAGACATCTCCCGTTTCTCGTTGGATAATGTTTCTTCATTGACGTTGACTATCGGGCAAAGCGACAATATTTATCAGACAGCACGCATGTCGGCTGCTGCAAGTGCATTGAGCATCGAAACGAGCCGGCCTGATTTTGAAAACCGGGATTTCAGTCTTTCGGCGAAGGTGAAGACGGGGTCTTACGGTTTGGCCAACCCGTCATTGTTCTATGCCCATCGGTTCACATCGCGTTTGTCTTGTTCTCTTTACGGAGAATATTTGCGTGCCGACGGGAATTATCATTTTACGATGATGAACCTGACCAAGCCGATAGAAGGGAGGCGTAACAATAGCGACATCGGGGCATACCGTGCGGAGGTGAATCTTTTTGCCCGTTTGACGGAACGCCAGGATTTGGATGTGAAAGGGTATCTGTTCGATTCCCGTCGCGGATTGCCCGGCAGTGTGGTGTATGACAACCCTTATGCGGCCGAGCGGCTTTACGACCGAAACTATTTCGGACAGTTGAGGTATGAAAACCGTTTTTCGGAGAAGTGGAAGCTGAAAGCTTCGGGCAAGTTCAATTATAGTTGGAATAAAGATACAGACAAGAAGGCTGCCGGACCGACGGAAGACCGTTTCAGGCAGACGGAGACCTACCTGACCGCCACGTTGTGGGCGATGCCGGTGAAAAACCTTTCTTTTTCGTTGGCGCAGGATTTTGTCTATAATGATTTGGCCACGACATTGGAGGAGTGCCAATACCCGGAACGTTATACCAGCCTGACGGCCTTTTCTGCACAATATCGTCATCCGCTTTTTCAGGTGACGGCTTCCTTGCTGAATACGTTCATTACCGAACGGGTGGCTTTAGGGCGGGCGGCCGACGACCGTAAGCGGCTTTCCCCGGCGGTGAGCCTGACGTGGCGGCCTGTGAAAAAAGCAAGTTGGCGTTTGCGTGCTTCTTATAAAGACATATTCCGTGTCCCGACTTTCAATGACCTCTATTATCTGCTCATTGGGAACAGCCGCTTGCGTCCGGAAAAGACGCGACAATGGAACGTAGGGACAACTTGGGCCGGACGTATGGGGCGTGTGGCGGATTACGTGAGTCTTTCCGTGGACGGCTATTATAACGAGGTCGACGACAAGATAGTGGCGGTGCCTACGATGTTCGTGTGGAAGATGTCCAATGTCGGCAAAGTGGAGACGTATGGCGTGGATGTCAACCTTGCTGCGGAATGGACTTTGGCGAAAGCCTGGAATCTGGGAATGACCGCTGCTTATAGCTTCATGCAGGCGGAAGACGTGACGAAACGCAGTAGCAAGTTGTGGCGTCATCAGATAGCCTATACTCCGAAGCATTCAGGGGCTGGCGGTTTGGTGCTTGAGACCCCTTGGGTGAACGCGGCCTACAATGTGGCATGGTCTGGCGAGCGTTACCGCTTGCCCCAAAACAAGGAAAGCAACTTGATTGACGCGTATGCCGATCATAGCGTCTCTTTGTACCGGGTGTTCCGGTTCAAGGGGCATAAGTTGCGTTTGCAGGTCGATGCGGCGAATCTGGGGGGGAAGAACTATGAGGTGGTACGTTACTACCCCATGCCCGGACGGAATTTCAAAGTAGCGATAACATATTCATTATAAACTTTAAAAAACGAGAAAATGAAATTGAATTGGTGTAAATTGGCCATTATGGCTTTGGCGTTGGGTGTTTTCACTGCTTGTAGCGAAGATGACGAACCAAACGGTGAAGGTCCGGGTACGGAAACCGGAGGAGGTGACGATACTACCGGTGGTAGTGGAGACAATACAGGTGGAGAACCGGTTGTTAGTTTAGGTGCTTATGTGCTGAATACCGGAAATTGGGGTGGAAACGATGCCGGTATCCAGTTCTTGGATTTTCAGACCGGAGAGTTGAGTGAGGATCTTTATGCGGCTGCCAATGGTGAAGGGCTTGGCGACTTGGGGCAAGACCTTTGTGTGTATGGTTCGAAAATATACGTGACGGTGAGCGGTTCTTCCAAAGTTGTCATCATGGACCGTAAGTGCAAGGTTCTGAAATCCATTCCGGTGGCTACCGAAGACGGTACTCCGGTTGAACCTCGCTACATGGCAGCGTGTGAGGGGAAGGTTTATTTTACAGCATACGACGGGACGGTTTCCCGTATCGACACGACTTCCATGGCCATCGATGGCAAACTGAATCTTATAGATGCAGGGGCACAAACAGGTTATGACCATCCCGAGGCTATAACTTCTGCCAACGGCAAACTGTATGTCAATATTTCGGGGTATTCAAAAGGAAAGTGGTTGGCAGTGGTTGATGCAGCCTCTTTCACCAAGCTGAAGGATATTGAAGTAATGCTCAATCCGTATACCCAGTGCATCACGGCAGAAGACGGGTATGTATACTTCGTGTCCAATGGCAACTATGCAGGAAGCCCGTCCTTGACTCCGGACCAGTATATTTACGGTACGATGCAACGCCTCGATCCGGAAACAGACCAAGTGGAACAGGTGTGCCGCGCCACTTATATCGCCAATGCCGGGGAGAAAATGTACATCCTTTATTCAGAATATTACTTGCCCGAGGTAGCTCGTGCGTATGTCCGTGATTTAAAGACCGGAGCGGATAGCGAGTTTATCGATATGGCAGACTTACAGAGTGCCAACGGTTTGGCTGTTGATCCAGCATCTGGCGATGTGTATGTGTTTGACGCACCTTACGGTGCTGCTTCCGACGTTCATGTTTACGGTGCGGACGGAACGTTGAAGCGTACGTTCGAGGCTGGCATGTCTACGTCCAAGATGGTGTTTGTCACAAAGTAAAGTGATGAAAGGAAAATACTTTTTTCACTGGTTGTTGGCCGTCCTGCTTTTTTCCGCTTGCGGAAGAGGAAGCAAGACGGCTTCCTTTTTGGGCGAGGGCGGCGACACGTTGGATTTGAAGTATGCGGAGAACCTGAAGATTGTGTCTTACGACGATTACCGGGTGGCTACGCTGAGAAATCCGTGGGATACGTTGGAAATACTGCACACGTATGTGCTGGTCGGGCGCGACGAGCCTTTGCCCGACAGTCTGCCGCAGGGGACGGTCGTGCGCGTGCCGTTGCAGAAAGCCGTCATTTATTCGTCTGTGCATTGCGGGTTGATGGAAGAGTTGGGAGCACTGTCTGCCGTGGGTGGAGTGTGCGACCTCCGGTATATCGACTTGCCTTACGTCAAGGAAGGATGCCGCACGGGGCGTATCGCGGATTTGGGCAGTGGGATGAACCCGGACATCGAGAAGCTTATGGCGTTGCATCCTGATGCCGTGATGCTTTCTCCGTTTGAAAACAGCGGAGGATATGGCCGGTTGGGCAAGTTGGACATTCCCATCATCGAATGTGCCGATTATATGGAAACCTCTTCGTTGGGGCGTGCCGAATGGATGCGTTTCTACGGCCTGTTGTTCGGTAAGGCTGCCGAGTCCGATTCTTTGTTTGCCCGGGTGGAGGCCGATTACCTCCGGTGGGCCGGTAAGGTGGCCGACATAGAAGACAAGCCTGCCGTGTTTGCCGATTTGAAGTCCGGCGCCACGTGGTATGTACCGGGAGGGCGCAGTACGGTCGGACGGACGTTTGCCGATGCCGGTGCCGACTATGTTTTCAGTGATTTGAAGAACAGCGGATCGTCTCCCCTGAGCTTTGAGACGGTGTATGAGAAAGCGAAGGATGCCGACATTTGGCTGATTAAGTACAACATGCCGGAGGATAAGACCTATCGGGACCTGAAAAACGATTATGCGCCATACGCCGGATTCCGGGCTTTCCGTGAACGGCGGGTGTACGGCTGCAATACCGGGAGGGTGCCTTACTATGAAGAAACGCCCTTCCACCCCGAATGGTTGCTGGAAGATTTGATAAAAATATTCCATCCGGACGTGGCAAAGGCGGAAGGTGGCAGATATTTTCGTAAATTAGCGGACTGAAAAAGATGATTCCGGTGGAGCGTAAAGGATATGTGTGCGGAGGAATATTGGTCGTCGTCATTTTAGGGTTGGCGGCGGCTAACTTGCTGCTCGGTTCGGTGGACATTCCGGCCGGAGCGGTCTGGGGCGCGTTGACGGGCGGGACGGTGGAAAACGAAGCCTGGTCGTTCATCGTGTGGGAATCCCGCGTGCCTTTGTGCGTGACGGCCTGGTGCTGTGGGGCCGCCTTGGCCGCCTCGGGCCTGATGTTACAGACAGTGTTCAACAACCCGTTGGCCGACCCGTCGATTTTGGGTATCAGTTCGGGGGCAAGTCTCGGGGTGGCCTTGGTCATGTTGGCCGGAGGTGGAATGGTGTCGGCCGGCACTTTTTCTTTTTCCGGTTTTCTGGCAGTGGTGGCTGGTGCTTTCGCCGGTGCCGTGTTGGTCATGGGAGTGATTCTTTTTCTTTCCACGCTGATACGTAGCAGCGTCATGCTGTTGATTGCCGGCATCATGATGGGCTACGTGGCCTCGTCGGCCATCTCCTTGCTGAATTTCTTCGCCACGGCCGAAGGTGTGCACTCTTACATGGTTTGGGGGATGGGCAACTTCGGGGGCGTTTCGTTGGAACAACTGCCGTGGTTTGCGGCTTTCACCTCACTCGGGTTGCTGATGTCCATCCTGTTGATTAAGCCGTTGAACGCCTTGTTGTTGGGAGAACGTTACGCGGAGAACTTGGGGGTGAACGTGCGCCGTACGCGCAGCATGTTGTTGTTGGTCACGGGAATCCTGACGGCTGTGGTCACGGCTTTTTGCGGCCCGGTGTCGTTCATCGGGTTGGCCGTGCCGCACGTGGCCCGGTTGTTGCTTGGGACGTCGAACCATAATTCCTTGTTGCCGGTGACGTTGTTGAGCGGCGGGGCGGTGGCCTTGCTTTGTAATTTGATTTGCATCCTGCCCGGCGAGGCGGGACTTCTCCCCCTGAATGCCGTGACACCCGTGTTGGGTGCGCCGGTGATTATTTATGTCATTGTGAACCAACGTAGAATACAGTATTTCAATTAATGGGAAAGCAGATAGTGTTCGAAGGGGAACGGATTGCTACGGGATACCGCCAGGGAAAGCAGTTGACGGAAGTGCATCATGGGTTGGATTTCAGTCTGTCGGGTGGCGAACTGACCTGTTTGTTAGGATGCAATGGAGCCGGGAAATCCACTTTGTTGCGTACGTTGGCCGGTATGCAGCCCCCTTTGTCCGGCCGTCTGGAACTCATGGGGCGGCCTTTGGAGGCTTACAGTGCGCATGAGCGTTCCAAAACCATAGGCGTGGTGCTGACCGACCGCATGCAGGCAGGTGGGCTGACCGTTTACGAACTGGTGGCTTTGGGGCGTCAACCGTACACCGGTTTTTTCGGTCGTTTGACTTCTGCCGACAAAGCCTTGGTATGGCGGGCGTTGGAAGAGGTCGGCATGGGCGGAAAGGCACGTCGTTATGTGGCCGAACTGTCCGACGGAGAGCGTCAGAAAGCCATGATTTCCAAGGTGTTGGTACAAGAATGTCCGTTGATTCTCTTGGACGAGCCTACGGCTTTTCTGGATGTGGAGAGCCGTATGGAAGTGATGCGCCTGCTTCGTAAGTTGGCGGTGGAAGAACACAAGGCCGTTTTGCTTTCCACGCACGATGTGGATCAGGCTTTGGCCATGTCCGACCGCTTATGGCTGATGACGCAGGAACGCGAGATGCTGTGCGGGACGACCGAGGACTTGGTACTGTCGGGGGCGATGGACCGGCTGTTTGGCAGCACGTCCATCCGTTTCGATGCGGTTCGCGGCATTTACGCCCCGGAGAACCGTAACAGTCGGGTGGTTCGTCTGGAAGTTGCCGATGAGGCTTTGCGTTATTGGGCACAGAACCTTTTGGTGCGGCACGGTTTCCGCCCCGTTGCGCCGGACGAGGGCGGAGAAGGGGCAGCGAGTCTTGCAGTCATCAGTCCGCATGACATGGTATGGACACAAAACGGAACTTCTTCCCGCTTTTGTTCGTTTGCCGGACTGGTCGAAATGCTAGAGGGCCTGAAGTAGTTTTTTATTCGGGAACTTTTTTTGTATCCGGACGGATACGGTTTCAAATCGCAAGTCTTTTATTTTCCGGTGGATTCATTTGCCGGGGCACGGCATGGGATTCCTCGCAGTACCCGTTCGATGTACAGGATTTCTTCTCCTATATGGTCTCTTTCTTGCATGGAGTCCGGATAAGGCACGGGAATTTGGGGAGCGATGCCTTTCCCGTCGATGACGATGTCCGGCCAACGGCAACTACGGGTGGTGGGGACACCCAACCGGAACCACCCGAGGGGAGACGTGAATGAGTAAACGTTGGATAAGTCGATGGCTCCTAAGGTCGGCTCGTTGCCGAATAGCGTCACTTTTTCACTGTTCTTCGCCTCCAGTATGAACTGTTCCGCTGATGAGGCGTTACGACCATGAATGAGGATGCCTACCTTGTGCGGATAAGGATACACGGAATCCCGTTTCATAAGCCGGATGCGCTGTAGTCCCGGTCGCAGTACGTATCCGCCCAAATGTTGTGCCACGCTGTCGGCCATGTCTTGGCAAAACCTCGCCCATGTTTCTTCAGGATTTTCTGTGGCAAGCCTCCGATAAAGGGAAAGGAAATCGGGGGTGGCGTAGAGTTCCACGCCATGGGTGAGGTACGGTTGGCTGTAAACCAGTGCCATCAGGGTTTGGAAATTCATGTCGTTGCCCCCTCCGTTTCCTCTTAAGTCCACAATCAAGTAGGGGCGTGAAGTGATTTCTTTCAGGTTTTTTTCCACGATTTCGTTGGATTCGGAATCAGCAAAGGACGGGATGCGCAGAAAAAAGGTGCTGTCGTTCATGGCCTTGGCGGTGTAGTACATGTTGAAGGATTCCGGACGGTGGCTTTTTGCCCGTCGGGCAAGTTCCCTTTGTATGATGGACTGAAATTTGGCGTTTCCCTCCGGGGTGGTGTTCACCCATAAGTGGCCGTCGTTGAAGTTCCGGACGTATTGGTCCATGGCCAAAGGCAGTGTGTCCGGCCTTTGGATGATGATATTCCTCAGGGCGGCGGTACGTTGGTTCCATTCGTCTTCCTTTCCTTGCGTCTTTATCTCGTATCCCGGATAGTTACGTTGGATGAAGCCCGTGAGCCAATCGAATTCGGATAGCGCCTCCTCCCGGGTTTGTGCATCAATGGGATGTATGGACAGGAGGGTGAAGACGTAGAACAATATTTTTCTGTGTATCATATAGGTATAGGATTATATGAAGCAAATTTACGATTAAAATTCAGGAAAAGGAATTTTCTCCCACATTTTTATGGTCACTCCGGAAAAACTCCGTACTTTTATCCTTTCAAAGAACAGGGAAAGGCTATGGCAAAGGATAAGACCGTCTATGTGTGTGGGAATTGCGGACAGGAATCACCGAAGTGGGTGGGGCGTTGTCCTGCGTGCGGGGAATGGAACACTTTTAAGGAATTCACTGTGCGTAAGGAGGGTACGTCGGCCATCGCGTCAGGAGGATTCCACCAGGCGTTGCCGGGGGAACCGTTGCGTAGGCGGCCCATTCCCGTGGGACAGATTGTGACCGATGAAGAACCGAGGTTGGACATGCACGACGAGGAACTGAATCGCGTATTGGGCGGCGGGCTGGTGCCCGGCTCATTGGTGCTTCTGGGTGGGGAACCCGGCATCGGGAAGTCCACGTTAGTCTTGCAGACCGTACTGAAAATGACGGACAAGCGTGTGCTTTATGTCAGTGGAGAGGAGAGTGCGCGGCAGTTGAAGTTGCGTGCCGACCGTTTGGTGCCAAGGGCAGGAGGAAAGGCGGACGGACGGGAAGGGTTCTTGTCCCGTTCGTCTTGTATGGTCGTGTGCGAGACTTCGCTTGACCAGATTTTCCTGCACGTCCGTAACGAGCAGCCGCAGTTGGTGGTCATAGATTCTATACAGACCATCATGACAGAGGCTGTGGACAGTTCGCCCGGCAGCATCTCGCAGGTGCGCGAGTGCGCCGCGCTGTTGTTGAAATTCGCCAAGGAGAGCAACATTCCCGTGATATTGATCGGCCATATCAATAAGGAGGGGACACTGGCCGGCCCCAAGGTGTTGGAACATATCGTGGATGCCGTGTTGCAGTTCGAGGGCGACCAACATTATATGTACCGCATCCTGCGCAGCATCAAGAACCGTTTCGGCAGCACGGCCGAGCTGGGCATCTACGAGATGCGGCAGGACGGTTTGCGGCAGGTGAGCAATCCTTCGGAACTGTTGCTCACCGAGAATCACGAAGGACTGAGCGGCGTGGCCATTTCTTCGGCCATCGAGGGCGTACGCCCCTTCCTCATCGAGACGCAAGCCTTGGTCAGCACGGCGGCTTACGGCACGCCGCAACGTTCGGCCACCGGCTTCGACCTGCGCCGGTTGAATATGCTGCTGGCCGTGCTGGAAAAGCGCGTGGGGTTTAAACTGGCGCAGAAAGACGTGTTCCTGAACATTGCCGGAGGGTTGAAAGTGACCGATCCGGCCATCGACTTGTCCGTCATTGCCGCCGTGCTGAGCAGCAATGTGGACACGGGCATCGAAAGCGGCGTCTGCATGGCCGGGGAAGTCGGCTTGAGCGGCGAGATACGTCCGGTAAACCGTATCGAACAGCGCGTGGCGGAAGCTGCCAAGCTCGGTTTCCGGCAAATGATAGTCCCGCGCCACAATTTGCAGGGATTCGATACATCGAAACTGAAGATAGAACTTGTCCCAGTGCGGAAAGTGGAAGAGGCGCTCCGTGCGCTTTTCGGTTAAACGAACCATAACGATAAGGATATGATAGAAGAATACCAACTCAGGGTCTTGCCGGAAACGGCAGCCAACGAGCAGGCCTTGCGCCGTTACGTCGCCCGCGAGAAAGGAAAGGACGAACGGACGCTGACGGCCATACGGGTGTTGAAACGCAGTATCGACGCCCGTCAGCGTACGATATTCGTCAACTTGAAGGTACGGGTGTACGTCAATGAGCAGCCGGAGGACGATGAATTTGTCCGTACGGCATACCGGAATGTGGAGGGACGTCCGCAGGTGGTTGTGGTCGGTGCCGGTCCCGGCGGACTGTTTGCCGCCTTGCGCCTGATTGAAGCGGGGTATCGTCCCGTCATCGTGGAACGAGGTAAGAACGTCCGCGACCGCAAGTTGGACTTGGCCAAAATATCGCGTGAGCATAAAGTGGACAGCGAGAGCAATTACAGTTTCGGGGAAGGCGGCGCAGGAGCTTATTCCGACGGAAAGCTGTACACCCGGAGCAAGAAACGCGGGAATGTGGAGAAAATCCTGAATGTATTCTGTCAGCACGGTGCCAGTGTGTCCATCCTGCAAGATGCCCATCCCCACATCGGGACGGACAAACTTCCGAGAGTCATCGAGAATATGCGCAAGACGATTCTGGACTGCGGGGGAGAAGTGCATTTCGAGACCCGTATGGATGCCTTGCTCATCGAGAAAGACACGGTGGTGGGGATAGAGACGAACACGGGGAAGACCTTCCGCGGCCCGGTCATTCTGGCCACGGGGCATTCGGCGCGTGATGTCTACCGTTGGTTGCATGCCCATGGCGTGGAAATCGAAAGCAAGGGCTTGGCGGTCGGTGTGCGTTTGGAGCATCCGTCGCTTCTCATCGACCAGATACAATATCACAACCGGAACGGACGGGGAAAGTATCTTCCGGCTGCGGAGTATAGCTTTGTGCAGCAAGTGGAAGGCCGCGGGGTGTACAGTTTCTGTATGTGTCCGGGCGGGTTCGTCGTCCCGGCAGCCAGTGGTCCCCGGCAGACGGTGGTCAACGGGATGTCGCCCAGCAACCGTGGGTCGAAATGGAGTAATTCCGGCATGGTGGTGGAGTTGCATCCGGAAGATCTGGAGGAGAAATCACTGGCCGGTTTTATGGCTGTTTCCGGTTTGCAGCCGGACGTGCGTCATCCGTTGGCCATGATGTGCTTCCAGGAAGCCTTGGAAGAACAGAACTGGCAGCAGGGAAATTGCCGGCAGACGGCTCCTGCGCAACGGATGGCCGATTTCGTGAACGGGCGTTTGAGTTACGACCTGCCCACGAGTTCGTATGCTCCCGGACTGGTGTCCTCGCCTTTGCATTTTTGGATGCCGAAGTTCATCACGGCACGGTTGGCAGAGGGCTTCTGCCGTTTCGGCAAAGCCTCCCGTGGTTTCCTGACCAACGAGGCCGTGATGTTAGGAGTGGAGAGCCGCACATCGGCACCCGTACGTATCGTGCGCGATGGGGAAACCTTACAACACGTGCGGTTGAGGGGATTGTTCCCGTGCGGCGAAGGTGCCGGATATGCCGGAGGCATCGTGTCGGCCGCGATGGACGGGGAACGTTGTGCGGAAGCTGCGACTGCTTACCTCGGGAGTTAGAAATCCACTCCCAAGGTCATGGTGAGGTTGCCCGTGCGGATGTGCCCGTCGAAGTCGTCGTAATGGTATTCGCTGTAGTTACGTCCGGCAATGTTGAACAAGCCGATGTCGTATCCCATTTCAAAGTAGAAGTTTTGGAAAGCCATGCCGCAACCTACCCGTATTCCGGCATCGAAGCGTTTATAGCGGTCGGCTCCGAATGGGTCAATCTTGGTACGGGAATCGTAAAGTTTGGTCGTTCCGCCTACGCCAACGGCCATGAAACCTCCGAAAAACGGTTGCACGGTGAAATCGTCGGCGTTGGTGTTGAGTTTGTATTTCAGTACAATGGGAACTTCCAGATACCTCATGTAGCATTTCTTAAACTCGACTTCCTCCGTGGCTTCTATTTCCGTACCCTTTTCCGTGTAAATCAATCCGCTCTCCAAGAAGAAGGGCAGTCCGTCGCCCAGCTTGTTTCCGTAAACCAAACCGATATGATAGCGTGGCAACGGATTGGTCTGTGCTTCTCCTCCTGTCCCTTTGTATCGCACCGTAGGGACGTTCAGCCCGAAACGCAGACCGAAGTAAGAGCTTCGCCTGTAATCCCGCCAACGGCTCGCATATACGGGTTCTCCTTCATAGAAATCCTTTCCGGCGCTTACCGGCATGGCGGTCAACAGTAATAAGATATAGAGAAGAAAAGTTTTTTTTGTCATGTGAGTGTATGCTTAATATCGATGATTTATTAGGCAAAAATACAAATTAATTTTATTTCATAAGCCTTTTTAGATAAATAATTGCTATTTTTGCGGATGTTATACAACGATAGAACAACTTTGAAATATTAAGGTCTCAGAGCGGTCGAGACAGGTGTTGTGGGCCTGCATGCAAAGAGATCCAATTCTGAAAACGTAGATATGAAAGTATTAAAATTTGGGGGAACATCCGTAGGTTCCGTAGAAAGCATTCTGAGTGTTAAAAAGATTGTTGAGGCTGAAAAGGAGCCTGTGGTTGTCGTAGTATCTGCATTGGGCGGAATTACCGACAAGTTGATTAAAACATCCAAGTTGGCTTTGGCCGGAGATTTGTCTTACCAGTCCGAGTTTGATGAGATTGCCGGGCGTCACCATCAGATGATAGAAGCCGTAATTCCTTCCGGAGAAAAAAAGGAACGTTTATTGGAGACCATCGACGCCTTGCTGGATGAGTTGAAAAGTATTTATCAAGGCGTCTATCTTATCCGTGACCTTTCGCCTAAGACGTCTGCAGCCATAGTCAGTTATGGGGAGCGGCTGTCGTCCAATATAGTAGCCGTGTTGATAGACGGAGCCAAATGGTTTGACTCACGTACCTTTATTAAGACTGAGATTAAGTCGGGACGTCAGTTGCTGGCATCCGATTTGACACACGAATTGGTCAAACAGGCTTTTGTCGACTTGCCGAAAGTCTCTTTGGTTCCGGGATTCATTTCCACGGATGCCGACTCCGGAGAGGTGACGAACTTAGGTCGTGGAGGGTCGGACTATACGGCCTCCATCATTGCAGCGGCATTGGATGCTTCTTTTTTGGAGATATGGACGGATGTGGACGGTTTCATGACGGCCGACCCGAAGGTGATTTCCACCGCTTATACCATCAATGAGTTGAGTTATGTAGAGGCTATGGAGCTTTGCAACTTCGGTGCGAAGGTGGTTTATCCCCCTACCATCTATCCGGTTTGCGTAAAGAATATTCCGATTCTCATCAAGAATACGTTTAATCCTTCGGGAAAAGGCACGGTGATTAAGAGTGACATCGCTGAAGACCAGAAGCCTATCAAGGGTATTTCCAGTATAAACGGAACGACATTGATTACGGTTTCCGGTTTGTCTATGGTGGGAGTCATCGGCGTGAACCGTCGTATCTTCTCGGCGTTGGCCAATAACGGCATCAGTGTGTTCCTCGTGTCGCAGGCTTCTTCGGAGAACAGTACGTCCATCGGTGTACGCGATGCGGATGCCGATGCGGCTTGCGAGGTTTTGAATGCGGAGTTCTCCAAGGAAATAGAGACGGGAGCTATGTACCGGATGACGGCGGAAAGCGGTTTGGCTACAGTGGCCATCGTGGGCGAGAACATGAAGCACACGCCCGGCATCGCCGGTAAGTTGTTCGGAACGTTGGGGCGCAGCGGCATCAATGTGATTGCTTGTGCACAGGGCGCTTCGGAGACGAATATCTCTTTTGTGGTGGACGGGCTGTTCTTACGCAAGACACTTAATGTCATCCATGATAGTTTTTTTCTTTCGGAATACCAAGTCCTCAATCTTTTTCTGTGCGGAGTAGGGACGGTGGGTAGTAGCTTGATTGCGCAGTTGGCGCAGCAGAGTGAGAAATTGAAGAAAGAACGGGGGTTGAAGCTTAAGGTCGTGGGTATTGCCAGCGGGCACAATGCGATGTTCGACCGCGAAGGTATCAGTTTGGAGAACTGCCGTGAACAGTTGGCGCATAGTGCGCCGAGCGATTTGAACCGCTTGCGTGACGAAGTGATAGGAATGAACATCTTCAATTCCGTGTTTGTCGACTGTACGGCCAGTTCCGATGTGGCCGGGCTGTATCAGGAATTTCTGGAGCATAACATCTCCGTGGTGGCGGCCAATAAGGCTGCGGCCTCTTCCGATTACGCCACTTATCAGAAACTGAAATCCACAGCCCGTCAGCGCGGGGTGAAGTTCCTGTTCGAGACGAATGTGGGAGCCGGCCTGCCCATTATCCGTACCATGAACGATTTGCTGAACAGCGGGGATAAGATTTTGAAGATAGAAGCTGTATTGAGCGGTACGTTGAATTTCATATTCAACAAGATTTCGGCCGACGTTCCGTTTAGCGAGACCGTGCGGCTGGCCAAGGAAGAAGGATATAGCGAGCCCGATCCCCGTGTGGATTTGAGCGGAAAAGATGTCATCCGCAAGTTGGTGATTTTGGCGCGTGAAGCCGGTTACCGTATCGAACAGTCCGACGTGGAGAAGCACCTGTTCGTGCCCGATTCGTTTTTCCGGGGTACATTGGATGAATTTTGGAAGAACCTGCCTTCCCTGGATGCCGATTTCGAGCGGCGGCGTAAGGTATTGGAGAGCGAAGGAAAACGTTGGCGTTTTGTTTCCCGTTACGAGAACGGCAAAGCCAGTGTGGAACTGTGTGAGGTAGGACGTGAACATCCGTTCTACACCCTCGAAGGTTCCAATAACATTATCTTGCTGACGACTGAACGCTATAAGGAGTATCCCATGCAGATTCAGGGATACGGAGCCGGGGCCGGAGTGACGGCGGCCGGTGTTTTTGCCGACATCATGAGTATTGCCAACGTATGACATATATATAATTAAGGTAAGGAGATAAAGATGAAGCATATTATTATACTGGGCGACGGCATGGCCGATTGGAAAGTTCCGGCCTTGGGCGACAAGACGCTGTTGCAATATGCCCATACGCCTAATATGGATTGGATAGCCCGCATGGGACGCAACGGATTGTTGCAGACCGTGCCGGAGGGATTTCATCCCGGTAGCGAAGTGGCCAATTCTTCCATTTTGGGTTACGATCAGCACAAGGTGTATGAAGGGCGCGGGCCGCTCGAAGCAGCCAGTATCGGAGTCGAACTGGCCGATGACGATTTGGCGTTGCGTTGTAATCTGATTTGCATTGAAGAAGGTAAGATAAAAAACCATTCTTGCGGACGGTTGGAGACGGAAGAGGCGGATGTGCTGATTCGTTTCTTGCAAGAGAAGTTAGGTAACGAGCGTATACATTTCTATACGGGTGTGCAGTACCGCCATTTATTGGTCATCAAAGGAGGGAACAAGCATCTGCATTGCACTCCTCCGCACGACGTGCCGGGTACGCCTTTCCGTGACTGTATGGTGAAGGCCGAAGTACCCGAAGCCCAGGAAACCGCAGACTTGCTGAATCGCCTGATTCTGGAGTCTCAGAGGTTGTTGGCCGACCACCCGTTGAATCTCCGCCGGATGAAGGAAGGCCGCGATGCGGCCAACAGTATTTGGCCGTGGGGCGGCGGCAACCGTCCGGCCATGGTTCCGTTGACGGAGACTTATCCTCAAATCAAAAAGGGTGCGGTCATTACCGCCGTAGACCTCATACGGGGTATCGGACGTTATGCCGGTTTGCAGGTCATAGATGTGGAAGGGGCTACCGGTTTGTACGATACGAATTACGAAGGCAAGGCGAATGCTGCGATAGAAGAATTTAAAAAGGGTAAGCAATTTGTATATATGCACCTTGAGGGCCCGGACGAATGCGGTCATCAGGGAGATGCAGAGGGCAAGGTTCTTTCCCTCGAAAGAATAGACGACAAAATAGTAAAGCCGATAGTAGAGGGACTCAAGGCAGATGGTGAGGATTTCAGATTTCTCATAGTTCCGGATCACAGAACTCCTATAGCTG